>OGCI01002123.1_pt1 | contig 14096 bp, 12 predicted proteins | sample 1570021 | NCBI WGS metagenome assembly OGCI01 (sample SAMN06264664, study PRJEB24512) | hot springs metagenome | isolation source: Hot spring water | place: South Africa: Tshipise | collected 2015-06-21 | reverse complement strand
TCGTGTCATTGCGAGCCTGCCTTCAGGCAGGCGAAGCAATCCCCTTCGTGTTATGGGAAGCGAGAGGGAATGCTTCGTCGCTTCGCTGCTCGCCATGACACGGTGGCTAGGATGGGCGAAGGGGATTGCTTCGTCGCTTCGCTCCTCGCAATGACACGGTGGCTAGGGTGGGCGAAGGGGATTGCTTCGTCGCTTCGCTCCTCGCAATGACACGGTGGCTAGGATGGGCGAAGGGGATTGCTTCGTCGCTTCGCTCCTCGCAATGACACGGAACGGCTCGGCAGGATTCGAACCGATTCTGTTTCCTCGTGTCCTCTCACTCGAGGTTCCCATCCACGCCGATGCGGGTGGCATGGTGCAGGTAGGGACACAGGACTTCCGGTATCTGTATGGTGCCGTCCGCCTGCTGATAGTTTTCGACGAGCGCAATCATGAGACGAGGTAGGGCAAGTCCGGAGCCGTTCAGCGTATGCACGTATTCGGGTCTGGCGCCGGGTGCCGGTCGGTAGCGGATGTTGGCTCGGCGTGCCTGAAAGTCACGGAAGTTGGAACAGGAGCTGACCTCCAGCCACTCCTGACATCCCGCTGCCCAAACTTCGATATCGTACTTCATTGCTGCCACGAAGCTCAGGTCGCCAGTGCACATCTGCACCCAGCGGAAGGGCAACTTCAGCTGCCGACACACATCGGAGGCATCCGCGATCAGCTTCATCAGCTCCTCGTCCGATGTGTGCGGCTCCACGAACTTGACCAGCTCCACTTTATCGAACTGATGACCGCGCTTAATCCCACGCACATCACGCCCTGCCGCCATCTTTTCCCGCCGGAAGCACGCGGTATAGGCAACGTAATATAGCGGAAGCTGCTCTTTCTCCAGAATCTCTTCGCGATGCAGGTTGGTGACGGGTACCTCCGCGGTGGGGATAAGCCAAAAGTCCTCTTCCGCGTCGTGATACAGGTTGTCGCCGAACTTTGGGAGGTTGCCTGTGCCGTACAGACACTCGGATTTGACCAGATAGGGTGGGTAAACCTCCGTGTAGCCATGCTGGCGCGTGTGCAGGTCAAGCATCCATGTGATAAGTGCACGCTGTAAGGCCGCCCCCGCCCGCTTCAACACATAGAACCGCGAGCCGCTGATCTTGATACCCCGCTGAAAGTCGATGATGTCCAGCGCTTCTCCAAGCTCCCAATGCGGCTTAGGGGTAAAACCGAAGTTGGGGAGGTCGCCTTCAGTCTTCACCACCACGTTCTCGGTTTCGTCTCTACCCACGGGCACACCGGGATGAGGCAGGTTGGGCACCTCCAGCATCCGCGCGTTCAACCGCTGTTCAATCTGGTCCAGTTCCTGTTCGAACTGCGCAATCCGATCGCCCACCTCACGCATGCGGACAATCTGGGCGTTACGCTCGTCGGCGTCTTTGATACGGGGTATCTCTTTCGAGACGGCGTTGCGCTCGGCACGAAGCGCCTCGACCTGCGCAATCACCTCGCGTCGTTGGGCATCCAGCTGCAAAATCGTGTCGATGATCGACGGATCGGCGCCAACTTTCACCAGACCGTCCTTGACGAAGTCGGGTTGCTCGCGGATCAGACGAATGTCCAGCATGGAAGTCACTCACTCCTGTCGGCAGGGATGTGTCGTTAACAGTATACAATAAACGAGGGCGGGAACGCCAAGCGGACAGGCGTTCGTGCCCTCGTTGTGCGTGCCAAGCTCACCGGCTCAGGGTGTTCTCGGGAAGTTTGGCACCAATCCTATGTCGCCGGGCTGGCCTCTGTGCAGGCGGCCTTCTGGGAACGGTGTTCCGCCGTCGTCGATTCCGTTCGGCCCGACGCTGTAAAGCACATATGCATTCCCCAGCGGGCGATACACGAAGGGTTCGCCCGAGAAGGGGTCTGTGAAGTAGGGGCTGTCGCCCAGTTCACTCAGTCGGGCGGGGTAGCGTCCCGTCGTCTTGCGGAAAGCCTCAAGCCTCAGCGCCGTATACACGAGGCGCAGGCGAGTGCGGACGTAGAAGTAACGGGCAGCGTGCAGGGCAATCTCTTCCGGCGTCCGCACCACCCTCATGCCTTCGGGGAGCGATTCCAGAACGGGTGGCAGGGGAATAACCGATTGTTTAGGATAGGGCAGTTTGGCGTTTTCAATGCACTGATTGGCGTATTGCAGAGCCGCCTGAATGATGGGCGCTTTTGGGCGATAGAGCATTGCCGACTCGACCGGCGATTTAGGCAGGTCGAGCCGAAAACCGCGCACTGCCATACCCTTTATTGAGCGTTCCCAACCGGTCAACTGCTCGCGAAACTCCTGGGTGAACAGCTCGTGCAGAGGATATTCCCGCTCCAGCAACTTCTTCAGCCGTTGGGCGCCCCGCGAGGCGTCCTGCGCCGATAGTTTAGGAATCAGCGTCGGCATATGCTGGAAGATAATCACACTGCTCATGAAGTTGAAGGTCAGGTGCAAGGTGTTTCCGCCGCGCATTGCCTGTTCGGCGTAGGCTAAACCATCCAGATAGGCGTCGAGTGCGCGCTCCGACTGTCCTGACTGGTCAAGCAGTCTGGCGTGCGCGACCGCCAGCCTTGCCACATTCTGGTAGTTTTCCATCGCCGGGTCGTCCACCTGCGCGCCAAGGTGTGTTACCTGAGACGGCGCATCGGCGAGCTGGCGAAGCTGATGCAGCACCTCGCGGTTAGCCTGAACCACCCGGTTCTTCTGCTCGTACGAGCCCATGTCCGGCTGTGATTCCATCTCCAGCAGCAGAGCCGTCTCCTGCACCTGTTTGGTCAGCTGAAGCAGCTGCGGATAGACGTTGCTGGCAGGCGGGGAGGCGATAGCAGGCAGCTGAATGGGGGGCACCCGGTTGCGCGAATACACATTCCACCCGAACGCGCCCCAGCCAATAGCAAGAACGAGAAGCAGCAGGAAAATCCCGATCAGCCAGCGTCGCATCTCTGTAGGCAGGTGCTCACTCTACTTGTCGCGCTCCATCTGCTCCCGGATCTGCCGAATCTGTGGCGGTGCATACGGTGACAGATTGGGAGTGGCAACCTGTTCGCCCTGCCAGTGTGTCTGCTGTTGCTGTCTCTGTTTGACATACGCAAACGCCTGCCACATGACCAGAATGATGGCGAGGGTGAACAGGATGATGTGCCACGGTTTGATCTGCGACTGTTGCATCTTGCTTTCTCCTCCTGGTTAGCAGGAGGTGCCTCTGCAGAAGAGGCACCTCCATGTCTGTTAGTCCTGATAGCGCGTCCACATGCTCGGCGTGGTCTTGCGCAGGTACTTCACGTGACCATCCGAGAACACGTGGTTTGCACCCATGTTGTGGCGCCGCCCCACACGCCCAACTTTCTCTCCACCCATGTAGCATCCTGACCCCGGATAGTGATTGCCCTTCGCATCATACTCCACATCCGTGTCGCGTGGATAGCGGAAGACCGCAATGGTGCCCGAGGCGTTCTCGTCGTGCGGGCATCGTGGGTTGCCATCAGAGAAGGCGATGGTGCCAGCCACATCCTCGATGGCGGCAAGCGCTGCACCGACGTCCGACACCGTGGTACCTAGCGCTGGCGAAAAGACCGCTGACGCTAACACACCATGGTAGCAGTTCAGCCCCGTGCTGCAGTCGCACCGATCGCAGTAGGCGGTATCGTTGTAGCTCTCGTTATACAGGTAGCCAAAGGCGAGCGGTCGTACCGAGGTGCCCGGCTCCTGTCCGATCGCAGATCCGTATACCGCTGCTATCGGCGCACAGTTCAGGCGTCCTCTGTCGTCTACGAGCGGGCGGCGCGTGCTCGGGCAGGCGAAAATGTCCATGTTCTTCATGTACGGGTGAAGAAGATCGTTGAAGCGCAACATGGGGCAGTTTGCCCACCCGTTGGGGAACACATATGAGCCGACGTACACCTCGTCGTAGTCCTGCGCGTACATGAGCGCAGCAAGCCCAATCTGTTTCATGTTGCTCACGCACGAGGCTGCGCGTGCCTTCTCCCGCGCCTGCGCAAACACGGGGAAGAGGATGGCTGCCAGTATCGCGATAATCGCGATGACCACCAGCAGCTCAATCAGCGTAAACGCTCGGTGTTTCATGACTTTCAATGACCTCCTCGCAGAGATTGATTTTGATGCATCTATAGCCAGCACCATACGTGCTTGCTACCAAAAATTAGCCAGACTAAGTAACGGCGCTCAAAAAAAACTGTTATCTCACGCCTCGGCGGTTTCTCGGCTCTCACTACATCAGTGGCGCATAAGTCACTGTGGGCTGCGTCAGTCGTCGGGTACCTCATCGGTCCCGGTCGCTGGACGCACGCACCTCCAGCCGAACGGGCAGCTTCACCTTGCGCTCGGCGGGCGCACACCCTTCGATAAGGTCAATCAGCAGCTGTGCTGCGATACGTCCCATCTCAGACGCTGGCTGTTCCACCGTGGTGAGCGGTGGCTCGGTCAACTGGGTGAACGGCGTGCCATCGTAGCCCACGATTGCCACATCATCGGGCACCCGCAAGTTCGCTTCCTTCACCGCCCGCAGTACGCCGATCGCGGATACGTCGTTTGCCGCAAAGATTGCTGTTGGAGGCTCCGGCAGTTGCATTAGGCGAAGTGTGGCATGGTAAGCGTTCTGCTCCAGGAAACCGGTCTCTTTCAGCAGCTCGCGATCGACGTGCAGTCCCGCCTCCTGCATGGCGCGATAGAAACCGTTCAGCCGGTCACAGGCGTTGGGAATGTTCAACGCGCCGTGCAGATGAGCGATACGGCGATGTCCGCGCTCGATGAGATGGCGAGTGGCAATGTAGCCACCCATCTCGTTGTCGGCGTCTACTGCGACCATCTTATCGCCGCACACCTGCTGAGTGCCCACCGCGGCAATCGGGATGTCGAAGCCGCTGAGCTCCTCCAGCAGGGGTTCGTCCCGGTAGGGAGCGAGAATAATCAAGCCCTCCAGCCGTCCGCTGTAGACGGCGTTCAGGCACATCTCGCGCACGTCCTCGCTCATGGCGTAAATCATCAGATGGTAGCCGTGCGCAAAACCGGTATCGGCGATGCCGCGCATCACTTCCGAGGACCACCAGCCCGCCAGAACGGATTGCCGGACGTAGAGTTGCAGGATACCCAGCGTGCGGCTTCGCATACCAGCCAGCCGGCGAGCGGCTTCGTTGGGGTAGTAGTTCATTTCTCGGGCGACGCGCAAAATCTCCGCGCGCACCGTCGCGCTCACCCGTGCACCGGGCTTGTTGTTGAGCACGTACGAAACCGTCGCCTGCGATACGCCGACCTTATCGGCGATCGCCTGCATCGTTACCCGTCCACTGGGGCGGCGTCCCTTACGCTTTTTTATCCGCACTGGGCTGGCGTTGTCGAGCACGTCCATCATACGCACCCTTCAGGTTGTACGCTTAATCTGTGTGCCAATTATATCCTGTCCATCCAAAGATGTCAAGAGGTTCGGGCTTCATCGGCGCATAAAATTCTCCAGAATCGATCTGGAGCCTTTATGGATGTGTTCACGGTGCGTTGAACCGGCGCAATGTCGCTATAGCATAACAGGCGATGCCCTCACCCCTGCCGACGAAACCCATGCCCTCGCTGGTGGTGGCTTTGATGTTGATGCGGTCTCTATCGGTCTGCAGTATCGCAGCGATTCGGTCGCGCATGGCGGTGACGAACGGGCGGATACGGGGAGCCTCTGCCAGTACGGTAGCGTCCACATTCACCAGCCGCCAGCCCTGGGCGCAGACCTTCTGCCAGGCGGTCTGCAGCAGCTGCGCGCTATCGGCGTCGCGGTAGGCAGGGTCGGTGTTGGGGAACAGCGTACCGATGTCGTCCATTCCGCTGGCACCCAGCAGGGCATCGATGAGGGCATGGAGAACGACGTCGGCGTCGGAGTGCCCCGCCAGCCCCTGCGGGTGAGGTATCGGTATACCGCCCAGCATCAGCTTCCTGCCCTCTGCGAAGGGGTGCACGTCGTAACCAAATCCGGTGCGCGTATCGCTTGCCTGCAGTAATATGCGCTCCAGACGCGGAAGGTCCTCGGGGTAGGTGAGCTTGATGTTGTCGGGGTCGCCCTCGACAACCTGCACAGGTGTATCGTTCTCCACCACCTGCGCGTCGTCAGTGGGCTTGCGGTCACCGAAGTATCGTTCGTAACCGTTGCGCAGGACGCTGACGGCGAATCCCTGCGGGGTCTGAATGTAAGTGAGGCGCAGGACGTCGCTGTCACTGTGCAGTTCGCGGGGAAGGGTTTCCTTCACCAGCCCGTTTGATCCCACATACTTCACCGTATCCGCCACCAGCAGCGCGGGCACTGCGGCGCGTGCCGTTTTGGTCACTGACAGTACGCGCGATATGAGCTGCGTGGACACCGCCGGGCGTGCCGCGTCATGCACCAGCACCCATTCATCCCCTGGTGGTATCGCGTCCAGCCCTGCACGCACCGATTCCCAGCGTTCGTTACCGCCCTGCACGACGGCAACAACTTTTTGAAACTGCTTCGCCAGTTCTTGCAGTCGCGGCAGCTCCTGCTCGCGCCCCACGAGAACAATGTGGTCTATCTCCGGGTGGGAACTGAAGCGCTGAAGAGACCACACGATCACCGGTACTCCACCGATAAGCGCCCATATCTTTCCCCCTGTGCCGCCGAAGCGCTCGCTTCTTCCCGCCGCCAGAATGATTGTGCAGGTACCGCTCATCGGTGGGCTCCCCGCGGACTATCTACGGCGGCGCAGGCGAGCGGTGGGCATCCGCACACTGCGGTCCACCCAGTCGCCGCTTTCCACTTCAGGCGTCTTGATGCTGGCAAAGATCATCTTCCCCGCAACCGTCTGCAGAACGCTGGTTACCAGCACATCCACATCCTGATCGATGAAGTCGCGCCCGCCCTCCACCACGATCATCGTGCCATCGTCCATGTACCCGACGCCCTGATTGGGCTGATTGCCCTCCTTGATGATACGCACGCGCATCTCCTCACCGGGCAGAACGACTGGCTTCAGCGCGTTGGCGAGCTCGTTGACGTTCAGCACCTGTACTCCCTCGAGCTCGGCGACCTTGTTCAGATTGAAGTCGTTGGTGACGATTACGCCACTGATGCTCTTCGCAAGGGTCACAAGGCGTTTGTCCACCGGTTCGTTGGGGTCTACCATCTCATCGTAGGTGCGTACTTCCAGGTGGCGTTCCTTTTGCATCTGGTTCAGAATGTCCAGCCCCCGTCTGCCGCGGGCGCGCCTCAGCGAGTCCGACGAGTCGGCGATGTGCTGGAGCTCGTCGATGACGAAGCCTGGAACGTAGATGGTGCCTTCGATGAAGCCGGTTCTGCAAATGTCGGCGATGCGTCCGTCGATAATGACGTTGGTGTCCAGGATTTTGATCTTCGGAACGTCGGAGTGGCGCTCACCTTCCGCTGCGGGAAGCACCACGCGCAGTTCCTTCATGCTCAGCACCGCCACCGTGCTCAGGTAGATGAAGGTGATACCCACCACCAGCGTCAGCGGGATGCCGATGATGCCGTAGCGGTTGAACAGCACGGCGAAGGGCACGGTCAACACCACTCCAACCGTACCGCCCACGGTGAGGGCGATCTTCTCGCGGGTGGACGCGCTTTCGATCTGCTTCTGCACGTTCAGCACAAAGCGGAAGATTTCCGAACCGAGGATGATGCCCACCAGCCCCCCGACGACGGTGAGAGCCAGCCGAACCGTCAGCTGGAAGCGAGGGTCATCCAGAATGTTGGGAGTGTCGGGCTGTGTCGCCGCCTCGGGCAGAAGGCGCTTCAGGGAGGAGATAAACCACGGCGTGGATTGATAGCCCACCACCAGCCCGAGGATGATCAGCAACAGAGTGAGTGTCCAGCGAAAGGAGCGTACTGACACGGTATGATGCCTCCTTGATGAGAAGAGTGTAATGAGTGCTCAGTTTCCATTTAGACATCGGGGGTAGCTTTCCCTGCGCGGGCTACTCGTCCACCTGCCACTGCCCCACGATCTGCTGCTCCACCCCCAGCTGTTGCAACACGCGCGCCACGACGGTGTCCACCGCCTCTTCGAGCGTGTACGGACGCGAGTAGAAGGACGGGGACGCAGGCAACACGACCGCGCCTGCCTCGGTCAGTGCGGTCAATGTGCGCAGGTGTATCAGGTTCAGCGGGGTCTCGCGAACCACCAGGATCAGTTTGCGCCGCTCCTTCAGGCACACGTCTGCAGAGCGGGTCAGCAGGTCATCCGAGACGCCATGTGCAATGCGCCCCGCCGTGCCCATCGAACAGGGAATCACAACCATACCATCATGCCGGAACGAGCCGCTAGCTGGAGGGGTGAAGTAATCCTTCGGGTTCAGGAAATGGATATTGGCATACTCCGTGCCCAGCAATCTCTGCGAACTCAGGTTGCGAGCATCCACGTCCAGCCCCAGTTCGGTACGGGCAACCGACAGCGCGTGCTCCGAAGCGATCACCATCACCTGCGCGAAATGCTGGGCGGCGTAACGGAGAAATCGGACGGCGTAAATGGCGCCACTGGCGCCCGTGATACCCACCACCAGCTTGCCGGTCAATCTGCTCCTCCAGCTGCTAAACTCAGCTCCATTGTACCCTGCAAGGGGTGCGTTTTGCTGGGATGACAGCACGTTTCAGGCAGGCATGGCACCTGTTTGCCGCTGGGTCAACTGGCGCACCTGCTCGTCGGTCGGGGCGGCGAAGTAGCGCCCGCACCGCCTGCACCAGAACACCCATCCCTCGTAACGACACTCCGGCAGATACTGACTCAGCGGCACAATGCTCAACCTGTGACGGCAATAGGGACATTTGCTCACCGGGTTCATGCCCTCCTCGAATATCCTCTATATAGACGCCACGATGCTGTCAAATGTTCTCTGATGCCTCATTCGGTGTGTTCGTCGCGGTTCAGCCAGCGGACGCGGCGTGCATAGTGGCGCAGGGTGGCTTCGCTGTAGGTGCGCGTCAAGCCGTGCATGGGATGTTTGAACCAGCTGCGACGTATTGCCTCACACGCGCGCACGAAAAGCTTATTCGCTGCCTGTTTGCTGATACCCCACTGCCTGCCGATTTCCTCAAAGGTGTAGCCAGCCACATACAGTTGCACCACCTCACGCTGTCGTGGGGTGAGGGAGGCGCAGTCCAGCATCATCAAGACCTCACGGCGCCGCAGAAAGTCCACCGCGTCCCGCTGGAGGTTGTGGTGCAGGGGAGCGAGTTGTGCCGCCCGCTGGGCATCCGCCATCTCGCGCTGGGCGTTGCGGGTCTCGGTGTATGCCGGATAGTGCTCATCGCGCCCAACCAGACGCAGCAGCAGGTTCGCCAGTACCTCCAGGTCCACAACATGCTCGTGGTCGCTCAACAGGGGTTCCTCCATCCACCTATTATTAGTATACATTAGTATACTAATTTGGAGCATATCTGTCAAGGGACTTGATGTCTTCGCCGCAGCGATGATGGGTGGTTTGCCCTCGTGCGCACTTTCCTGTAAAATGGAGGCATGACGGCACTGGGGCATCCGCTATTTCTTGCCATCAGCGCGACAATCGGTGCGGCATTGGTCGGGGGAGCCATTGCGCACCTGTTGCGATTGCCCATCATCATCGGTTACATCTGCGCGGGTGTGTTGCTGGGGCTTCTCAACCCCGTGCTGAAGATCGATACCGCAACCGTTCACACTGTATCGGAGTTCGGCGTTGCGCTGATGATGTTTGTGGTGGGCATGGAGCTCTCCCTGCGCGATCTGGTGCGCTCGGGGGGCAGGCTGGTGGCGGCAGGCGCGCTGCAGATAGGGTTGTCGATCCTGCTTGGTTACTTCTTGATGTCAGCGCTCGGCTGGGAGTGGTTTCCTGCGCTGATTGCCGGGTGTGTGGTTGCGATGAGCAGCACGGTGGTGATGATCCGCCTGTACGAGCGGCAGGGCGACGTGGGTAGCACCGCGTCCGTGCTGGCGATGGGCATCGCGATCACTCAGGATCTGGCGTTGATTGTGCTGGTGAGCATGTTGCCGGTGCTGGCGGATTTCACACCGGCGCGTATCTCCGCGCTGGGCGGCACCCTGTTGCGCTCGGTGCTGGTACTGGCTGGGGCATCGCTGTTGGCAACGCGCATTATCCCCACGCTGCTACGGCACGCTGCACTGTGGAACTCACGCGAGCTGTTCATCCTCATGGCTATCACGCTCTGTTTCGGCACAGCGCTGGGTACGCACGCGCTTGGCTTCACGATGGCGCTGGGAGCTTTCCTGACCGGCCTCATCATCAGCGAGTCGGAGTATAGCCGGCAGATTGTGGCAGAGGTGGTACCGATACGGGATGTGTTTGCCATCTTCTTCTTTGTGTCGTTGGGCATGCTGATTGATCCCTCTTCGATGGTGGCGTCGCAGTGGCAGCAGGTGGCGCTTCTTCTCCTGCTGATTATGGCGGGCAAAGCGCTGTTGATTGCCGGTTTGATTCACCTGTTCGGTTTTCCGGTGCGTATCGGGGTGACGGTTGGGCTTTCGCTGGCGCAGATTGGCGAGTTCTCGTTTGTGATTGCGGAGATGTCTCGCGCAAAAGGCTGGTACTCCAACGAAGAGTACAACATCGTCCTGGTGGCTTCGGTAATTTCGTTGCTCTTCTCTCCGCTGTTGTTCGCCCTCTCACCAGCCATCTCACGCTGGGCGACTCGCTTCGTGCGCGGCGAGCGTTTCCGTGCACTGCGCGAGGAGGTGCAGGTGCACCGCAGTGTGATGCGCGACCACGTTATCCTGTGCGGTTTCGGCAGGGTGGGCAGCAGGGTGGCTCAGCAACTGCTTGGGCGGAAGGTACCCGTCGTCGTGATCGACCTGGACCCGGAAAGCATCATGCGTGCCCGCCATCAGGGCATCCCCACCATTTACGGCGATGCCGAGGCGCGCGAGGTGCTGGAGCTGGCGAACCCGCACACCGCCACCATCGCCATCCTCACCATGCCAGAGAGCAGCAGTGCCATGGTCGCTGCGCGACGACTGAAGGAGATCAACCCTCGCCTTACCGTGCTGGCGCGTACGCACGACGAACGCAAGATCGAAGACCTGGAACGTTGTGGTGCCGATTACGTGGTCTTTGCCGAGGAGGAGACGGCGAAGGTCATCGTGCGCATGGCGCTCGGTTCGGTGGTGCGCAAGGGCGAATGGGAGGGCTAGCCGCCGGGCAGGAGAACCTTCTGACGTGCCGAACTTCACGATGAGTGCTGCAGTGTGATCTTCACATCGAGGAAGGAGGCTGACGACGATGCCCCGCCTGTTTGGGAAAGAAATCAGCATGAGCGACCTTCTGCAGCGAGTCGGCGACATCTCGCAGATTGCGCGGGTGAAGCCGGTTCGTCTGCTGGAGGGTGTGGAGGACGGCGTACTGGGCTTCGATTTCATGACCGGTAGCGGTCTTACCTTCAGCGTGCTTGCCAGCCGTGGGATGGACATCTCCGCTGCCCACTATCAGGGCAAACCTCTGGCATGGCGCTCGGCGACGGGCGACGCGCACCCCTACACCTATGAGCCGGAGAAGTTCGGCTGGCTGCGCGGGTTCTACGGCGGTCTGGTGACCACCTGCGGTTTCACCACGATGGGCTTCCCCAGCGAGGACGATGGTCAGCAGCTGGGCTTGCATGGGCGTGCGTCCTACACCCCCGCGTATGCGCTGGCATGGGGCGGGGAGTGGCGAGGCGAAGAGTATGTGCTGTTCGCGCAGGGCAGTCTGCGTGAGGCGGTCGTCTTCGGCGAGAACCTGCAGGTGACACGTCGTATCGAGACGCAGTTGGGCGCATCGTATCTGCGAATCCACGACACGGTGCGGAATCTGGGCTACAAGCGCACACCACACATGATCCTCTATCACATCAATCTGGGCTTTCCTGTGGTGGACGAGGGCGCCGAGGTGATTCTGCCCAGTCGGGAGGTCACTCCTCGTACCGAGATTGCCGCCAAAGAGGTCAGCATCTGGAACCGCCTGATTGCACCCACGCCGGGGTTCTACGAGCAGGTGTACTTCCACCGCTTGGGGGCGAAGTCGGACGGCACGGTGGTGTGTGGGATTGTGAACCGCGCCTGCGAGGGCGGTTTCGGCGTGGTAGTGCGCTATAGCCGCCAGGAGCTGCCCTACTTCACACAATGGAAGATGATGGGGCAGGGCGAGTATGTGGTCGGTCTGGAACCGGGCAACGCGCTAGTGCAGGGACGTGTGGAAGAGCGCGCCGCTGGACGCCTGCAGTATCTCGACCCCGGCGAGGTGCGCCATTACACGCTGGACATTGGCGTGCTGGACGGTGCCGAGGCGGTTGCGCAGTTCGAGCGGGAAGTACAGGAATGCAGCGCATAGTGCCGACCGGAACCCTCACCCCCTTCCCCTCTCCCGACGCTGCGGGAGAGGGGAGTTTGTCGTAGATGAAAAAATAACCCATTTTGGTGTATCTGGAGGAGGTCAAAGTAACGATGAGGCGTGCGTGGATGCCAGTCTGCATGCTGGTTTTACTGATGCCTGTGATGCTGCCGGCGCAGGGCGAAACTCCAGACGAGTTTGCCAGACGCACCCGCTGGTGGCGTGAGGCGAAGTTCGGGATGTTCATCCACTGGGGCATCTACTCCGTGCCCGCCGACGCCACCGACCTGCAGGGGCGTAAGACCATCGCCGAGTGGTATTTCAGCAACAAGCAGATGCAGGTGCGTGAATACGAGAGGTTCGCTGCTCAGTTCAATCCCGTGCAGTTCAAGGCCCGCGAATGGGTGCGCATGGCGAAAGAGGCGGGCATGAAGTACATCGTGATTACCAGCAAGCACCACGACGGCTTCTGCATGTTCGACACGACGCTCACCGACTACAACATCGTGAAAGCCACGCCGTTCAAGCGCGATCCGATGAAGGAGCTGGCGGAAGAGTGCAGGAAGCAGGGTATTCGGCTCTGCTTTTACTACTCCATCATGGACTGGCATCACCCCGACTACCTGCCACGCCGACCCTGGGAGCGCAATGTGCGTCCGGCAGAAGGCGCTGACCTGAACCGCTACATCGAGTACATGAAGGGGCAACTGGGCGAACTTCTGACCAACTACGGACCGATCGGAGTGTTGTGGTTCGATGGTGGATGGGAGCACAACGCGCAGGCGCTGCGCTCTGCAGAAGTCAACGCCTTCATTCGCAGTCTGCAACCGCAGATACTCATCAATGACCGCAACGGACTGCCCGAAGATTTCTCGACGCCGGAGCAGACCATTCCGGGTAGCGTGATGCCCGGCGGGCGGTTGTGGGAAACCTGCATGACCATCAACGACACCTGGGGTTACGCGACAAACGATGACAACTGGAAGCCAGCCGAAGACCTGATACACAAGCTGTGCGACATCGCACACAAGGGCGGGAACTTCCTGTTGAACGTGGGACCTACCGCCGAAGGCACCTTCCCCGAGCCGATTGTGGAACGGCTCCAGCGCATCGGACAGTGGATGAGGGTCAACGGCGCCAGCATCTACGGCACCACCATGAGCCCCTTCCGCAAGCTCTCGTTCAACGGACGGTGCACGCAGAAAGGCAACACCCTCTACCTGCACGTCTTCAAGTGGGGCGAGGGCGACCTGAGCCTCGAGGGATTGGAGACGAAGGTGCTTAGCGCCCGCGCGTTGCTGGGGAACGAGCGGTTGAAGGTGCGTACCGAGAGGGTATCCGTCAACGGTGACGAGCAGTCCGTCCTCTACATCTCGCGTCCCAGACAGTTCGACCCGGCGGCGACCGTGATCGAGTTGCGGCTTGCAGGTCCACCGGTGGTCAAGCAAGCGATCACGCAAATTCAGCCCGACGCAAACGGAGTGCTGCGCTGTCATGCACGCGATGCGGAAGTGCACGGTCAATCGGCGCGATACGAGCAGGGCGGCGGGCTGGACAACATCGGCTTCTGGACGAATCCGGCAGACTACGTCACCTGGAATATCCTCGTACCACAGAGTGGCTTTTACCGCGCGAGTGTTACCATGGCTTGCCCGCCGGAGAACGCCGGAAGCCGGTTCAGTGTGGGCATCGAGGGCAGGCGGCGTCTCGAAGGCACAGTGGAGCCGACGGGTTCATGGCAAAACTTCCGCGATGTGGCTCTGGGTGAGCT
>OGCI01002122.1_pt1 | contig 14138 bp, 11 predicted proteins | sample 1570021 | NCBI WGS metagenome assembly OGCI01 (sample SAMN06264664, study PRJEB24512) | hot springs metagenome | isolation source: Hot spring water | place: South Africa: Tshipise | collected 2015-06-21 | reverse complement strand
CGATCGCCGTGCTCTCCGAGCACTATCGCGGGCTGCACCACTACTTCCGGCAGACCTTCAGCCAGGTGACCAACCCGCCGATCGATTCCCTCCGCGAGACGCGGGTGATGACGCTGAAGACGCGGCTCGGCAACCTCGGCAACATCCTCGACGAGGATCCGACGCAGTGCGACATGCTGATGCTCGACAGCCCGGTGCTGTCGAACGCCGAGTTCGCGGCGATGCGGGAATACATGGGCGACTCCGCCCGCGTCGTGGACTGCACCTTCCCCGCGCATGAGGGGGAGCCTGGGCTGCGCCGCGCCATAGAGCGCATCCGGCGCGAGGCGGAAGAAGGCGTGCGCTCCGGCTGCGCCCATGTGATCCTGACGGACGAGGCGCAGGGGCCGGAGCGCGTCGCGATCCCGATGATCCTCGCCGTCGGAGCGGTGCACACGCATCTCGTGAGGACGTCGCTCCGCACCTTCACGAGCCTCAACGTCCGCTCGGCCGAGTGCCTCGATGTGCACTACTTCGCGGTGCTGATCGGCGCCGGCGCCACCACGGTGAACGCCTATCTGGCGCAGGAGAGCATCGCCGACCGCCACCGCCGCGGGCTGTTCCCGGGCCTCTCTCTCGAGGAATGCGTCGCCCGCTACAAGAAGGCGGTGGACAAGGGTCTGCTCAAGATCATGTCCAAGATGGGCATCTCGGTGCTCTCCTCCTACCGCGGCGGCATGAACTTCGAAGCGATCGGCCTCTCGCGAGCGCTGGTCGCCGAGTTCTTCCCCGGCACGCCGTCGCGCATCTCGGGCATCGGGCTCTCGGGGATCGCGCGCCGGGTTCTCGCCCTGCACCGCAAGGCGTGGGATTCGGCGGCGGTGACGCTGCCGGTCGGCGGGCTGTACAAGCTGCGCCGCCGCGGCGAGGCGCACGCCTTCGACGGCACGCTGATCCACATGCTGCAGAAGGCGGTGGAGACGGACTCCTACCAGACCTTCAAGCGCTATTCCGAGGCGGTGCGCGCCCTGCCGCCTGTGGCGCTGCGGGACCTGCTCGACTTCCGCACCGAGAAGGTGACGCCAATCCCGCTCGAGGAGGTCGAGAGCATCACCGAGATCCGCAAGCGCCTGGTGGCACCCGGCATCTCGCTCGGCGCGCTCGACTTCGGCGCGGCACTCCGGCAGTTTCTCGACCAAGAGACCACAAGCGACATACTCTTGATGCGCGGCAGCCGTGCGATCCCGTTCGGCACGCACCGCTTCCATGTTCCGTTCGAGCGCATCATACCGGCGGAAGCGCTCGCCTAGCTCGGCAGCGCGCCGCTTCGCGTCATCGAGTTCGACGCGCGCTCTTTGCAGCCGCAGGCTCGCATCTGACTCGCGCTCGGCCTCGGCGCGCAGCAAAGTCATCTGCCCGCGCGGGTCGCCCAACACGCGGAGTTCGTTCTCCACGCTCAGCAGATCCGTTTCCAGTCGAGGAAGTCCGGCGGCCACCGCCTCCGCCATTTTCAACTCTTCTTTCAATCTGCTCCCTTCTTCTTCGATCTCCTGCAAGCGCGCCCGCAAAGCATCCAGTTCGGCGTGCTTCAGCGCTTCTCGCTGCCACTTCTTGATTTCAGCATCGAGGCCGACCATCTGCGCCTGCCGTTCGGCCAGCCGAGCCTTGTCTGCATGTGCAAGGGCGGAGAGTCTTTCACGCGCAAGACGCAGCGCCTCGCGTTTGCTGGCGCACCGCGCCTCGTCCTGTTCGAGGCGCAGCCGCACTTCTTTGAGGCGCGCTACGGCGATCTGCCCTGCTTGCGCCTGTTTGACGCGTTCGGTCAAGCGGGCGAGTTCTTTTTCGAGCTTCTTCAACCGAGCGCGATTGGCCCCGAGATGTTGGATGAAATAGCTCTCCAGCGTCTCACCCTCGGCCAGATTCAAGCAGCGCGCCGAAAGGATCGGTCAGAGTCCGCCCGCGACCTCGCGCTGCATGCGCTCGTCACGCTCGATCGTGGCACGCAAGCGCCCCACCTCATCGCGCAACTGGCTCTCTTCCCGTTCGAGCACTGGCAGTTCAGCGGCCACGGTAGCGCGTTCTTCTAACTGTTCGGCCTCGCGGCGCAAATCGTCGAGCGACGCCTCGAGTTGCTGTACTTCTTGCGCCATCTCGCGTGCCCTCTCTTCGAGCAAGCGCCGCTCGTTGAGCGCTTCGCGCAGCGCGGCGATCTCGTTTTCGAGGCCGAGTCGCTCGCTCTCCAAGGATTCGACGCGCTGCTGTGCGTCGCGCGCCGCTTCTGCCTGCCGGATGCGTTCGCGCGTCTGTTTGTGCTGCGCGCGCAGACGTTCGAGAGCCTCGCGCAATCTGTTGGCCCGTTCGGCGCTGGCCTTGAGTTCGGCGCGCAGTTCGCGCAAGCGGTCGCGCTCACGCTCCAAGTCCTCTTGCCGTTCGACCAACGGGCCGATTTGCTGCAAACGCGCGCGCGCCTCTTGCGCCCGGCGCAACTCTTCCTCGAGGTTCTGCACGCGATTCTGCGCGTGCAGAACCTCTCGCTCCGTCGCGTCCATCTCGGCGCGCAAGCGGTCGCGCGCGATCCTCTCCTGCTCCAGTCGTCGTAGTTCAGCGAGCGCGCGCAGGTGCGCTTCGTAATCGTCGCGCGTCGTGCGTTGCCGTTCCGCAGCGCGTTCCGTTTCGGCGAGCCGTTGTTTGGCTTCCGCCAATCGGCGTCCGGCCCCGTCGGCGATGGCCGCCTGCTTTTGCCAGAGCGCGTGCGTTTCACCGACTAGACGCGCGGCCTCTTCCCACCGCGCTACGCGCGCCATGGCGGCTTTCGTCTTCTGTTCGAGTTCACCGAGCGCCGCGCGCAGTTCCTTGAGATGAGCTTCAATTCGCGCAAGGTCTGCCGTCAAAGTTTCGTAGTTTGCCAACCTCCCTTCGGCGTTGGCGATCTGCCGGTCCACGTCCGCGATGCGCTCTTGAATCAACCGTGTCGTCTCGATCAAGCGGGCGCTGCTTTCGCGGTACTCTTCGACCTTGAGCAAGCGATCGAAAGAGGCTTTGCGTTGCGCCGGAGCGAGCATGAATTCAGCGGTGAACGCGCCTTGCGGCACGCCGATCGCCGAGCGAAAGAGCGCCTTCGTGTCCGTCCCCGGCTCGATGCCGAGATGAGGACGCAGGAAATTGCGCACGTCCGCCCGCCCTTCGGCCAAGCGTATGTTGAGCGCCGGATCGTAAACGTAGTAGGTCTGCGCCGTGTTTCGATAGACGGTGTACTGCCGATCGTCCAAGTGACTCTGAAACGTGACGCGCACCCAACCGCGCGCCGCGCCGCGGCGCAGGAAATCTTCCTGTTTGTAATCCAACGAATCGAACAGTGCCCAGGCGATGGCTTCGAGAATGGTCGTCTTGCCGACGCCGTTGCACCCGACAATGGCGATCTTGCCTCGCTCGAACTCGAACTCAGCTCGGGCGAACGATTTGATGTTCTCTATCTCGACCCGCGTGATATGCATCGCTCGTCTTCTCCGAAAACGCGCCCTCGTTTGCGCCGATCACACTCGCTTATCATACCACCAGCGCGCTCGACCGGGTCACAGCGACCTGTTTCAGGTCGGCTCGAACCAGATTCTTTCTGCGTTCACCTGGTCGCTGCATCGGCGACGATGCCGACTCGGGCATCTTCTTTGGACGCCGAGAAGCAGTGCAAGCGACGCGATCATTGCCTCACCCCCCATCTTGCGCGCCCCAACCGCCTAAGAGGCGATGCGCTCGTAACTTCTTCTCGCTCAAACAGAACCATTTCACCCCAAACGCTAAGAGGCGACTGTTCGCGAATAGCCGCCTCTTGGCATCTCGGTCGTGAGCCGCGAAATCGGACCTACTTCTCGCCGCGTTGCAGTTCGACTTCGGTCTCGAGATCGACCGACAACCGACGCACGTCCGGCTCGCTCATCGGTTCGAGCAGCCGCAACGCTTCATCGAGCACGCGTCTTTGGTGTTCAGGCCAATTCGGTTGGCCAGCCACCGCCCCGAACTGTCCTGGGTAGAAGCCGGCGCGCGGTGGTCGCACGCTGTCGGTAACTTCGCGCTCGACGGCGATCATCATCGTCGGGATGCCAGCAGCTTCGATGAAGCGCGCCGCCAGCCCCATCGTCTGGTGACAGAGACGCGAAGCTGGAATGAGCAACACGGCTTGCGCTTCGTAACGCTTGATGCGTTCGATCAAACGCGGCAGGGCGTGATCGACGAAACGGCCCGCATCGGTGATGAAGCCGCAGAAGCTCCAGAAAGCGGGCACCAGCCGCCCGATGATGTTGTTGTCCTCGAACTCGAAGAGGCGTCGCAACGGGATTTGCGCGTTGATGTCCTTTTCCACTGCCGATGGGTCGTAGCCGCGCGCGACGAAGCGCAGGTCAGCCGGTTCGACCAAGGTCGGGATCTCGCGAAAACTCGTGTCTCCGCCCGGGGCCTTGGCATCGAACGGCTCGGTGCCGTCGATGTAAGCGCCCGCTGAACTGACGAGCGCGAGGTTCAACAACGGCAACGCGCGTCGCAGCGGCGTGAAAGGAGCGCGCCGGTTCTCGACGAAAGGATAGTCGTCCAGATCATCGCTCGCCGGATCGTGCGCCCGCGCCCAGTCTCGATAACGCTCACGCCAGTCGTTGATGTTTTCGATGATCTCCACAGCCTTCTCCCGCTGAAGTTGTTGCTCGAACGCAAAGCTGGAGATTGTACGGTGAAACGGGACGAAAAGCCACCCCATCGCGTCCGCCAGAGCGTCGCGCCTCCGCCTGAGCGACGGTTGTCATGGGAGCAATCCGTCGGTCACTCTGCCCGAACCGCGCGCCTAAAAGAAGCGATCCCGATTGTGTGCCGTCGGGGCTCGACGCGCGGCGAAGAAAGCGATGGCTGCGGCGATCAGACCGATGCCCAGAGTCGCCACTGAAAGCATGTGCCAACTACCGAAGGCTTGACGAAGCGGATCGGTTGCCGCCAGCGCATCGATCGGGCCAGACATCGCGCGGCGTATGGCTTGAATGCGCGCGCCGATCAACAAACCGCAGAGATTAGCAGCAGCAAGCAGCGCGAGCGCCGCTGTCTGCGTGCGCCGCGTCCCGGTCCATTTGGCGCTCGCCAGCAAAGCGAGCGCCACCGCTAGCCCGGACCAGTTGAGCACAGGTAGCACGCGCCCAACCACGGCGCCCGCTAGCTCTCTGCTTGGAAGCACGGCGAAGAGCGTCGGAGCCACCGTCGTACTAAAGAAGAGCGCGCCGCCGAACCATGCCGCAAGCGCCAGCGCGCCCGCATCGCGCGCCCATGCAGGCGCGTAACTTCGTTCATGACCCTCTGCCATCGCCCTCAATTGACCGCTTCAGAGGCGGTTTCGATCGTCTCGTCATCGGACGATTCGAGCAGCGAAGCGCTCGTCACTTTGTCGCCCTCTTCCGTCTTGATCAGACGCACGCCGGAAGCGCTGCGCCCCGTCTTGCGGATCTCGCTCGCTTCGATGCGAATCAGCTTGCCGTGCTGCGTGATGATCATCACTTCGGAATCGTCCTCCACCGGGAAGACGGCGACGACTTTGCCCGTCTTTTCAGTGGTCTTCATGTTGATCACGCCGCGCCCGCCGCGCGATTGCAGGCGGTAATCTTTGATCGGCGTCTGTTTGCCGTACCCTTGCTCGCTGATCGAGAGCATGCGCTCTTTGTCGTCCTTGGAAACGGCGCACAGCGCGACGACGTAATCGCCCGAACGCAGTTCAATACCGCGCACGCCGCGAGCGGCGCGCCCCATTGGACGCACTTCGGATTCATCGAAACGAATCGCCATGCCGTCGTGCGTCGCGATGAAGATGCGCTTGTTGCCGTCGGTCAAAACGACGTCGAGCAGCGCATCGCCTTCGTCGATGCCGATCGCGATGATGCCGTTCGAGCGTATGTTCTGGAATTCGCTGAGCGCCGTTTTCTTGATGGTTCCTTTGCGCGTCACCATGACGACGTAACGATCTTCGGAGAAGTCGCGCACGGCGACGATGCCGGCAAGCTTCCGGTCGCTCGGGATGTTGATCAAGTTGACGATCGCCTTGCCGCGCGCCGCGGCTGGCGCATCCGGAATCTCGTGAACCTTCAGCTTGTAGACCTGCCCGTCGTCGGTGAAGACAAGCAGGTAGGCATGCGTTGAGGCAACGAACAGGTGTTCGACGAAATCCCCGTTCTTCGCCGCCGCGCCGAAACGCCCCTTGCCGCCGCGCCCTTGCCGCTGGTAGGCGGTAACAGGCGTCCGCTTGATGTAGCCGGATTTGGTCACCGTGATCACCACGTCCTCGTCGGCGATCAGATCTTCAATGCGCAGCTCGACGCCGGCATCGACGATCTTGGTGCGGCGTTCATCGCCGAAGTTCTTCTTCACCTCTTCGAGTTCTCGGATGATGACGCGTCGCAGGGCCGCTTCGCTCGCCAGAATCTCTTCGAGTTCGGCGATCTGGCGGATGATCTGTTCGTACTCTTCGAGCAGTTTCTGCCGCTCGAGCGCGCTCAAACGACGCAACTGCAAGTCGAGGATCGCCTGCGCCTGTTGCTCGCTGAAACGCAGCCGCGCCATGGTCTTCTCGATCTGCGCGACGAAGCTCGCCGCCGTCTGATTCGCGCCCTTCCACTCCTTGATCTCCCGCGTCGTCGCCAGCTCGCCCATCAACCATCGCCGCGCTTCATCAACGTTGCGCGCGTTGCGGATGAGCGGGATGATCACGTCGAGCGCGTCGATCGCCCGGTTCAAGCCTTCGAGGATGTGGGCGCGGGCGCGCGCGCGCCGGAGTTCATACTCCGTGCGGCGACGGATGACCTCGCGGCGAAACTCGACGAACGCTTCGAGCATCTCTTTGAGGTTCAACACGCGCGGTTGCCCGCCGACGATTGCCAAGTTGATGATGCCGAACGAAGTCTGCAGCGGCGTCATCTTGTACAGCTTGTTCAAGACGATCTGCGGCACGGCATCGCGTTTGAGTTCGATGACGATGCGCATCCCTTCGCGGTTCGACTCGTCGCGCAAGTCGACGACGCCTTCGATCTTCTTCTCGTTGACCAACTCGGCGATGATCTCGATCAATCGCGCTTTGTTCACTTGAAACGGGATCTCGGTGATCACGATGGCATCGCGCTCTTGCGCGCCGCGCCCGATACGGTCGATCGCCGCACGCGCGCGTAATTGAATGACCCCGCGCCCCGTCTCGTAAGCCTGGCGAATGCCTTCGCGCCCGTAGATGAACCCTCCAGTCGGAAAGTCCGGCCCCGGAACGTACTGCATCAACTCGCCGACGGTGATCGAGGGTTTCTTGATGAGCGCGATGGTCGCGTCTATGAGTTCGGTCAAATTGTGTGGCGGGATCTTGGTCGCCATGCCGACGGCGATGCCTTCGGCGCCGTTGGCCAAAAGATTCGGGAAACGGACTGGAAGCACCGTTGGCTCTGACAGCGATTCATCGTAGTTCGGATGAAAATCGACCGTCTCTTTCTCGATGTCAGCAAGCACGGCGTCGGCCAGACGGTGCAAACGCACCTCCGTGTAGCGCATCGCCGCCGCAGCGTCACCATCGATGCTGCCGAAATTGCCCTGCCCGTCGATGAGCGGATAGCGCATGGAGAAGTCCTGCGCCATGCGCACGATCGTTTCGTAAACGGCCGCGTCGCCGTGCGGATGGTATTTGCCGATGGCATCGCCCACGACGCGGGCGCTCTTCTTGTAGGGTTTATTGTAGGTATTGCCAAGTTCGTGCATGGTCCAGAGCACGCGCCGATGCACAGGCTTGAATCCATCGCGCACGTCGGGCAGCGCTCGCCCGATGATGACCGACATCGCGTAGTCGAGATACGAGCGCCGCATCTCGTCTTCGATATTAACGTAGTTACGCTCAACAGATCCCGTTTCCATCTCGCAACCTTTCAGTGAAGTTTCGCGTCTCGCCGCAAACCCGCGCCCACAGCATCGCTTCTGCCGTTCTCATTTCGCTCGCTTTTGGATAGAATTCTCGACCGGGGACTTGCTGCCCGTCCGAGGGCACGCCCGGCTCCTTCGCTGGACACACTTCGGCCTAGCATCGAGCGGTCTCGCTTTCTTGTCGCCGCTGGGAGCAGGGTTGAAAGACGCGACAGAAGCGACGGCGAGTCTCCGGCGCTGTAGGCTCGCAAAGCACAGTATATTGTAGCTCAAAGCCGCCTTGCGAGCAAGTCTTTGGCTCACTTAAGTCTTTGATAAATCAACGACTTTCGCTTCCAGCGTCTTCGCCTCGACGACCGCAACATCTAGAGAAGATTAGACTCTTCGCCACCACCGTCGAGCCACCACGGCGACGCGCGGCGGGCGGCCCGAAACCCACCGGCCCTGAAGCGGCGGACTCTGGGCGAGGGAGTGGCTCCTCAGCCTTAGCTATAGCGTAGTTGACGCGCAACGATTAACAGGGGACAGATGAACCAGAAGGGATCACGCCGTCTGCGCGAACGCTTGAACTTCTCGCTGCCGCTGCGCGTTCGCGCGCGCGAGAGCCAGAGCCACGAGTGGACCGAAATGACGCGCTCGATCGATCTTACGCCGTTCGGCGCGCGTTTCCTTCTTCGCCATCCGACCGAACGCGGGCGCTTGTTGCACTTGACGATCCCGATGCCGCGTCAACTGCGCTGCTTCGATCACACGGAGCCGCAATATCGCATCTGGGCGCTGGTCCGGCACGTCCGGCCTCGCCCGCGCGAGGGCGACGACATCTGCTTCGAAGTGGGCGTCGCCTTCATCGGCAAACGTCCCCCCGAAAGCTTTCTTCGCGATCCGACCTGCCGCTACGAGCCGCAAGGAGCGGACGCCGAAGGCATGCTGGCGATCACGGAGAGCGTCGTCGAACGGGCGGAGAAGACGCGCCTTCACGTTCCGGCGGAGGTCGTCATCGAGCTTTTCGATGATGCCAGCAGCAGCCGAACGCGCGAGGAGACGGTGACCGAGAACATCAGCCCCGAAGGGGCCGCCGTCTTCACCACGCTCGAGATCGAACGCGGGCGGTTCGTTCGCGTGCGCGATGCGCGCAAGCCCGATTTCGCGCTGATCGCCGTCGTGCGCGCGCGGCCCGTTGGGGCCGACCACATCGCGCGGCTACATTTGGAGTTCGTCGACGGCAAGTGGCCCATCGAAGGACTCGGCTGAGAGACATCTTTTCACGCAGGAGCGAAACGAGCGCGAGGCGACGGTGCTCTGTGCAGTCCTGCGCACCGGCAGTTCAAATGCGCGGAGACGTTTGCGCCCCGATCGTTGATCGGTCATAGTAGTGAAACGGGATGGAAGAAGCCGTCTCCCACAAAAAGAGCGTGCCGCCGCGCTCTTCCATGGTCTTGCCGCAGTGGACCATCGAGCTGCTACGTCCGCCCGCGCGTGTGCTATCGAAGCTGCTGTGGCGCATCGAGTTTCGCGGCACAAACCGCATTCCGCGCGAGGGCGGATTGGTCATCGCCGCCAACCACCAGACCTACATCGATCCAGTCTGGATCTCCATTCCAATCGAGCGACCCCTACGCTATCTGGCGTGGGACGAGGCATTCGACTGGCCCATCGTCGGACCGCTGATGCGTCTTTTCGGCGCGTGGCCGCTGCAGATCGAAGGGCGCGATCCGAAGGCGATCCGCCGCGCCATTCAATGGATCAGAAGCGGCGGCGCCGTTGTTATCTTCCCCGAAGGCGGGCGCGGCCATCCGGATGGGTCGCTGAAGCGCTTCAAACCCGGAGCCGTTCGCATGGCCATCGAGGCACAAGCTCCCATTCTGCCGGTGACGATTCGGGGCGCACACCGCGTTTGGCCGACGGGCCAAAGGCTGCCGCGTTTTTCGCCCGTCGAGATCGTTTATCACGAGCCGTACCGCATCGCGCTGCGTCCCGGCGAAGAGGCGAGAGAGTGTGCGCGGCGCGAGACGGAAGCCCTGCGCGCGCGCATCGCTTCGGCGCTGTGATCTCGGCGCAGACGAAGGGCACGGCGCTTCCTCTTCGCACGCCAAGATGCGGGTTAGTCCACGTAGTTGGCGCTTGCGTTGCTTGTGCTTCTTCTTCGCGCGCCGAGATCGTGGGCGTTGCCCTCTGCCAAAGGCCGTTTGCGCGCCGCCAGCGAAACGTTCGCCTTGGGCGCGCAAACGGCAAGGCGCTTTCATGGCGCAGCGAGAACGCGCATCATCGCTTCGTGAACGAGCCCGTTGCTCGCCAGCACGGGCGCGCGATAAATGGAGAACGGGCGACCTTGGTAATCGGTCACGCGCCCGCCGGCCTCTTCGACGAGCAATGCTCCGGCGGCCACGTCCCACGGATTCAAGCCTTCTTCCCAGAAGCCATCGAAGCGCCCGCTGGCGACATAGGCGAGATCGAGCGCAGCGCTTCCATCGCGCCGCACGGCCTGCGCCGTCATGATGAAGTTGCGAAAGTGGCGCACGAATTCGCCACGCTCGCGCACGTCGTACGGGAATCCGGTGCAGAGCATCGCCTTGTTCAAATCTTCGACGTCGGAGACGCGAATGCGCCGCCCATTCAAAGTCGCGCCCGCGCCGCGTTCAGCAGCGAACAATTCGTCGCGCATCGGGTCATAGACAACGCCGAGCAGGATCTCGCCCTGGTGTTCGAGCGCGATGGAAACGGCGAAGACCGGATATCCGTGCGCGTAGTTGGTGGTCCCGTCGAGTGGATCGACGATCCAAACGTAATCGCTCCGTCGCTCTCCGGCGTCGCTCGGCCCTGATTCCTCGGCGAGAATGGCGTGGCGCGGGTAGTAATTTCTGATGCGCTCGATGATGAAACGCTCGGAAGCGAGATCTGCTTCCGTCACGAGATCGATCTCGCCTTTGTGCGAAACTTCGGTGATGCGTCCGAAACGCTCGGCGAGGATGCGCCCGGCCTCGCGCGCCGTCTGCACTGCAAAATCGAGCAAGTTCTCAGCCTCTTTGTTCTCAAAGGTTGCTCAGCGCGTCGTCACGAGCCTGTCGACGGCGGACGACGTGCTGAGCGTGTCGTGTTCTCGAAGATTTCTCGGAGCGTCGCTGTCAAGGGTGTTCAAATCACGGAAACGTCCGGGTAGAAGAACCGCCTTAGATCCGGAGTCCCTATTTTCAGATCGCTCGGACAGACGTGACACGGCCGATCCGCAAGCCTTGCGCCGAGCGCGATGATCAAGTTGGCGACGATCAGATTGTGCCGTCCGCTCGCGCTAGCTAACGCACGACCGACTCCGTCCAGATACTCGCGCTTAGTTTCGACTCGACGCTCTTCGCTCAAGTACTCTTCCACTCCGATGAAGCGATTCGAAAGCGACGACATAAAGGGTTCTCCCCAACGGCGCTTCGCACGAACTGATGACCAATGCTCCCAGAAATCTACGACCTTGGCCATAGGCCCCTTCGCACGAACTGACGACGCTTGCGGTCTGGCACTCTGCTCAAAGCATCGAGCTTTTGATCGCCTCTCTGCGCGCCGTTCAAAGCATCGGCATCTTGATTCCCTTTGCACGGGCCGTTTCAATCGCCTCGTCGTAGCCAGCATCGGCGTGGCGCACGACGCCTAGACCGGGATCGTTCGTCAACACGCGATTGAGGCGACGCGCGCCTTCTTCCGTCCCATCGGCAACGGTGACCTGGCCGGCGTGCAGGCTGTATCCGATGCCGACGCCGCCGCCGTGGTGAAACGAAACCCAGCTTGCACCGCTCGCCACATTCAAGAGCGCGTTCAAGATGGGCCAGTCGGCGACCGCGTCGGAGCCGTCCTTCATGTTCTCGGTCTCGCGGAAGGGCGAAGCAACTGATCCCGCATCCAGATGGTCGCGCCCGATGGCGACGGGCGCTTGAAGTTCGCCGCGCCGGACCAGCTCGTTGATCGCTTCGCCCATCTCCGCTCGTTCGCCGTAACCGAGCCAGCAGATGCGCGCCGGCAACCCTTGGAACTTCACGCGCTCGCGCGCTAGTCGAAGCCACCGATTCAACGTCCGATCATTGGGAAAGAGTTCGAGCGCGAGATCGTCCGTGCGATGGATGTCGTGCGGGTCGCCCGACAGCGCGACCCAGCGGAAAGGGCCGCGCCCTTGGCAAAAGAGCGGGCGGATGTATTCGGGGACAAAACCTGGGATCTCGAAAGCATCGTGCACGCCAGCATCGAACGCTTGCTTGCGGATGTTGTTGCCGTAATCGAAAGCGACGGCTCCGGCGCGCTTGAGCGCGAGCATCGCTTCGACGTGGCGCGCAATCGATGCCAGTGAACGCGCGATGTATCCTTGCGGATCGCGACGGCGAAGTTCGGCGGCTTCTTCTAGGCTCAAACCAGCCGGGATGTAGCCGTTCAACGGATCGTGCGCGCTCGTCTGATCCGTGACGGCGTCGACGTGCACGCCGCGCCGGACCAGTTCGGGAAGCACCTCAGCGCAATTTCCGACGAGACCGACCGAAAGCGCGCGTCCGTGGCTTCGCGCCTCTTCACACAAGCGCAGCGCTTCGTCCAAGTCTTCAACGAGCAGATCGCAATAGCCGGTGCGCACGCGCCGTTCGATCCGCGCGCGCTCGACCTCGATGCCGAGAAAGACCGCGCCGTTCATGGTCGCGGCCAGCGGTTGCGCGCCGCCCATGCCGCCCATGCCGCCCGAGACGATGAGCTTGCCAGCTAGATCGCCGCCGAAATGTTTCTCGCCCATCGCGGCGAACGTCTCGAACGTCCCTTGCACGATTCCTTGCGTCCCGATGTAGATCCAAGAACCGGCGGTCATCTGGCCGTACATCATCAATCCCCGCCGCTCAAGTTCGTGGAAATGCTCCCACGTGGCCCAAGCGCCGACCAAGTTCGAGTTGGCGATCAGCACGCGTGGCGCCCATTCGTGCGTGCGAAAGACGGCGACAGGCTTGCCAGACTGGACCAGCAACGTCTCGTCGTTCTCTAGCCGCTGCAACTCACGCACGATCGCTTCGAACGAAGCCCAATCGCGCGCCGCCCGCCCGCGTCCGCCATAGACGACCAAGTCTTCGGGCCGCTCGGCCACTTCCGGATCGAGATTGTTCATCAAACAGCGAAGCGCCGCTTCTTGGTGCCAGCTTCGGCAATGAAGCCGCGCGCCGCGCGGCGCACGTACCGTCCTCGCCATGGTCATCTCGCCTCCGTGCCTTGAATGCTCATGCGCTCTGCTGTCCAAAGCCTTTGTATAAAGCCTAGAATGGGAGCGAACGATTGCCCGAAGCTTGTTGGCGCAATTGCTCGATGACGGAGCGGATCGCCGGGGCGAAGTTACCGTTCGGCGCAAGCTCCAAATACTTCTCGTAGGCAGCGACCGCTTCCTTGTACTTCTCCATCTTCTCGTACGCGGCGCCGAGCAATTGATAGAGCACCGGTTCGGTATCGAACAGTTGCGCGATGGCGCGCTTGAAGGCGGACGCCGCTTCTTCGTAACGCCCGCGATCCTCCAAAATCATGCCCATCCCCGTGTAAGCTTCGGGCTGGAATCCGCGCCCTTCGCGGATGGCGCGCCGGTAGGCATCGAGCGCCGCTTCGTAGTCGCCGAGCGCGCGCAGGATACGCCCTTCCACCGCAGAAGCCTCGGGATAGACGGCCCGTGCGCGGCGCGCCGCGCTGACTTCTGCCAGCGCAGCCTCGTATTCACCGAGTTCCATGAGCACGCGCGCCAATCCAACGTGAGCGGCAGCGAAGCGCGGGCGCGCGCTGATGGCACGGCGATAAAGATCGACGGCTTGCCGTCGATCTTCTTCGCTCTTGGCTCGCTCGCGCAACTCTTCCGCCTGTTGAAAGTCCAGCTCCGCCTGATCGCGCGTGCGCACGAGCCGCACGCGCACGGCGCTCGGTCGCGGCAGGCGCACCGGCACGCTCGTTTCCCTGAAGCCCCGCGCGCGTGCGCGCAGCACGTAGCTTCCGGCCGGAACGCGCCCCAAGCTCAACCGTCCTTGGGCATCCGTCGTCCCGCAGCGTACGTCGTTCAACCAAATGACGGCGTTCGGCTCGGTTTGGACGACGAGCGCGCTCGTCGTCGGCCGCGACGCCCTCTGTTGCGCCCCGACGAACACGGTCGAAAACAGACAGCAGATCGCTGCGCAAAGCCTCGCTCGACCGAGCGAACCGTGCGCCGCGCACAAATAGTCGCTCATGGTCGCTTACCATAACCCGAGCGCGAACTCGAG
>OGCI01002121.1_pt1 | contig 14142 bp, 15 predicted proteins | sample 1570021 | NCBI WGS metagenome assembly OGCI01 (sample SAMN06264664, study PRJEB24512) | hot springs metagenome | isolation source: Hot spring water | place: South Africa: Tshipise | collected 2015-06-21 | reverse complement strand
TTGGAGTGCTAAACTCGTCTAGTGCAAGAGGTTACCGAAGCAAAAGCTCGAGCTATCCAGAAAATGTTCTCCGAAATCGCTCCTCGCTACGACCTGCTCAACCGGGTACTTTCGGCAGGGGTCGATCGTAGCTGGCGCGTTGCTGCAGTGAAAGCCGCCCTGACCGGCAGTCCCCAGCGCATTCTCGATCTGGCCACCGGCACCGGCGATATGGCGCTACTGCTGAAAAAGGTGGCGCCGCAGGCCGAGGTTATCGGTGCAGATTTTGTCCCCCCTATGCTCGAGCTAGCCCGACAAAAGGCCCAAAAACTTGGACTTTCCATCCCTTTTGTGGAAGCCGATGCCCTAAGCCTGCCTTTCCCCAGCAGCCATTTCGATGCCGTAACGATCGCCTTTGGTTTCCGCAATTTTGCTGATTATACTGCGGCCCTGAGCGAGCTGTACCGCGTAATAGCACCCGGTGGGAAGTTGTGTATCCTGGAATTTCCACCGCCTCCAAAAACTGGTTTGGGTCTGCTATATCGTTTTTATTTCACCCGCATCCTCCCCTTGATCGGAGGGTTGGTCTCGGGCAGTGCCTCGGCTTACCGCTACCTTCCTGAGTCGGTAGAGCGCTTCCCAGATCCCAATACCCTCGCTGACCTGATGAGTCAGGCGGGTTTCACCACCCAATACAGGATTTTTACCGGCGGCATAGTGGCCCTTCACATCGGTGAAAAAGCACAGGCTCAGAGCGCTGTCCCACACACACGCAGCGCAGAATCCCTTCGGTGTAAATAATATGATGCCATCATTTGAAGTTGACCCTCAACGTTTGCTTCTGGAGGGCCTGGAAGCAGGCGAGTTGCCCAACCTGAAGTCTCTTGAACTGGCGCGAGAGTATGCGCTCGAGAGTGCTCGAGGTCACCCCGGCGAAAACGCAATTGTCCGCTGGTGGCATGGCCCTGGTGGTTTTTTCTACGAGTTCAAACAGTTTCCATCGGCCTTTTATGGACGCCTAGGTTCAGTACACGGGGAGTACCTGAGTGCTCACCAGGCTCAGGAATTGGTCTGGGAAGCCCTGACTAGGGCCGATCGTGACAAGGCCGACCTGACCATCTTTTATACCGCCAATCTCATGCAAAGCAATCATGACTTTTACATGGCCTATACCCTCGATGACCTCCGCATAGTCCGCGGTGAAGCCCGCTACAGTCTGCCTCTCTTTATGCGTTTGAAGGTTCCTCAGTATCTGCTGGTTTTATTGAAGGAGGAAGACGCTTACCTGGCCTTTAGGCTCCCCAAAGGTCCGCCTGTTCTGCAAGGGCTTACGGCCTGAGGAATAATCCGCAATCGAGCAGCGGGACGACACGCCCCAGCGATTGGAACGGCAAACCGCTTATACAACCAGTCCTGCACTAAAGCAGGGTTCTTCGGAGCCCCCTCTACACTGAAAACATACGTTGCAAAGCCTCGGTTCGATGCTGAATTTGGCGTAGCGCGTAATCTACGATATCTTCCTCGGTGATCTCAAAAGGCATGGGTTGATGAGCAGAAAATACCTCCTGTACAACGCCCACCGCAGCCGGTATTAGCTCGGCCAACACATCTTCCAGTATTTCCCTGTTCTGTGGCTGATGCCGAAGTAGCTTACCAAGACTGTGCAGTCCAAAGGCTATGTGTCGTCCCTCATCGGCTTGCACGTGGGCGAGGCCTTTTCGCAACCCTGGCATCAGGCCCTCTTTCTCCAGTAGCTCCTTGTAGGCCCGGTAACCCGTCTCGGCCAGAACCCCCTCGACAATCAGGTTATAAGTACTCAGTGCTCGAACCTCGGCAGCCGGGGAATGATCGAACTCGAGCGCACCCATGGCCTTGGGTAAGGCCTGATCAAAAATCAATTGCCAGGACTCCACGTGAAATCGCGACAGCTCGAGCGCCCCACCTACAACCTCCCGGTGAAACCGGTCGAAGAACTCGGTGTGCTTGGCCTCCTCGAAGGTCCAAACTGCAACGTAGAGTGCGTCCTCGTAGCGGGCCTGCCGGCTAACGTGAAGCAAGTAAGGAGCCAGGTCCAAGGTCACCGCCTCTTCTCCACCCACGAACAACGCCGAAAGGTGCAGCAATACCTCTTGCTGGGCAGGGCTGAGGACGGCCCAGTCGCGGCAGTCCTGGGTGAACTCGATATCTTGAGGGTTCCAGAAGTTGCGCTTAGACTTGTGGTACAGCTCGATCACAAAGTTGTCCTCAACCCGCTTGAGCTGGCTGGTCGCGAATTGTCGCACAACAGAATTCTAGCAAAGGGCTGGAGAGTCCGGTTTGAAGGTTCTTTTCGCATGCCCGGCAAAACCCAGCCAGCACATACTGAACCGTCCAAAAAGGCAACCCTCTCCTCGTGCTCTGAGCCTTGCAGGCGCAGCCTGGGAGAGGGTTATAGAGAAACGGTGTAGGTCTAACCAGAGGGCTTCATGCTGAGGAGCATCGGCCTGGGCTAATGCTGGTGTCCATGCACACTGTGGGCATGGCCATGCTCGAGCTCTTCTGGCGTGGCGGGCCGAATGGCCGTAAGGGTCACGTCAAAATTCAGGGTTTCGCCGGCCAGGGCGTGATTGAAATCAATCGTGACCTCTTTTCCGTCCACACTGAGCACCGTGAAGGGCATGGGGTTGCCCTGCGGGTCTTCGGCGTAAAACATGGCCCCTTCGGCAAGTTCGGCATCCTCCGGGAAAGCATCGCGATCGACCACCTGCACCCCCTGTGGATCGTAGAGGCCGTAGCCTTTTTCTGGCGACACCGATACTACCACCCGTTCTCCGGCTGCCTTGCCCTCGAGGGCCTCCTCGAGACCCATCACTATATTGCGATGACCATGAAGATAATCCAGCTCCCCTTGATCAATCAGCTCATCCTCAACGTGCAGCGTGTAGCGAATGGTCACCACATGGCCTTTGCTTGCGGTCATAAAGACTCCTCTCCTTTCACAGAAACCATCCTTCGTTTCCGCGAGACACACGAGTATAAGGCATCCAGATTAATCGATCGTAAACCCGAGCCAGCACCTTCCTCAAGCCATGCTCTATGCTGTGGGCATGCACGTCGAGCAAGTTATTGGAAAAACCCCTGTGGTTCGACTCAAGCGTCTGGTAGAACCCGGCATGGCCGAGGTCTGGGTCAAACTCGAGGGTAACAATCCCGGAGGCTCCATCAAAGACCGAACCGCCTGGTATCTGATCAAGGACGCCGAGGAGCGCGGCATCCTAAAGCCCGGCTCCGGACAGATAATCGTTGAACCCACCAGCGGCAATACCGGTATTGGCCTGGCCATGGTGGCCGCTAGTCGCGGCTACAAGCTGATTCTGACCATGCCCGCCCAGATGTCCGAGGAGCGCAAACGAATCCTAAAAGCGTACGGCGCCGAGTTGGTACTAACTGACCCCAGCCGGCGGATGCTGGCAGCCATTGAGGAAGCCAATCGTCTGGTGGCCGAACGTGGGGCCTTCATGCCAAACCAGTTCGACAACCCTGCCAACCCCAGGGCGCACTACGAGACCACCGGCCCCGAAATTTATGAGCAGATGGAGGGTCGGCTGGATGCTTTTGTCTACGGATCGGGCACCGGAGGAACGATTATGGGCGTGGGCAAGTATCTGCGCGAGCGCTTGCCCGGTATTCAGATTATCGCCTGTGAGCCGCGCCGCAGCAACGTACTATCGGGGGGGCAGATGGGTTCGCACCAGTTCCAGGGCATGGGACCGGGGTTCATTCCACCCAACCTCGAGCTCAGCATGCTGGACCGGGTCATCCAGGTATTGGAGGAGGATGCCTTTCCACTGGCCAAACCCTTAGCCTGCGAGGAGGGACTCTTTGTGGGGATGAGCGCCTGCGGCATGATCTGGGCGGCGCTGCAGGTCGCCCGTGAGCTCGGTCCCGGCAAAAGGGTTCTGACCATCGCCTGTGACTCGGGCATGAAGTATCTCTCCACGCCTTTGTTCGCCGATCAGGGATCTTGATACCAACGGGCCACAAGGTGCCCGGAGGCAGCTAACACCGATGACCGGCAACCTTTGGTTTGTAACAGCTCCCTTGGCTACCGGGGCGGAGCAACATCGCCCGGTCGACCATCCGAAACCAGTTTGCGAACCCAGTCGGCAAAGCTCACATCGCCTACCTTGGTGGTGTAGAACTCAGGCCGACCAATAATACAGTGCTGGGAACCGGGGGCCAGATAGCTGTAGAAGTTGGGTGCAGCCTGCTTGATGGAGGCCAGATTGGCCAGAGCCCCTTGCATCCATTGCTGAGCCAACTCAGGGGTGGGCCTAGGCTGACCCATAATCAGGCTGTAAAAAAAGATCTGCACCTCATCCAAAACCGTGCTGTACTGAGCAAAACTCCGGCCAGGATAGGTTCTAGCGAAGATTTTGTAGAGGTCGTTGGAGCCAACCTTGCCGGTATCCAAGCCTCCAATCCAGTCCGGAAGAGCGCTCTGGATACCCCAGGCCGCCGAGGCCAATGGAAAAAAAGACTCCGGCGCAACACCCAGTGCCGCATCGCCAAGCTGTACCACCTGAGCGCTGGGGTAGCGGCGCATGAAATAAGGTGCCCACATAATCGAACCATACCCACCGGCACTGCAACCAGTGACCATCACCTTTTGTGGGTTGGGTATGTTGTTAAATACCCACAGCACCGCCTGGCGGGCATTGACCGCGCCCCTGTGCTGAATGGTCTGGCTGCCGTACCGGGCAGCAACATTACCCCAGTGCAGGTCGGCAGTGCAGTAGGGAACAAAAACATGCGTCCAGTCGCGGAAGGGGTTTTCTGGGTTGGCACGGTTAAAAATACCCTGACCGGCGAGCAGATCTTGAATTTGTAATTTTTGCGTGTACAGGCGGGACTGCGGGTTGCAGGTTGCCGCATCCCAACAAGCACCGCCCCCCTGAAAGTTGACGATAACTTTGTCGGATGCCCCCTTAGCGACATAAAAGCGCCACGGCGAACCATCCGAACAAACCGAGGCCAAACCAGGCCGGATTTCCTCCCAGCCCATGGGAACCTGGCTGGAGTTCTGGGCCAGAGCCGAACCAAGCAGAGCGATAACCAACACAAACCAGCGCAACATGTTGCCTCCTGTAACGATAGCCTATCGCAGCGCAGGACGAGGCTGTTATACTGTGTCCGGGAGGATTTTCATGAAAAAGTTCATGGTTGTTGTACTGATGGCGATTTTGAGTGGGGCACTGGCCCAGGGGCGGCTGTTTGGTGAGATTGCCAGCGGAAACATGAGCCTGGTTCCAGGGTTTAGCCTGGATGTTCGGGCCCGCATGGGCGCCGAAAATGTCCTGGGCCCTCTAGCCTTGCGGGGTGGCTTTGGGTTGCTTACTGGCGGCGGAACCCAGTTTGGCATTGGGGCCGATGTGATGTATTTCCTGCGCTCAAGCGGCAGCCCCGATTTCTACTTCGGCGGTGGTCTGGGCCTATTAGCTGGTGGAAGCACACTGTTTGGCATTACCGGCAACGCCGGTTTGGAAATTCCAGTAACCCGCGATTTCAACTTCTTTGTCGAACTACAGCCCGCTTTGCGCTTCTCCGGAGGGGCTAGCGATTTTGTCCTGGGGATCGAGTTTGGGCCACGGCTATACTTCCGCTAACTGCTGTCTTGACAGGTTCGCACAAGCCTTGCCGGGGATTTTTTCCCCGGTTTTTTGCTGTTCTCTGAGTTTTTTGCCTATGCTGGGCATCTCGAACGATGGGGCTGGGATAGCTTTCCCTTTAGGCGGCATCGTTGAGAGGTAGTGCGCGAACTCTGCCAAACACGGACTGCGCAGCTCTATGGTGGGCGAAAAACCAGTTGGGCGCGGTATTGTGGGCTTTCACGAACGGCCGGGTTGACTGCGATAATGCGCTATTCGTAGCGCAGCGCCTCGATGGGGTCGAGCGAAGCCGCACGAGCAGCCGGCCACACTCCGAAGAACAAACCCACCAGAGCGCTCACCGCCAGGGCCAGAAAAACAGTGGTGGGGTTGAGAATGAAAACCTTGAAGAAGGGCACGGTAGCCGTAATCAAGAGCAACAGACCCGCCGCTAGAATTACGCCCAGCACCCCGCCCACCAGGGTCAGCACCACCGCTTCAATCAGAAACTGCTGGCGTACCTGACCCGAAGTAGCTCCCAGGGCTTTGCGTAGCCCGATCTCGCGGGTGCGTTCGGTGACCGATACCAGCATGATGTTCATGATGCCAATGCCACCAACCAGCAGCGACAGCCCCGCGATGGCCCCCAGCAGCGCTTGCAGAATCAGGGTGATGGATTGCAGGGTGCCCTGGAAGCTTTCGGTGGACTGGATTTGGTACTTGCCCTTACCATAGCGGTTCTCGAAGATACGTCGTACCTGCTGGGTGACCTGGTTTGAATCCGCCCCCTTTTTGAGGGGCATGATAACGAAATCGTACTGGCCTTTGCGGGCGACCGGCGAGGTGTTCCAGATCAGCTGGATGGGGGCAAAGACTGTCGCGCTCGAGCCAAACCCCCCGAAGATACCGCTGGGGGGCTCCATAACCCCCACCACTGTGAGATCCAGACGGGCCCCGCCAGGGTAGTAGAAGCGGGCAATCTGGCCTACCGCCTCACGGCCCGGGAAGAGGTCTTTAGCGGCCCGGTCGGAAAGCACCGCAACCGCCAGTCCACCCCTGGCCTCGAGGTCGGTAAAGTAACGCCCCCTGGCGATTTTGTTGGTGGGGTCGAGCCTAGGCAAGTCGCCAGGGGTTCCTTGTAGTTGCATCGAACGCCGCTCGCCGGGCTTGCTTTCGTACTGGATATTGGTGAAGAGCTGGGGAATGACCGTAACGGGCAGTGGCTGTAAGGCTTGAATGTCTACATCGCGGATGGGAGCCGAATTGAAATCATGGCCTTCGTTAAAGTTGGGCTGTACAAAGATCGAGCGGCCCGCCACAGCTTCCAAGTCCTGGGTGATACCAGCAGTAGCCATCTGCCCCAGCGAAATCATGGCCGTAACAGCAAACACCCCAATCACAATGCCCAGCAAGGCCAGGAAGCTGCGCAGCTTGTTGCCCCACAACGACTCGAAGGCCATGCGGAAATTCTCGAGCGGGTTCATGCCCGGCTGGCTCCCACTCGATGGGCTGAGGGGGGCGTTTTTGGCAGGGTTCATGCCATTCCTCCATCGGCCACCTTGCCGTCACGCAACCGGACGATACGCTCGGCTCTGGCCCCTACTTCAGGCTCGTGAGTAACCATCACGATGGTCTTGCCCTGACGATGCAGGGCATCAAAAAGCTCCATAATCTCGTCGGAAGATTTGGAGTCGAGGTTGCCGGTGGGCTCGTCGGCCAACAGCAAATCCGGTTCTTGCACCAGGGCCCTGGCGATGGCCACGCGCTGCTTTTGCCCACCCGAAAGCTCGGAAGGCAGGTGGTCGAGTCGGTCGCCCAAACCCACCGACTCGAGGGCCTGCCGTGCCCGTCTGAGCCGCTCAGTGGCCGGCACACCCCGGTAAACCAACGGCAGCGCTACATTGTGCAAGGCAGTCAGGCGTGGCAACAAGAAAAATGCCTGAAAAACGAACCCAACCCGCTGGTTTCGGATACGCGCCAGTTGCACTTCATTCAAACCTCGAACCGCTTCCCCACCCAAGCTGTACTCGCCCTCGGTGGGTGAGTCGAGCAGCCCAATGATGTGCATCAGTGTGGACTTCCCCGAGCCGGAAGGTCCCATTAGGGCCAGATACTCGCCCGGGTAGATGGTCAGATCCACGCCGCGCAAGGCTGGCACCTCTACGGTGCGAGCGCTCGAGCCTGAGCGGTAAACCTTGGTGACGCCGCGCATCAGCACCACCGGGGTCACGGCAGACCTCCAGGGAGCTCGCCCGCTCCTGCTGCCGGCATCTGAGATATGGGCCTCGAGTTTGCCGTCATTAGGGCCTCCCCGCCTGGGGCAAGCGGTAACTCACCTTACCCCCCTCTTTGAGCGCCTCGGGAGGCAGTGAGATAAGAATGCTTTGATCGGCAACGCCTTCTACGGCAGCTTGGGTCAGGTTGCGGGCCTTGACGGTGATGGGCTGCTTTTTTGCCGTGCGGTTGGCCTCGTCAACCACCCATACGTAGGTACGGCCGTTCTCCTCTATCAGGGTCTCGAGGGGAATCCGGGTTGCTGTTGCCAGGCGGAGCGTGGTGATGCGGGCAGTAGCGGTCAGGCCGGGCCGTGCAAGGTTTTCGGCGCGGTTATCCATAAATCTGATCAGCACCGGCAACACCGCGCTCCCTCCTGCTCCAGCCACCTCGGCCTGCACACCCAGCTGGTCGACTTTGCCCTCCAGAGGTTGCTCCGGAGCCGAGTCCAGCTCAATGCGAACGGGCTGTCCCGGACGAACCCAGGGTATGTCGGCCTCGGACAGACGGGCCCGGACGCGCAGGCTACCGGCCTCCACCAGGCGGATCGAGGGGCTGACCGGAGAGGCCGCGCTGCCGAGCGGTGCGGTGGCCTCGAGGCCGACCAGGTAACCCACACTGGCAACAGTGCCTTCCACCGGGGCACGCAGGCGCGCCTGGGCCAGGCTGCGCTCCAGTGTAGCGATTTCGCTCTGGCGTGATTGCACCTGGGCCTGAAGCTCTTGTTGGCTGCTCCGACGGCTTTGCTTGAGGCTAGCCCGTTGGGCCTCGAGGTCGGCCACCTGACGAGCCAGCTGGTCCACCTCGCGGGGAGCTACACCACCCACAGCCAGCAGCTGACGGCTTATGTCTAGGCTGCGCTGCGCCTGGCCAAGCTGGTTTTGCAGGCGGGTAAGCTGACTTTGGTACTCTGCCTCCTGGGCCAAAGCTCGGGCCTGTAAAGCCCGCAAGGCCTCCCGCGCCGCCCGTAACCGGGCCTCATCATCGGCAGTATCCAGTACCGCCAGCACCTGACCCGCCTGCACCGCCTGGCCCTCCCGTACCCGCACCTCTGCCACCCGGCCAGGCCGGGCAAAAGTCAGGGTGTACAGACGAGCCTCCACGGTACCGGTAGCCCGCACCTCGCGCACAAACTCGCCCTGTTCGGCCCGCGCCACATTCACCGAAAGACCCTGCTCGCCTCTTGGGCGCATCAGGCCAAAAATGGTCAGGCCCAGCGAAAGGACCAGCAGTCCCACAAAAAACCAGCGTCTCATTCGCAATGCCTCCAGTAAGTCTGACAGCAGATTCGGCCAGTTCGCCACCATCTGGTGTCGAACGAACCCGACCGAAGGGAGGAGTGGGTTCTGGGATTCAAAAAGACAGCCTCTGAACGCATTGGGTCTGAATGATAAATCTTCTATCCAGCATGAGGGGGTGCGCGATGCCCTGGCTCATCGCTGGGCAAAAATCCCCCACAGCAAAAAGGCCAGCGAAACCACTGCCACTCCCACTGTTGCTAGGAGCGCCCGACTTGGAGCCAGGATTTTGAGGCCCGACCAGATAATCCACAACGACCAGATTGAACCCAGAATCCCCAAACCTTGCACAATGCGGGTTCCAGTAGCGGAACCAATCAACTGCTGGTACTCACGCTGCCAGGCCCGCAGAGCCTCGGGTTCGGTAGCCGGTGGGATGGGTGGCAAATCGCCTGTTACCGGAAACAAGGCCCCAAAGGGTATCAACACCAACCCTACCAGCAACGCCGGTACAGAGGCCCACCCGTACACCTCCCAGGCCCGGCTCTCGGCCCCGGCCAACAGCCGAATAATCAGGCCGCCCAGGCCCCACAGCAGCATTCCAAATACCACTCCACCCACCAGCGCAAGCACCAGTTGCACCGGCAACCCTCCCGGCACGATGCTCGGCAAAAGGCGAACCAACAACACCTGACCCAGCGAGGACGCCATCGTACCCGCCAACACGATCAAAAGAGGGATCACCAGGCCGGGTTTTCGTTCAGCCAGAGCCTTGAAAAAGTTCGTAGGTTGAACCAAAACATCAAACATCCTTACCTCACCACCTTGAAGTGTGCCCAAGTCAAGTCTGGAGCGACCGTGTCCGGAGCAATGTAATGCGGGTCATGCGTCCAAAACTCGGCTGCGATGTGCGCACCGCAAACCTTTGCAGACGGCGCTCGAGCGAAAACAAAGTGGATTTTTTGCTGTGTAGCAGACACTTTACCCCCGGGACTTTGGTCTCCGCCCAGTTCTGCCCAGGGTTCTGCCAGACTGCACAAACATCCTCCGAGCTTTCTACTCCCTGCTCAGTTCGAACAGGCTGCACCAGGGCCAATTTCCAGTACAACTTCGCTGGCCCCGCTAAGTTCAAGCTTGACCTCGTCTGAAATCCGACCCATGGCACAACCGCTGCTTAACCTGGCTCCATCGAGGCGGGCGGTTCCGCTTTTGTAGCTGAGCGCGTAGGGCTGGGTTCCCTGGGGCCGCAGGGTGTACTCACCGGCAACCCAGTTGCCGCGTAAAAGGTACTTGTCTCCTTGTAAGCTACGCTCACAATCGATGCAGATACCGCCACCGCTCACCTCTACCACACCGCTCACCACACCGGTGTCTGCCGAGACCACCCCGGCGTTTACCGATTGGCGGCCTATATCGAACAGATCCTGCGCCAGCCCGATAGCCGCTAGCGCGGTGAACCCTACGCCCGCCCATTGCGCGGTCTGACTGCAGGTACCGGTCCACAGGCGGTAGCCGGCGTAGGCCAACCAGGCGAACACCAGGCCGAATACGATGAGCTCAACGGTTCCAAAGTGTGCGTTGGGCATCTCAGGCCTCCACTTCCTGCCACAGACGGCTCGTAACCAAAAAGAACAGTGCGGTGAGCACCAGTAGAATCACAAAGGCCTCGGTTGGAAGGCCCGGAAAGCTGTCCCACTGCATCCGCACCGCAGGGCTCTGCTCCACACTAGGGGCGGGTAGCTTCCAGGCGGGCAGCAGCTCGTAGAACTGGCCGCCAAAGAGCCGGGCACTCCATTCCAGTACTTGTCCCATTCCAATCGTACCGATGATGAAGGCGAGGAGGGTGGCTTTGCCAGGGATGTAGGCAGCTACCAACAGACCCAGGAATAGTGCCGGAACCACCAGAGCCAGGCCGCCCAGCAGGTAGAGCCACACACTAGCCCCCAGACTGAAGGGCATGCTGATTCCGACCTGGCCCAGCCAGAAGGCCTGCACCAGCCACATCCCGCCGTTGAAGAGGGTCAACACCATTACGCCGAACACAGCCTTCGCAGCCAGGTGTAGCCAGCCCGGCTGGGGCGAGCCCAGCAGCAGCGACCAACGCCCAGCACGGTACTCGCGCCCGAAGTCCAGGCCCAGCGCAAACAGGAAGACCATGCTCAAACCGACAGCGCCCACGGCGGTGGTCGCAAACACAACGGCAGCAGACTCGAAGTTGTTCCCATTCCATTCGAATATCTGTCGGGCTACCAAGAACCAGGCCAGCACCCCCAGCAACAAAGCAAACCCGAACACGCCGAACTTGCGAAGCTCGAGCCACAACAGTGTAGTAAATGCGTTCATTTAGATGTACCTCCTAGCTGGATTGATCGTTGAAGCGTGTAAAGAACCGGTGAACCGCCAACTACAAACCGCCCGGAATTCTCTCGCCCCTGCCCCACAACGCTCCTGCTCAATAGCCTCATCAAGCCAGCACCTCGATAAAGGCATCTTTCACACTTTGCCCCTTGAGCCGCAGATCTTCGGCTCTGGCATCCATGGCGAGCCTGCCTTCTTTCAAGAGCAAGACCCGTTCAAAAATTCCCTCGGCTTCGCTGACCTCGTGCGTCGAAAGCACCAAGCAGGCGTCCTCCCGCCACTCCAGTACCAGGCTCTTGAGGATGCGGTCGCGCGAGATCACGTCGATGCCCGAGAGCGGCTCGTCGAGCAAAAACAGCCGGGCATCGCGGGCCAAAACCATCGCCAGACGCAACCTCGCCCGCTGCCCCCGCGACATCGAGCGGTAGCCTTGCTTGGGCACCTCCAAAAAGGCCAGCAGCTCGCGGTAGCGCTTCGGGTTGAAGTCTGGGTACAGGCCCAGCATAAAGCGCTCGGCATCGGCAGGGGTCATCCAGGCATAGAGGTTGTCGGTATCCGACAAATAAGCTATCTGGCCGCGGTTCTCGCGGGGGGTTCTACCCAGCACCTCCACAACCCCCTGGGTGGGAAACAACATCCCGGCCAGAAGCTTGAGGGTGGTGGTTTTACCGGAGCCGTTCAGGCCCAGCAGCCCCACCGCCTGCCCTGGATGGAGCTCGAGGCTAAGGTCATGTACCCCGTCGGTCTTGCCATAGCGCTTGGTCACGTTCGAGAGCTTTGCCAGCATTAGGCCTCCCTCTGGCCGTTGGGGCCCACTTTTTTGAGGGCCCTCTGGGCATCTTCCAGGCTCAGCCCCAGGCTCTGCACCTCGGTCAAAAAGCGCAAAGCGGCCTCCTGTAAGATTCGCAGACGGATGCCCTCCACATTCACGTCCTCGCGCACAAAAGTTCCCAAGCCGCGTTTGGTTTCGGTTATCTGGGCCATTTCCAACTGGCTAAAGGCGTGAATCACCGTGTTGGGGTTCACCTTCAATTCGGCTGCCAATTCGCGTGCCGAAGGCAGTTTTTCACCCGGTTTCATCTTCCCGCTAGCCAGCATCCGCTCCACCCCCCGCACGATCTGCGCGTAAATCGGCCCTGACTCCAGATCTAGGTCCCACAATCTAGCCACCTCCTTAGTGAACTAGTTATCTAATACACTATATCTCAGCTGGACGGCTGTCAACCCGCCCTGAGGATTGGCCGTCCTCCGGCGGGTCAAGGTAACAGGTCAGAACCGCAGATGGGGCTTGGTCCTGGCCATGCCGCGCCTTGCGGTCTTCTGTTTTTTTGTTGAGTAGCAGAGGCCTGAACCCGTCCGCCCCTGAGCACAGATGGCAAGCCAAGACTGAGGGGGTGTGCGGGGACAAACGACCTCGATGAGGGATCGTCCGTTTGCTGAACGGAGCTTACCTGTACCAAAGTGTACATGGTCCAGCAGTGAAATGCGAGGCACCCATACCGCTGGGGCTCTCGAGGGGTGCAGGATTGATTTCAAAACCTAGGGGCACTGGCTGTGGGCAGATCACCTTTGCGGCTCGAGGGTCTGGCGGGTGCGAAATTGAGTCTCCCCCATCCGCATTGGCAGGTATTGCCCACCCGCCCACCTGCCCAGCAGGTCGTCGTAGTGGCCCGACATTAGCGCACCCGACTGTCCCAAAGGATGAATGAAGAGGGAGTTCTCGAGGTCGGCAAAGTCTAGTATGTGCCGGTAGCTGCTGCCCACGGTCATACGCAGGGTATCTGGGTCGTAGGAAGCCCGGTTCAGGGTGTAACGGTCGCCCCCATGGGGCACCGCCCGATCCGAAAAACGCCGCAGGGGGCCTACATTGGTCAGTACCGCATGGGCAAACACCGCCTGATGCACCTCCCCCCAGCGGGAAGGGCTGCGGCCCAGCCGGTCGAGGGCCCGATCCAGGGCCAAGGCGGCGTACTCCAGGCAGGTCCGGGTGTCGGGGGTCTGGCAGGCCGGGTCGCCATGGCGCATGGCGGCTAGCAAGTAGCGGGGTTGTTCCCAGAATTCCTGTCCGACTTCTTTGCTGGGTAGACGGCTCAGCTCGGTGTACCAGCCTTGAAATACCGTGGGCTCAACTTGGTCGGCCCGCATCACCCCGTCCCAGGCCAGCAGGCGGGCTTTCCAGGCCCTGGCGTTCTCCGATAAGGGGTTGAGCAGCTCGAGCACCGGCTTAAACTCGCGGTAGAGCAGGCTGGTGATGTCCTGCTGCATTGCGATCATGTCCTCTACAGAGAGTTTATCCTTGGAGAGAATCAGCTCACGGATGCGCTGGGCCCGGTACGGCTCCTCCCATTCCAGCGAGATGGTGTGGGGGTAGCCTGGCGCCGTGACCTTGTTGTTGGCGGTCACGATGAAGCCCTCCTTGGGGTTGTAGACCTGAGGCCACTGTTCGGGCAGCAGGTAACCCTGCCAGTCCCAGTTGCCGTCCCCCGGCACCGGCATCAAGCCGGAGTGACCGGGCCTGCGAATGGGAAACCGGGCCGGGGCCATGTAACCGATGTTGCCGTCTACATCCGCATAGACAAAGTTCTGGCTGGGCGCGTTGTAAAGTGAGAGGGCCGCTTTGAACTGATCCCAGTTCTGGGCTCGGGCAATACCCAAGAATGCCTCAA
>OGCI01002118.1_pt1 | contig 14150 bp, 14 predicted proteins | sample 1570021 | NCBI WGS metagenome assembly OGCI01 (sample SAMN06264664, study PRJEB24512) | hot springs metagenome | isolation source: Hot spring water | place: South Africa: Tshipise | collected 2015-06-21 | reverse complement strand
CAAGAAGTTATTCGTCTGGTACGCCGTTCAAAAGGTCAAGATTCTCCCAAGATCTTAGTAGGAGGGTATCCCTTTAATCAATACCCCAACCTTTGGTCGAAAGTAGGGGCAGATGGCTACGCTCCCAACGCCGAGCAAGCGGTCATCGAAGCCAATCGGATAATCAATCAAAATTAACTTTGTACTCCTCTTGCCCGCCACTGGTTTAAGACAAACACACTTAGCAGAAAAATTGCGTCTTTGTGTAGCGCAAAAGGATTTTCCCACTTGAGCGGGGTCGCTGAAAATAACGATAAGCATAGGAGCTGTGCGAAGCAGCGATCCACGGATCGACCTTCAAGAGTGATTACGCCAAGCAGATCAGGCTCTTTATCAACCCAAACAAAGCAGCCGCAACTGCACTTTCGTCCGGAACAGCGCGGATTTTCCTGGCTTCCCCAAGACGGAAAGGATACATAAGCATGAAACTGGCTCGAATTGAAGCCGCAAGTCGCTTGGTGTTAGAGTTTATTGAGGTATTAAACCAGCAAGAGATTTCGAAAATGCTGAATTTCTTGAGCGCAGATTGCATTTTTGAGGCAGCAGAACCTGCTCCACACGGTACAGTCTATCGCGGCAAGGAAGTGATCGGCCAAGCTTGGCAACAAACCTTCGCCCAAAAGGAACAACTTCACTTTGAGATCGAGTAGCTCTTCGGTATGGGCAATCGTTGTATGGTTTGCTATCGGTTAAAATGGCTCGACGCACAAAGAGAACAAAAGACGTTGCGAGGGGTAGAGATCTTCAAGATCAAAGAAGGCTTTATCGTCGAACAGCTATCGTATGTAAAAAGCGAGGTTTTCTAAAGCCGTTTGTACCTCCCTGAAGTGGATTTTGTCCATAAACCTTCATTTGGGCTATAATCCTCTTAGCTAGATAACCTTCACTCTGATCGATCCTGAGCCAAGGCATGTTCTTACTCACAAAGCATTTGCCACGGGTGAGAAAAAACGTTGATACTTAAATCTTCTCGCCCCCTCACTCAACCTGCTTGGCTGACCGGGGCGCGGTTGGTGCGGCGTCTTTTTCGCCGCCTGCGCCAACAACTGTGCTATCGCCGCTTCACAATGCAAGGTCTCCCCATCCTGTTTGCAAACTCTATTCCCAAGAGCGGCACTCATCTGCTTACCCAAATTCTACAAGCCTTTCAGGAGCTGGGACCTGCCGTCGACAGCGGTTTGCCAGCCATTGTGATGTACGAAGGAGATAGCGGTCGCGAGCGCGCTGATCAGGAAATTATCGCCAACTTAAAACGCTTTCTGCCCGGTGACATCGGATATGGACATCTTCATCCTTCACCATTGGTCTCGGAATTGCTCACTTCAGCCTCGTTTGCAACCTATTTCATCATCCGTGATCCGCGCGATATAGCTATTTCCCATGTCCATTACATCACCGAAATGGAGCCTCGCCACGTTCATCATGCCTATTTTGCGCATGAGCTTTCCACCTTTGATGAGCGCTTAAGGGCAACGATTCAGGGCGTTCCGCAAGCGAATCCCCCCTTGCCTTCTCTCGCAATGCGCTTAGCCCCCTTTTTCGGCTGGCTAAAAGAACCGAATGTGCTCACGATCCGTTATGAAGATCTTTTGAATAATCGCCAAGAATACCTATTGCAAATCTTACACCATGCCTTACAACGGGGTTTTGATCTGCGCCTGCCGATCGAAGACGCCCTTCAACTGCTTGAAAGTCGCATCCGACCCGAACATTCACCGACTTTTCGCAAAGGGAAAGCAGGCGCATGGCGCGAAACATTTACACCTTTGCACAAAGAAGTGTTCAAGGAATATTGTAAGGGTTTGGTTGAAGCATTAGGATATGAAAAGGATGAAAACTGGTGAGGGGTGGAACGATTCCCATAAACATCAGTCGAGATAAGTTCAAAAGGAATGCGAGAAACGTATGGACAACAATCTTTTTTCCACATTGGTCGGCCCGCTGTGTGGGGGGATTTTCTTCCTTGTGTTCGGCGCCCTAGGGGTCTGGCTAGTCATTACCAGCCGGAAGCAAAGCCAAAAAGCTGCTGCGAGCCAAGGTTGGCCATCAGCCGTTGCTCAAATTACCCTTTCTGGAGTGCGTCAAGGCCGCAGCCATGATTCGGAGGGTGATCTACAAATTTCCTATTACCCTTATGTACAATATACCTATCAGGTGGCGGGAACATCCTATCAAGGGGATAAAATCACCTTTGGAGCAAGAAAAACGTATTCCTCATCGGCAAAGGCGGCTGCGGAACTCGCCCGTTATTCACTGGGTGCTCAGGTGCGGGTGTTTTATAACCCCGAAAATCCGAGCGAAGCTGTTTTAGAACAGCGCGCAGTCGGCTCAAACTTCATGCTGATTTTCGGCATCCTTGCCCTTCTCATTGCCCTGTGCAGTGTGTGCCTTGTCATTTGGAGTTTGATCAGTAACTTTGTGTCCTCGTAGCCAACCCTCCTGCTCGGTTGTCATCCGAGCATACAACGAAGAAAAATGGCTTGGGCGTTTATTGGAAGGGATTGCCCATCAAACCGTAAAACAAGTGGAGGTGATTTTAGTCGACTCGGGCTCAACCGATCGAACGGTCGAGATTGCCAAGAGCTATGGGGCACAAATTGTGCGCATCGAGCCGCAGGAATTCACCTTTGGACGTTCGCTCAATCGGGGTATTGCCCGCGCTACTTACGAGTGCGTGGTAATTGCCAGCGCCCATGTCTATCCCGTCTATCCCGATTGGCTCGAACGACTGCTCGCTCCTTTTGGAGATGAAAGAATCGCCCTGAGCTATGGGAAACAACGTGGCAACGAATACAGCTATTTCTCAGAAAGACAAATCTTCTTTCAGTGGTATGGCGAAGCGACAAATTTGCGCCAAGATCATCCTTTTTGCAACAACGCCAATGCGGCAATTCGCCGCTCTCTATGGCAGCAGCATCCATACGATGAAACCTTAAGCGGTCTGGAGGATATTGCTTGGGCAAAATGGGCAATCGAACAAGGTTACTCTATTGCTTATGTAGCCGAAGCAGAGATCATTCACGTCCATCAAGAGACACCTCGCGCAGTATATAATCGCTACCGACGTGAAGCCATGGCTTTCAAACGGCTCTTCCCCCAAGAAACTTTCACCCTAAAAGATTTCCTGCGCCTGACTTCGAGCAATCTCCTCGCCGACTTGTGGCATGCTTATCAAAGTAAACAATTGAAACAACACTGGAAGGATATCTTTTGGTTTCGGGTGATGCAGTTTTGGGGCACTTATCGCGGCTACCGCCAAGCAGGGCCCTTAACATGGCAGCTTCGTCAAACCTTTTATTACCCGCGGCGCTTTATAGGAGATCGCGTTCCCACCCCAAATCGCAATGTCGAACCCATTCGGTATAATGACCACCTAGATTTGCAATGAACAGAACGATGTCTAAGATTTCCCCTCCAAAAATCGTTGCTCTTGTCCCCATGCGTCATCATTCACAACGCGTACCCGGGAAAAACTATCGTCCTCTCGGCGGGAAACCGCTTTTTCACCATATCTTAGAAACCTTGCAACACTGTTCTGAAATCGACAGCATTGTCGTTGACACAGACAGCCCCATTATTCTCAACGAAGTACAAGCGCATTTTCCCAAAGTTCACCTGATCGAACGGGCGCAGTGGTTACGCGCCGACCAAGTCCCCATGAATGAGATTTTAGCCTATGATGTTTCCCAAATCCAGGCAGATTTCTATCTCCAGACCCACAGCACCAACCCGCTGTTAAAAGCAGAGACCATTTCCCAAGCGGTACATGTCTTTCTGCAGAATTACCCCGCTTACGACTCGCTTTTTTCTGTCACTCGACTGCAAACACGTTTATGGGATCAACTTGGCCGCGCCATTAATCACAATCCAGCCATCCTGCTCCAAACCCAAGACCTGCCACCCGTTTATGAGGAAAATTCCTGTCTTTATATTTTCACCGCCGAGATCTTGACTCGCCGGCGCAATCGGATTGGCGAACGACCTTTGATGTTTGAAATCGACCCCATGCAGGCTTGGGATATTGATGACGAACTTGACTTTGCCATTGTCGATTTTCTTGCCCGACATCCAGAGATTACTACAGCTCAAGATTGAGGTTGTTCATGTCCCTTGTAGTGCTTTTTTCTGCTCCTTACATGCTGCCTCGCCTGAATCATTTCCAGCCCCTCCTAGAAAGCTACAGCCTAAAAGTGATCCCCGTCCAAGTTCGAGAACGGCTGGCAGAAGAGCAAATTTTGGCGTATGCCGGACAATTTGACGGAACGATCTGTGGAGACGACAGCTATACTGCCCGCGCCTTGCGCGCTTGTGCGCCTCGCCTGAAGGTTATCTCCAAATGGGGTTCAGGCATAGATTCCATCGATCAAGAAGCTGCGGCGCAGTTGGGCATCCGAGTGTGCCGCACACCCAACGCCTTTACCTTGCCGGTTGCCGACACAGTCTTGGGATATATGCTGGCTTTCGCCCGCCGCCAACCTTGGATGGATCGGGCAATGAAAGCTGGCGAGTGGCAAAAAATACCCGGCCGTTCGCTAAGCGAGTGCACGTTGGGGGTCGTCGGTGTAGGCAATATCGGCAAAGCTGTAATTCGCCGAGCACGAGCTTTCGGAATGCGTATCCTAGGCAATGACATTATTGAAATCGCCCCTGATTTTGTCGCCGAAAATCAAGTAGAAATGACCAGTCTGGAAGATTTATTGAGGCGGTCTGATTTCGTAAGCCTGAACTGCGACCTGAACCCCACAAGTTATCGCCTGATCAACGAACAGAATCTGCAACTAATGAAACCAACGGCCGTCTTAATCAATGCCGCTCGCGGCGCGGTCGTAGACGAGCAAGCTTTGATTCACGCTCTTCAAAGGGGGCTGATCGCCGGTGCCGCATTGGATGTTTTCGAAAATGAACCCTTGCCGCTTGATTCGCCTTTGCTCAAGATGGATCAAGTGATGCTGGCACCCCACAATGCCAATTCCAGTCCAAGCGCATGGGAGCGTGTCCATCGCAACACGCTAAGAAATTTATTGCAGGGATTGGATATTGCCTGTGAAGACTTGGAAGAGCGCTATGCCCAGTTCACTTCGCCCGTATGATAGAATTATTTTTTACCTCAACCTTGGAGCGATAGCGATTTTTTCGAATCGCCTGAACACGACTTGCGCCTGATCGTCATAGCTCAACGAGCTTCGCTTCCTAAGGATGTGACGAATACCTTAATCCATTTCTAGATTGTGAGTGTAATCGATATGGAGAATTCTGTGAAACCATCCCAACGAGTAGTGCTGATTACAGGTGCCGCAGGTGGAATCGGCCGGGCAACTGTCTCTCATTTCGCTCGCATGGGTTGGAAAGTGATCGGAGTAGACCGGGCTGCTTTTGGGGAAGATTTTCCCGCTGAGGGCGCCTTTATTCAAGCGGATATCTCGCTCAGTGAAAATCTGGAAGCCATCTTCGAAGCAACCCACAAGATCACCTCCCAGTTGCACGCTCTCGTGAACAATGCAGCGGTTCAGGTTGCCAAACCGATGCTGGAAACCACGATAGACGAGTGGAACACGGTCTTAGCTTCTAACCTGACTTCGGTTTTCTTAGGGGTCAAGCTAGCGTATCCCTTATTGAAAGCTGCGGGCGGTGGAGCAATTGTCAACGTTTCGTCGGTTCATGCAATTGCAACTTCAGCGAACATCGCCGCTTATGCGGCTAGCAAAGGAGGCTTGTTAGCCCTCACGCGCGCCATGGCAATTGAGTTTGCCAAGGATAACATTCGCGCGAATGCAATTTTGCCCGGCGCAGTGGACACCCCGATGCTGCGCGCTGGTTTAGGGCGGGGACATGTCTCCGGCAGCGATATTCTCGAACGGTTGGATAATTTAGCCCGCAAAACCGTCAACGGCCGCATTGGCAAACCAGAAGAGATCGCCCATGCCATCTATTTCCTCGCCGATGAAACCCAATCTTCATTTATGACCGGGCAAGCGCTCATCGTGGATGGCGGTGCAACCGCCCGTCTAAGCACAGAATAAATGGGCACCTATGCACCTCTTCTGAAACGTCTCTTGCCCGCCGCCCTGTGGCGGCCGGTTAGTCAAGCACGCTACGCAGTATTGCGCGCTGCACAATGGCCATCTGCTACTTTTCACCCTTGGCGCAGGCGGAGCATTCGATTATTGAATAGCTATCATCAGCGCCACAAAGGAGAGCGATGTTTTATCATCGGCAATGGACCAAGCTTGAAAGACACCGATCTCTCAAAGCTCGAGGGCGAGATTACATTCGGCATGAATCGCATCTATTTAGCCTTTGACCAGATGGGTTTTGTACCCACTTATTACCTCTCCATAAACGATTTGGTCATCGAACAATGCTTAAGCGATATTCTTGCTCTGCCCATGCCAAAGTTTCTATCCTGGCGATCGCATCGCTTTTTCACTCTCCCTCCTGATGACCGCACAATCTTTCTCCATACCACTTACACGGGACCAAAGTTCGCCACAGATGCACGCGGACGCCTGTGGGAAGGTGCAACAGTCACGTATGTTGCCTTACAACTGGCTTTCTTTATGGGATTTGACCAAGTGATCCTAATCGGCGTTGACCACAATTTCTCGACGCAGGGAAAACCCAACAGCACGGTCGTGTCACAGGGGGAAGACAAAGACCATTTCCACGCCAATTACTTTGGCAAAGGTTTTCGCTGGCAGCTTCCCGATCTTGAAACCTCAGAACGAGCCTATCGAATGGCAAACGAAGCCTACAAGAGGGCTGGAAGGGAAATTCTTGACGCAACGATCGGCGGAAAACTACAAGTCTTTCCGAAGATAGATTACACCAAAATTTTCGCGTGAACACCTTTTTACCTGTTATGCTAAAATTTTTCGGGAGCAGAAAGCCTGCTGTTATTCTTTTATCGAGCGGCTTAATCCTTCTTGCAGCCATTGGCTTTTGGATGGTGATCTTTGCGACGGTATGGGGAACAGGGTGGATTTCTGATTCTTACCAGTATATCGGTGCTGCCCGAAGTTTGGCTCACAGGAGAATCCTCGCTTATCCAACTTCAGGGGACACCTTGGTCCCCCTTACTCGTTATCCCCCAGCTTTTCCCGTTGTCCTCGCAGGTTTTGAATGGCTAGGTTGGGACTCATACCACGCAGTGCGGTATTTTCATGCAATACTATTCAGCTTGAACATTATTTTGATTGGTGCCACTGCCTATCGAGTTTCCCACTCTGCGCTGGTCAGCTTATTCTCTAGCCTGTTAGCTCTTTCTTCGGGTGCCTTACTGGAACGTCACGCCTGGGCGCTAAGCGAACCACTTTTCATTACAATGATCTTAGGTAGTTTTTTGCTTGTTGATGTTTTCTATCAAACCAACAAGCGCATCTATTTGATTTGTGCTTCGATTTGTCTGGCATCAGCTTGCTTAACACGTTATATCGGAATAGCTGCATTTGTCACCGTGTTATTACTCCTTGTTATTCTGAGACAACGGCCATGGAAGCGAACGATGGTGAACATAGCGCTAACCTTTCTTATCCCTCTTATCCCCCTGCTTCTCTGGACAGCAAGAAGCTTTCAAGTCGAGAACCAAGTCTTCAACCGCGATCTAACCTTTACCCCTTTGGGCATAAAAAACTGGCTTTCGATCATTCAGACTTTGGCAGGTTGGTTATTACCAGTCAAAATCATTTACGGACGGGAAATATGGGTTGTTATCTTGGGTAGCGGGTTTATGATAATGGTCATAGCCTTGTGGCTTTATGAAGCAAAGAGAAGAAAAACTTCCCCAATCCAAATGCTCCAACCCGTACCGCTCATCCCCCTTTATATCCTGTTCAGCCTAGTTTATATCCCATCTGTCATCATAGGAAAGCTATTTTTTGATCCTATGATCGGTTTTACGGAACGAATGCTTATCCCTACTCAACTCTCGGTCATCTTCCTTGTCCCACTATTTGTGAATTTTTTGTGGAAACAACACAACTGGCTTGGAAAGACTTTGAGTATCACCTTGGCGATTATGCTGCTCTTTTATTACACGAACGAAAGCCTATCTCGCCTTGAACGGCTGAATAGGCAAGGATTGGGAGTGGCAAGCCGTCGTTGGCATGAATCCCATGTTATCAAGGCTCTCCAAACTCTAGAAGGTGGACGTTTTTACAGCAATTCTCAATCAACTCTGTATTTGTGGAGAGGGGAAGCTGGCTATTATTTTACCAAACTGGCAAACGAAACTATTGGGCTTGGAGAAAGCCCAATTTACCTCGTTGTTTTCTACCACCTAAAGCCAAACGCACGGTTGCAAAAATGGATGGACGAATTACCCATCATCATGCAGGATCAGATTGCTACGATCTATCAGTATCCTCCTGAAGGAATAAATAAATGACAACCCTAAAGCGCTATTGTTCTCCAGAGTATTGTGCAATTTTTCTTTTACTAATCTTAGGGGCAATCGTGCGTTTCTACGACCTAACCGATCCGCCGTTAGACTATCACCCCTCACGCCAGTTGCGTGGAGCAATTATCGCCCGCAGCATCTACTATCAACTAATCCCCGACGTAGATCCAGTCAAGCGCGAACTTGCCATCTCAATCGCCCGCTCGACGGGTCGTTTCGAAGCGCCGATTCTAGAAACCCTGGCTGCCTATAGCTATCGTCTGATTGGAAGCGAACAACTCTGGGTCGGCCGCGCGTTCAGCATCGTTTTTTGGTTGACCGGGGCGTTGTTTCTGTTTGCCCTCGCAAAACGGGTTGCCAGCCCCTTAGCTGCCCTGTTTGCTCTCGGTTATATCCTGCTCCTCCCTTTCGCCGTGCAGGCCAGTCGTGTCTTTCAACCCGACCCGGCAATGACGATGTGGATCATTATGACAGGATACGCCATTTTCCGTTGGCAAGAAACTCCTTTGTGGAGATGGGCACTATTTGCTGCCATTGCGGGAGGGATGGCTGTATTGACTAAGCCCGTTGCGGGATACATCATAGCGCTCAGCGCCATCACCATCGTTCTCGCACATTACAAGCCTTGGCAGGTGGTTAGGAACCCACAGGTATGGACAATGGCTTTCCTGATGGCGGTGATTCCTTTCGGCTATTACCTTTCCAACCGGCAGGGAAATATTGGCTCATATTTTATTAATTGGACAGCTTCACTATCCTATTTGCTCAAAGAGCCTTCTTTCTACGTGCGATGGCTTTCGTTTCTCAGCGACTTGGTAGGTTTTTCATCTATAGCTCTGGGCTTACTAGGAGTCTGGATTGCTTCGAAGCACCTCCGTCCGCTCTTATTGGGCTGGTGGGCTGGTTACTTTCTCTACGGACTAACCGTTCCCTATCAAATGTACACCCATAGTTACTATTCCCTTCAATTGGTGCCAATTCTGGCGCTATCGATGACTCCTATAGTGGAAACAATATCCGAACGGATAAAGGGTCTAAGAGGATTTTGGCGTTGGAGCCTGACCGTTTGGGTTGTCTTGCTAATTGTGATCTACCCTGTTTGGCTGAGTATTACTGCGGCGCGAGCGGAGGACAATCGAGCTGCGGCTGAATATTGGCAAAAAATTGGCGCCTTACTTCCAGCCGAGGGGCAAATCATTGCCTTGACCCAAGCCTATGGCTATCCCTTGATGTATTATGGCTGGCGTAAGGTTACCCTATGGCAAACAAGCGGTGAGCAAGAACTCGCTGCATTGCGGGGACGGGAGAAGGATTTTGAGACTACATTCGCCAATCGCCTTGACGGAATGGATTACTTTTTGGTAACGGCACTAAACCAGTTTGAAGCCCAACCTCAGCTCAAGAAGACTCTCTACGAGAATTATCCTCTCCTTGCCGAGGGAAAGGGCTATCTGATCTTTGACCTAACTCACCCTCTCCAGTAATATGGTACCTCGTCCGCTGGTCAGTATTGTCACCCCCTCGTTCAATCAAGCTGCTTACCTAGAAAGCACGATCCAATCGGTTCTACATCAGCGTGGAAGAGGAGAATTGTTCGATTTGGAATATCTGATCGTAGATGGCAATTCCACCGATGGAAGCCAAGCGATCATTCAAAAATATGACTCTGATTTGGCTTGGTGGGTATCAGAAAAAGACCGTGGGCAGGCGGAAGCCATCAACAAGGGTTTGCGCCGGGCAAGAGGCGAAGTTGTGGCGTGGTTAAACTCAGATGATGTTTACCTACCAGATGCAATCGCCCAAACGGTACGAGCTTTTGAACAAGACGCCAACGTTGGTATGGTTTTTGGCGATGCCATCGCCATTGACGATCAAGGTCAAGTATTCAACCGCTGGTCATTTGGCAATTGGGGTCTCAGAGAGTTTCTGCGCTTTCGGGTGATATGCCAACCAGCGGTGTTCTTGCGTCGCTCGGTGGTAGAAGAAGTTGGGTATTTAGATGAAAACTACCACTATATGTTAGACCATCACTTGTGGATTCGGGTCGCCTCTCATGGGGCAGTTCGGCACATCCCTTACGTGTGGGCGGCTGCCCGCCAGCATGAGCACGCAAAGAATGTCGCCCAAGCAGCTCGCTTCAGCGAAGAAATTCAACAAATCTACGAATGGGCGCTAACCCAACCGCAGTTAGCCCATCAAATTCACGCTGATCGAAGGAAAGTATTGGGAGGGATGTATCGCCTAAGAGCGCGATACTACTTAGATGGCGGACAACCTCAGCAAGCCTTGCGCTACTACGGAAAAGCCATTTATTATGATCCGCTCTACGCTTTAAGGCACTGGCACCGCATGAGCTATGCACTTCTCTACCTAGCTGGAGGAGAAAAGGTCATAGAAACGGCATATAAGTATAGGAGAAAAAGGCACCTTTCTTCTATCGTGGACTACACCGCTGTTGAAAAAGACGATCAGTAGCACGGTTTTATCCTAATAAAAAATGATAAAATAATGACAAATATGGTACTTTCAGCAGACGAAATTCGCGCCTTGATTCAAAGGATCGTCAGTGACAGAGAGTTGCAGACGGAGCTCAGGCGCGCCGTTTTACCGGATGATGAATATAACCTAATCAAACTTGTTAGAGAGCTCTCCGTAAATGTTGCTAGCTTATCTGTTAGTGTTGATGAACTCGCTAAGGCTCAAAAACGCACCGAACAGCGCATCGAAGAACTCGCTGAAGCTCAAAAACGAACTGAGCAACGCATCGAGGAGCTCGCCGAAGCCCAGAAACGCACCGAAGAGCGCGTCGGCCGCCTTGAAATCGCCATGGCTGAGCTCGCCGAAGCCCAGAAACGCACCGAAGAACGCGTTGGCCGCCTTGAAATCGCCATGGCTGAGCTCGCCGAAGCCCAGAAACGCACCGAAGAACGCGTTGGCCGCCTTGAAATCGCTATGGCTGAGCTCGCCGAAGCCCAGAAACGCACTTGGTCAAAACTCACCCGTCTGGAGGACCGCATTGGCGTCACAATGGAACAAGAAGCGGCGGATACCCTCGGCTACGTCCTACGGCAAAAAGGGTACCAAATTCTAGACGGGCCCTATAACCTACCCCTGAATGGGGAGATTGACGTTGTCTATACCGTTCAAGATGCGGGAGGAAGACGGCTGACCGTTGTGCTAGAAGCTAAAACGCGTTTGAGTTACAGCGCCGTCGAAGATTGGGCACAAGCGATGCGGTCAAGTGGTTTTCGCCAACGCCTGACTAATAAAGGGTATGAAGGACCTTATTTAGTCTATGCCTATGGAATGCGCGCCGATCCCAGTGCCTTCGAAGCGGCAAAAAAATTTGGCATTGGCTTGATCACCGATCGGGGGGAGCAAATCGAACCCGCCGGCGAGATTTCTGCTGCCGAGTTATAAACTGCCCCAAGCCGAGATTAAACTCCGATTATCGACAGCTTAGGGACGAGGCGGTTTGAGAGCTCGTCCGATTTCAGAGTATATCTTTAGCAACAATGAAAAAGAAATCCCCAATCTTAGTGACCGGTGTTCACCGCAGCGGCACCACCTGGGTCGGTAAAATGCTGAGTGCCAACGGAGAAGTCGCCTATATTAACGAACCTCTCAATGTCTGGCACCGACATGGTGTATTGAACGTCAAGATACCATTTTGGTACTTTTACCTCTGTAAAGAAAATGAGAAAGATTATCTTGCAGCCTTCAAGGACTTGTTGAATTACAACTACCATTGGCCGACAGAGATTCTCTCCCTTCGCTCACTTCATGACTTCGGGAGGATGATTCGGGATGGGGGCACGTTCTTGCGCGGCAGACTTTTCCACCTTCGCCCTTTGCTTAAAGACCCCTTTGCAGTTTTTTCAATCCCTTGGTTCGTAGAGCGCTTGGGTTGTCAGGTGGTCGTCACTATCCGCCATCCTGCAGCGTTTGCCAGCAGCTTGAAACGCCTAAATTGGCCATTTGACATGAGGGATTTATTATCCCAACCTCTATTGATGCGAGATCACTTGGAATCTTATCAGGAACAGATGCGCTCGTGCCTTGCAAAAGACGTGGATATTATTTCCCAAGCTGCCTTGTTGTGGTCAATGGTATACCAGACATTGTTGGAATTTAAAAGGGAGGGTTACAATTACCTGCTGGTGCATCACGAGGACTTCTCCCAAGATCCGTTGGACAAATTTCGTGAATTGTATAGGATGTTAGGGTTGAATTTCAATGAAAGTGCTAGACGGCGGATTGAGCAGTCAAGCAGTGTTGACAATCCCAAAGAATTGAGCAAGGAACATAAGCACTCAGTGCGTTTGGATAGCCGCTCGAATCTGATGAACTGGCGCAAAAGGCTGAGTGAAGATGAAGTCGAGCGCATTAAAGCAATCAGCGGTGAGGTCGCTTCGTATTATTACCCTCCTGAAAGCTGGGAGGGTGTATATCCCTTACCTTGACCTTAGCAACACTGAACGCGCCAAGCTTGCTTGCAATAGCCTTAGCGAGATTAGCTAACCGTTGAAAGATAAAATGAACCCTATTGAAGGTCATCCTACTCATTCACCCTTATCACACGACGAGAAAAATTATCCCCTTGTCTCAATTGTCACCCCCTCTTTCAACCACGCTGTCTTTCTAGAGGAGACAATTCTTTCTGTATTAAATCAAGATTACCCTAATCTTGAATACATTCTTGTCGATGGTGGATCGACGGATGGCAGTCTAGAGATTATTCAACGATATGCGGACCGCTTCGCTTGGTGGGTCTCCGAGCCAGACGCCGGACAAACAGACGCCATCAACAAGGGGTTTGCCCGTGCCAAAGGTGAAATCTTTGCTTGGCTCAATTCCGATGATACGTATCTCCCTCATGCCATATCGGAAGCAGTAGAATACCTTCAGCAGCACCCCGACGTAGGGATGGTCTATGGCGCAGCGAACTTTATTGATGAGCAAGGCCGAGTGTTAGGAAAGTTTCCAGCCCGCCAAACCGACTATTGTCGCCTGCGCCAGGGATATGTGCATATTCCCCAGCAGGCTGCCTTCTTTCGGGCTAAGCTGTGGCATCTAGTAGGCCCTCTTGACCCTTCCTTTTACTTTGCAATGGATTATGACCTATGGGTTCGTTTGGCTCGGGTAGCAAAAATTGTCTATGTGCCTCGCGTGTGGGCAAACTTTCGCCTGCATGGCTCGGCAAAAACAATCGCCGCAGATGATCGCTGTTGGCCCGAAATGTTACGCGTCCATTACCGGGACGGCGGAACCCTCTTCGCTGTTATCGTTTGGAAAAGCTGGCTGCGTAAGTTGGCCGCACCTTACCTGCGGTGGAAACGAAGGCGGCTAATCAATTCTTTTGCAGAGAAGTAAAATGAAGGTTCAAAACACTGAATTGCATGAAGTATTATTGATCGAACCAAAACTTTACCATGATGAGCGGGGTTATTTCTTTGAGCTCTATCACGATCGAAAGTATCACCAACTTGGTTTGCCTAATCGCTTCGTGCAGGATAACTACTCTCGTTCGCGACAGGGAACGTTGCGTGGTCTCCATTATCAAATCCGTCAGCCACAAGGTAAACTTGTCCAAGTGATGGTAGGCAAGGTTTTTGATGTTGCGGTTGATATTCGTCGTTCTTCGCCCAACTTTGGGAAATGGGTGGGAGTAATCCTTTCAGCCGAAAACCGACACCAGCTTTGGATTCCGCCGGGT
>OGCI01002116.1_pt1 | contig 14168 bp, 12 predicted proteins | sample 1570021 | NCBI WGS metagenome assembly OGCI01 (sample SAMN06264664, study PRJEB24512) | hot springs metagenome | isolation source: Hot spring water | place: South Africa: Tshipise | collected 2015-06-21 | reverse complement strand
CTCTGCCTTCAAAATACACCGATGTGATGTCATAAAGATAAAGCCTCGTCCCTTTGTGATTTTCTCTGTAAAATCTCTCTAAAACCCTATCCATCTCACTATAAAGCACATCCATTGCCCTGTATATCTCATTTACATCTAAATCCTCTTCCATTAATCCAAACACATCAGTATAGCCGCTTCTCTTTATCCAGCCCAATGAGCCTAACTTGCTTCTCGGCTCTATTATCCTGTTTAATATCACCCCTGTTAAAAGCAGTCTTTCCTTATGAGGAAGCTCTCTCAAACACTCACTTAGTCCAATCTTTTTCATATACAACCACAGTAAAAGCAAATGACCAACAGGCTTTGAGCTAAGATAAAAATTCTCCTTATCTACCAATGCAGGGTCTGATGCCTTAAGGAGTGCCTCTATCTTACTTATTAGCTCTTCACCAAGATCAGTAATGTTTGCTAAGACTTTATGTTTTACTTTTTTGGTTTTCTTGTCTCTGTAGCTTACGGCTATCTCATAGGTCATGTATCTTGTACCGTTCTTACCTTTAGCCCATGACTTTTTGACGAACATATGTCCTCCTTGTGAGAGAGTTTTATATTAGTATACACAAAAATCGAAAAAAATGCAAAATAAATGGCTTAAGAAATAAGTAAATATGCAATAAATTAGACTACATTTATAAGATTAGAAATAGCTAACTTATTGAAAGATAAGGTTTTTCTTAAAATTTCGGGGTTATTTTTGATGAAGTTGGGCTTAAAAAAGATGAAATATCATTGTTTGGTAAAATCATAGCTATTGTTGATACATTTGATATGATGACTTCTCCTACACCAGCAAGATATGCATATACGCCTTTTAATACACTACAGATCATGATAAATGAGAAAGGCTACGATAAAGAACTTCTAGAGATTTTTATAAAGATTCTTGGTAAATTAATCTAACCATTAAATAATTTGAAAAATTTCAAGAAGATAAAAAACGAGGATGTTTTCTATACCATTCAATGGTTTTGAGTATAGCTTCTTTAAGACCTACTTTCTGTGTAAGACCCAGCTCTTCTCTTGCCCTCTTTGTGGATGGTACATAGCGTTCAGGGGGGACACCAGGTATAGGTTGCTTCATGATCTTTACCTCGATTGGTTTATCGAAACATGATGAGACCAAATATGCCAAATCAGCAATTGATATTGGCTCTTCCGAGCCAACGTTGTAAGGGCGACAGGATTCACCTTTAAAGAGAATTGTCCAGAGCCATATTGATAGGTCAGACGCATACATATAGGACCTATAAGGTGTACCATCTCCCTTTACTATAATCGGTCCGCCCATCAGTCCATCTCGAATGAAGTTTCCAATAGCAAAATGGGAATCCAGCTTTAAAAAAGGTCCTACAAATGCAAAAAGTCTGGCAATTTTGATCTCAAAATTAAATTTTTGCGCATAACATATACACATCAACTCAGCCACCCTCTTTCCCTCTGCATAAGCGGAAGAGGAATTAGTTATTGGTGGACCACCTAAAAAACCTTCATCAACATGAGTTATATCTGGTGGCTGTTTACCATATATAGCACCTGAACTAAGATATATGATTTTCTTTGCCCCTCTATTTGCTGCAAAATTAAGAACATTTTTAGTGCCACTCACAATAACATCCAGCATTTCTAATGGATTGTCATTATTTAGATTCGTGCTTGATTCTGTTGCTGCGTGCACAACATATTCAAATTTTTCTTTAGGAGAATCAAAGTTTCTTACATCACCTTTTAAAATTGACACTTCTTGACATTCATAAATCCACTTTTTAGCTTTAATGAAATGTTCAGGTTTCCTTGTAAGTAAGACAACTCTTATATTAAGATTAAACTTACGATTTAGCCATATTAAACTTTGAACAAGCCAAGTTCCAATGAAACCTGTTCCTCCGGTAATAAAAAAGTTTGAATCTCTGACATCATCCCAATTTATCCCACTTAAGCTATAAACAACATCCTCTAAATCCTGTATAATTCCTCCAAAGTTGTTACTATTTAGCTGCATACAGTTTATCCAAATAAGAATGGAAAATTCTCACAATAAATGAAATCATGATTTTTCATGTCTTTATATTTTTATTCAGTCTTTTGGACAATAAAAATCTCATTTACTTTTATTAAGATATTTTTTAATCAAATCAATAACTTTATCTACGCATTCATTTAACTCCGATTTATCTGTTTCTAATATTAAGTCTGGATTATGAGGTTCTTCGTAGTTTCCATTAACACCCGAATAATTCTTAATAAGTCCAAGTTTTGCTTTTTGATAAAGTCCTTTTTTATCTCTTTTTTCACAGATTTCTACAGGGCATTTTACATATATTTCAATAAATTCATTTTTTCCTATAATATCTTTTGCCATTTCTCTATCTCTTTTAAAGGGAGAAACAAACGCAGACAGGCATATAATACCTGCATCAAGAAAAAGTTTGATGACCTCAGCAATACGACGGATATTTTCTTTTCTGTCAGTTTCGGAAAATCCGAGATCTCTGCAAAGTCCATGTCTAACATTGTCGCCATCAAAAACATAAGTATGATAACCCATTTCAAAAAGGGCTTTTTCTACATGATGAGCTATTGTTGATTTTCCTGAACTAGGAAGTCCTGTAAACCATACAGCAAAACTTTTATGTCCCTTCTGCTTTTCTCGATCTGTTCTTGTTATCAGGCTCCTATGCCAAAAGACATGATTATTCTTCATTTTTAAAGCATCCTCGCTTGTTCCATTATCTCATCAAAGGTAATAACCCATCTAAAACCCATCTCATGAGCCATATTTTCAATTTTATTGCTTGAAGAACGGGCTAATACTAAAATTACTTGCGGCTCATAAATTTTTAACCATAAAGGTTCATAGATAGAAATACCGTGAACTTCTTTTAAAATCTGAGAAATAAACTGATCTACTAAAATATGTACGTAATTCTTGTTTATTTTTCCATATTTTATAAGTGCATCAAAAATTCTTGAAGCACCCCAGAAAGCCACTTTTTGCCTTTCTAAAAAGGGATTTAATTTTTCTTCACATATTTTTTTGAGAATAAATCTATTTGTTTTTAAAATTTTTTGATAAATCTCAATGGCATCCTTTTCTTTTTTTACTATTTCTTTAGCTGAGAAAATCGATGGATAATTCTTTGTCTTTCTAAAAAGAACAGAGATATTGTAAGGGTCTATATTTTTTTTTACCACTTCAAAACCTGAATTGCTGAAGACATTTAATAATGTTTCAGGAATAAAATGTAATGTATGTTTATCTATGAAAAACTCTTCCACTATATTTTTGTCATATAAGATTACAGCAGTATTTGGTACTTCTATAAAAAGATAAGATTCTTTATTCATAATTTTATGACAATTTTTCAAGAATATTTGCAATGAGTCTATATGTTCCAAAGTATGACAGCAATAGATAAAATCGAATTTTGTATCTAACTCTACATTTTCAAATTTAGTTGGTATGATATTAAAGTTTTTGTTTTCGTAATCAATTAAGTTTGCATCAGGCTCTACTGCAGTTATTTTAGTAGCTGGATAATTACTGTTTAACCATTTTACAAAGTCACCCCTATTAGAGCCTATATCAAGGCAGTTTTTTATTTTTGAGAAATCAACTATTTTTGTAATAAAGTTAATATTGGGTTGAAGACGGGATTTTTTTCCATGTCTAATATTACCCCAGTCTGCATCACAGCTTATGGATGGAACTTTATCTAAATTCTTCTCTTCTTCAACGCTCTGGAGTAAAGCACAATCTAAACAAAGTAAAACTCTCGCATTTCTTTTACTTTGGACAGGTTCGTACAAAATATCTAAATTTGAGCTTTTACAAAATTTGCAATTAATATTTGACTTCATATTGTTTTTTTGTTCTTTCATATCCAAGCTTCTCCATTATTTCTCCGCACAATTTCCAGAATATTTCCTCTTGTTCAGGAGTTAACTTAAAGTCAAATGGAAAGAAAACATTTTTTGGAGTTTTTAAAAACTGGAAATAAACAGGATTGTAATCTATTTCAAAAAAGTTAAAAACTCTTTTTAACGAATCTTCAGAAGATACTATATCCTCTAGCTTTACTAAGAAAATTTTATTTTCCCCTAATTCTGAGAGCTTTTGAAGTATTACTCTATAAGCCTCTTGCCAGTGATAACAGATTCTTTCAAATCGAGAGAATTTCTGGAACTTATCATATAAGGGATGTCCTTTATAAGGCACATTCCACCAATATTTCTTCTCAGGTGGAGGCATTAATTTTTTATCCGGATTCACATACCAGTCAAAAAGAATTTTAGTGCTCTTATCATCATAAATTTCGTCTTTCAGCTTATGGTAAAAAGAAGATACAACCTTTCTGCCATCTCTGGCTATTGCCAAGAACTTTGCATTAGGAAAAATATCAATAAGAGGTTCAATAAGCCACGTTAACTTGTTAGATGAATCAATAAAAATATCTTTTGATGAATAACTTACTGCAGGAAGATAAATATTTTTAAGTTGTTCTTTAATCTTCTCGGGCGAAACCACTCCAAGATAGTTTAAAACACCTAAAGGTTGAACATGAGTGCAAAGATATTCATGATGAATTTCAACTCTTTCATGTCCAGCTAACATTTTATAAAATGTTCTTGTTCCACTTCTTCCGCTTCCGATAATAAAAAAAATTTTTTTATCCTTTTTCATTTTTTTCACAGACTTATATTATAAGCGAATTTTTAAGATCATCTCTATCCAAAAAGGGCCACATGTCCTCGAGTGCACCTGATACCATTGAACCATCTGGGAGTTTTTTTGACATTATCCTTGGTGCAATCTGTAACTCTGGATCTATTATTAATTCACATACTACAGGTCCTTCAGATTCAAGCACCTGCTTAATATTTTCTTTCAGATTTTCTCCGTTTAGAATTTTATAAGTTTTAAATCCATATGCTTGACCTATTTTCAAGGTATCTGGAAGAGTTAGTCCACTTGAAGGGTCGCAGCAGACAAGTCTGCCTTCAAAAAATCTTCTATGGGTGTTTCTTATTGCTGAATAGCCATTGTTGTTAAGAACAAAAATCTTAATTGGCAGATTATGTCTCTTTATTGTTTCAAGTTCCTGGATATTGTGCTGGAGTGCACCATCTCCTGTTATACATATGGTTCTTCTACCACTTGCAAGACAAACGCCAATGCTCTGAGGAATTCCAAATCCCATCGAGCCAAGACCCGGTGAATTGATCAGTCTTTGTCCTTTTTTTATCTTAAATGCCTGATAGGTAATTTCAGAGGCACTTCCTGAGCTATCAGGAACAATGTTGTCATCATTTGTTAGTAAGTCTGATAGTACATCTATGAATACATAGGTGTTAATGTATTTTGAAGTTTTATAATACTCTCTCAAAATTACGGGATATTTCTCCTTCCATTCACTGCATTTTTTTAGCCAAAAAGAACGATCAACCTTTTTTATCTTCTTCTTCATTGAGAGAAGACAGCTTAAAAAATCTCCCACATCTCCATTAAAAGAGACATCTATTTGAGTATTAATCTTTTTTATCTCATTATCTTCTATATCAACAACTACTTTTTTTGCATTCTTTGCAAAGTTTTTATAATCGTAACCCACTTGAGGTAAGTCAAGCCTTGCACCAAGAACAAGAATGAAGTCTGAGTTTTGTTGAATGAAATTTGCATATCTTGAGGCAATAGAACCAGGTCTTCCAAAAAACAAAGGATGTGATTCCTCGATTCCATCAGCAAATCTCCATGTGGTTAAAACTGGAATTCCAAGAATATTAACAATTTCATTAAAAACTTCTACTGCATTAGCCATTCTAATGCCTCTTCCAGCAAGAATTACAGGCCTTTGAGAGTTGTTTAAAAGTTCAATTGTTCTCTCTACTTTCTCATTAAGATCATCGCTTTTATTTGAAGAGTATTTATCATCTGGCTTGAAAGACTTGATATTCTCTTTAATCTCTGCACCCTGAACATCAAGGGGAATATCCAACCACACAGGACCAGGTCTTCCATTTTTAGCAATAAACAGAGCTTTTTCAAGGTAATACCTTATTTTATGCGGATCCATAACAGTAACCGCATATTTGGTTATCGGTTTTACCATGGATACAATATCAACCTCCTGAACTCCCATCTGTCTTAAACCTTTTCCTTTCATTAGATCACTTCTTTTCACCTGCCCAGAAATAATTAATACTTGGGTGGAGTCTATCCAGGAGGCAGCAACACCGGTTATTGCATTTGTTCCACCAGGACCAGTGGTGACAAGAGCAACCCCAAGACCATTTTTATATTGAGCATATCCATCTGCTGCAATGGCTGCAGATTGCTCGTGAAGACAGCACACGGGCTTTATCTTTTGACTTCTACCGACAGAGTCAACAAGATGCATACATCCACCACCTGGAAGCATAAATAAGTGACTGACTCCCAGGCTTTCGATATGTTTAATTACGAAGTCTGATACTTTCATCTTCATGCTCCAATTCAAGAATTTTATTTATATCTAATAAAGTCTCAGAAATGCTCCTATTTACTCTATTCCATGGTTGAGGCCAGAGGATTGTTTTAATGCCTTTTTCAGTCCCTAAACTTATGTTGGTTATGCTATCGTCAATAAATAGATCAACCCTACTAAACCATTCAAAAAAATCACCTTTATTTTTTTCATACACCGGAGAGTTATCAAAGTGTCTGAATGAAGGAATAATGTGTATTGTCCTTATCCATTTGCAGAAATTTTTTAAAACCCAGTGAGCAACAATTGAAGAAGTATGAATCGGTGTTGCTGTTAAAGCTATGTGCCTGAATTTGTGTCCGTAGAGATTAAACCAATGAAGAACCTCTGCCTTAGGTTCCAATGTCATATATGATTCCTTCCTAAAACTATCAAGTGACTCAAGATAATCCTCAAGGCTCACTCCAAGTATTCGATGTGGCGGATTTTCTGTTAAATTGTCATAGCTAAATGAGCATTCTGGATGCTCTCTTGTCCATTTCTCGTAAAACCATATTTCCATTAGGTTATTGAGAACATCGTCAACGTCCCAGACAATTATTTTCATTAACTCATCCAGTATGTGATAAAAGTTTTTCTATTTTTATTTTCCATGATCACAGGATCTGTATAGAACGAATCCTCTCTAAAATGGGTGGAAGATATCTCTTCAATAATGGCTCCTGTTTTACTCATGAATGAGTGTTTAACATTCTTGTCTATCACGATAACATCTCCAACCGAGAATTCTTTGATTTCATTGTTAAGAGTTATCTCTACCCTTCCATACAAAACATGGAATGTTTCATCCTTTAGTCTATGGTAGTGTTCCGGATTTTTTTGCCCTGGAAGTAAAATTAGAAGTTTTTTACAGTAATCCCTATTTACTACGGTTATCATTGTTAAACCGAACTGTTCGAATCTCTCAATTCCATAATGGTGGGATATCTCTAACTCTGTTTTTCCAGGAACGACAACCTTGCTTTCCTTGATTAATGCTTTAACTTTCTGAACTATCTCGTAGATTCTCTCCCTGTTATTGACTATGCTTATTTTGTCAAGATAAATAGGATCATTCTTTTTTATCTCTTCAAGGGCTGTAATGTCCGCATACTTAGAAAGGTCATTTGCTGTAAGTTGATTCTCAAGAAGTGGAATAGCTAAAAATACATCCTTAATTGAGATTTTCTCTCCCCTATTAATATCCCGTAGGGCAAAAACTCCTCTTCTTAATCCATGCAGACTCTCTATCTCAGACTTTGTAAACGGATATCTACCATCAGACACACCACACGTCTCAAATGCCTCTTTGGCTGAATTGAGCCATTTCTTTATCTGTTCTACATTTGCAGAATATTCATTTAGTTTGTATCTTTCAGTCTCCACGCCCACATGTTTTTCAAATATGGTTGCTCCTTTTGCTATAGCTATTTTTATTGGGTCATAGTTATCAGGAGCCTCATGAGTTGAATATCCCACTGGAATATTTGGATACCTTTTCTTAAGCAAGTCGATCTGATTTAACTGAAGATTTTTTCTCTTTGTAGGGTATTCAGCAACACAGTGCATAAGGGCAAATTTTTTATTTCTATGTTCAAAAAAGCTTACTACTTTATCAATATCCTCAAAGGGAACCCCAGCTGTTGAAGCTATTATGGGTTTATCTGTTCTTACAATTCTCTCCAGCAAAGGCCAATCGGTAAAGGAACAGCTTGCCACTTTTAGAATATCAAAATTTAGTTCTTCTATTAAATCAACAGATTTTTCATCAAAGGGAGTGCATATTGAGATAAACCCCAATCTTTCAACTTCTTCTTTAAGTTTTCTGAAATCTTCCTGACTTAACCTTGTTTCGGTAAATCTTTTTATGTATTTGAAATCAAAACGAGCCTTAAAATCTGGATGTATAAAACTATCTATATCCCTGAACTGAAACTTAAAGGCAAACTGAAAATCATAATCTTTGCAGACTTCATAAAATTCTCTTATAATTCTCAATCCGTGTTCAACGTCTCCCATATGATTGTTTGCCATTTCTAAGACAAAAAGATTTTTAAAACAATTGTCCATGTCCTTATGCATAGCTATCCTCCCAAAAGGAACTCTTTTATTTTTTTTACGATGAAGTTAAGCATATTATCGTTTAGCCCAGGATAAACACCTAACCAGAAAGAGTTTTTCATAATTAAATCCGCATTTTTTAACTCTCCAACTACTCGATAGCCCTCACCTTTTTTTCTCATTTCATCAAAACATGGATGCTTGATTATATTTCCTGCAAAAAGCATTCTTGTTTGAATTCCATTTTTTTCAAGGAATTCTACAATCTCGTCACGACTGAGGCCTGTATTCTCTCTCACAGTAAGCAAAAAACCAAACCAGCTTGGATCAGAATTAGGTGTTGGTTCAGGTAAAACAAAGTAGCTAGTTAGATCAAGCAAACTTTCTTTCAAGTAATTCCAGTTTTTCTTTCTTGCCTCAACAAAATCTGACAGTTTCTCAAGCTGTGCACAGCCTATCGCTGCTTGCATTTCAGTTGCCTTGAGATTGTAGCCAAAATGAGAGTAAGTATACTTGTGGTCATAGCCAAACGGAAGCTCTCCTAACTGCCATTTAAATCTTTTATTACATGAGTTGTCTTTTCCAGTGTCACACCAACAATCTCTTCCCCAATCACGAAGAGATATAATTATTTTATAGAGTTTTTCATCGTTAGTGAGAACAGCTCCTCCTTCACCAGTTGTCATATGATGGGCAGGATAAAAACTAAGGGTGGAGATGTCGCCGAATGTTCCTGTGTATTTCCATTTTCCACCATAATAGTATCTTGAACCCAGAGCATCACAGTTATCCTCTATAAGCCAAAGGTTATTACTATCACAAAATTCCTTTATCTTTGAAATATCAAATGGATTTCCAAGAGTATGGGCTATCATAACAGCCTTTGTTTTTTCTGAAAGAGCTTTTTCAAGAATTGAACAGTCAATATTGTAGTAGGGAATTTCTATATCAACAAATACGGGAACAGCACCATACTGAACAATTGGCGAAACTGTCGTCGGAAAACCTGCTGCAACAGTGATTATCTCATCTCCTCTTTTTATCCGTCTTTCACCAAGTTTAGGAGATGTAAGTGCCATAAAGGCTAAAAGATTGGCTGAAGACCCAGAGTTCACAAAAGAGCAGTATCTAACATCAAGAAAATTGGCTAAAACCCTTTCAAACATTGATGTATATCGTCCTGCAGTGAGCCAGAAGTCAAGAGCACTATCAATAAGATATATGATTTCTCTATCATCAAATATCCGTCCAGCATAGGGAATTCTATCTCCTGGCGTAAACTTCGCAGTTTTTCCAAATTTAAATTTATAATACTCCTTAACAGCCTCAAAGACCTTTTCTCTTAATTTTTGTTCCTCAGAGCTATTTTGTAAACTCATAATTTTTTCTTCTTGCCTCATTGACATATTCTCTTAAATCAGCTTTTGTTCCTATTTTTTTATTCAAATAGTAGTTTTTATACCAGTTTATTGTCATTTTAATCGCTTTATCAATATCCCATAAAGGTCTCCATTTCAATAAAGAGTTTGCTTTTGAACAGTCAAGCTTCAAAATTTCAGACTCTCTTAAGTTAGAAGGTTCTTTTGTGAATTCATAATCTATCATATTCCAATAGGCTTTTGATTTTTTAGCAAGCTCCGCCACACTTAAATTGCAACTTTCATCCGGACCAAAATTCCAAGCATCAGCAAAATCTTCCCTTCCCTCAAGGAGTCTCTGCCCTAAAAGTAAATAGCCTGAAAGCGGCTCAAGCACATGCTGCCATGGTCTTACAGAGTTCGGATTTCTTATTAATGCCTTTGTACCCTTATTTGTTGCTTTTACTATATCAGGTATGAGTCTATCTTCTGCCCAGTCACCGCCTCCAATTACGTTTCCTGCTCTGACACTTGCAAGAAGTTTAAGAGGTTTAGAGTTTGAAAAGAGAGATTTTCTGTAACAACCTGTAATGATTTCGGAACAAGCCTTTGAAGCACTGTAGGGTTCATCTCCTCCTAACTGATCACTCTCTCTGTATCCCCACACCCATTCTCTATTCTTGTAACACTTGTCACTGGTAACATTTATTATCACTCTTACTGATTCGGATTCTCTACAGACTTCAAAGATATTCACAGTTCCTATCACATTCGTTTCAAAGGTTTCTAAAGGCCTTTTATATGATCTTCTTACAAGCGACTGAGCTGCAAGATGAAAGACTATCTCTGGCCTGTAGGTCTGAAAAACCTCCCTTAATTTTTTTATATCTCTAATGTCTCCCTCAAAATGAATAAAACTTTTTTTAAAATTTGAAGTGAGGTTCAATAGTTCAAAATGACAAGGTTTCGTTGGAAAATCAAGCGAATAACCAATAACCTTTGCTCCAAGCTCCAAAAGCCATAGAGTAAGCCATGAACCTTTAAACCCTGTATGCCCTGATACAAAAACTACTTTATCCTTGTATATTCCCCCAAAAAGGTCCTTCATTTACCAAACCTTCCACGGCGCTTTACCACTTTTCCAGAGTTCCTCAAGGTAGTTTTTATCTCTCAAAGTATCCATTGGATGCCAGAATCCCCGGTGTTTAAATGCGACTAACTCATTCATTGAAGCTAGCGTATTAAGAGGCTTACCCTCCCAGCTCATATGATCTCCTTCAATTAAATCAATTACTTTTGGCGAGAGAACAAAAAAACCTCCATTAATCCATCCTCCATCACCAACTGGTTTCTCAACAAAGCTTTTTACATTCTTTCCACTTATTTTCAATGCTCCAAATCTTCCAGGAGGCTGAACAGCAAGTATTGTGGCCATTTTGCCATGTTTTCTGTGAAACTCTATCTCCTCCTTTATATTCACATCAGAAACTCCATCGCCATAGGTGAAGCAGAAAAACTCCTCATTCTCAAGATATTTTTGAACTCTCTTGAGTCTTCCCCCAGTTTGGGTAAACTCTCCTGTATCAATAACAGTAACCTTCCAGGGCTCTGCCTCGCAGTTATGCACTGTCATTTTATTTTCTCTCATGTCAAAAGTTACATCAGCCATATAGAGAAAATAGTTGGCAAAATACTCTTTAATCATGTAGCCTTTATATCCGCAGCAAATTATAAATTCATTAATGCCATGGGCAGAGTAAATTTTCATTATGTGCCATAAAATTGGCTTTCCTCCTATTTCAATCATGGGCTTTGGCTTTAGTAGTGTCTCCTCTGAAAGTCTTGTTCCTAATCCACCTGCTAAGATCACAACTTTCATTTTTCACCTCCAGCCCATCCTGGATTAAAAATTGGTGAATTTGTCTCTTGAATAATTCCATTCAGGATAACATCAATTGCCTTTATCTGACTAAAAAGTAGATTTCTGGTTTTGCATAGTTGATATGCAGAAATCGCTGTTGTTTTTATTTTTTTAGAAAATCCTTCATCGTCAATCATATCTGCCATGGCTAATATCAAATCCCAGCCTTTATCAGGTAGTTTACCTTCAGTAAGAATTTCTAACTCACTTGCTATCATTTGAACTATAAATCTGTCCCATAGATAATATGTTAGATACTTAAAAAACATTGGCCTTAGTTTCTCTTTGAGAATACCAATTTGAAATAAAATCTGCAATCCCTCAATAGTAAGAAAATATCTCCACCCCATATTTTCCATCTGCCATCTTTTAATATCTTCTTCTGTCTGTTGCTCCATTGGCTGACATATTGGAAAATCAATTACTACAGCTCTATCATAAGCTGCAACATGCAGAATACCAACGGTATGTGCAAACGCAGCTTCTACATATTTATCCCATTGGGGGAGTTTTAACATTTGTAGTAGTACGGATTTTTTTATTATTACAGAAGTCATCCATCCAATAAACTGATTAAATCCCATTTTGTTCGACAGTTCTAAAACTGTATCCTCATAGATTTTGTAACTGTGTGGTTTTAGCCATCCGTTACCTGCATGAATCAGAGTTGCTTCTTTTGTGTTTAGAACATGCCATACCATTTTAAGTCCATCTTTAAGGAGAATATCATCATCTCCAAATATCCATAAATACTCACCATCTGCTTTTTGAAAAACCGTCTCAAAGTTGTATCTTGCCTCAGTATGCCTATCAAGTCTGCAATAATCTAAAAAAGGATATTCTTTTTTCAGCTTTGCAAGTACATTTGGAGTGTCATCATTGGAACAGTTATCAGATACAAATATTCCAATTTCATTCTGTTTACCAAGTTCAATTATCTGTCTTGCCATTTCTTTGACACATCTCTCAAGCTTTTTTGCCCTGTTCCATGTGGGGATAGCAAAACAAAGTTTTTTCATATTACTCACCTCATTTTATAGTCTCTATACCATTAAGAAAAAATTGTGCCAAATTCTAAAAATTTTCAGTTAATGTTCATGAAAAAAATCAATAAATTCCCTCGCAGTTAATAAGCTTATCTCAATCCACTGAAATCTGTCTAAAACTTTACGTACATCATCTTATATTTAAACCCAACTTCATCACTAGGAACTTAAAAACCACTGTAAATCAATGATTTATCATCTACAAATTAGTCTACATACCTTCTGAGCTATTTTTAAACCATCCGATTTTCCTCTAACTGTCTATATTTTCCTCCTCCCTTGGTATCTCATTTGCTAATCTGATCATCTCTCTTCGTTCCGCTCTATTCTTACAATTAGAACCTCTCCCCTTTCTTTCATTGCGAGGAGCGCAAGCGACGAAGGGATCTCGTTGTTCCTCCTACGTGGACGAAATGAGATTCCTCACTTCGTTCGGAATGACGGTAGAGGAGGAGTCATTGCGAGCGAAGCGAAGGGATCTCGTCGTTGCCTGTTCGTAGGCTTTACATAGAGACCCCTTGGGGACATCGAGTCCCTCGCAGTGACAGAAAGAGACTGCCACGGCCACTTCGTGGCCTCGCAGTGACATGTGAGGGGAGTAAGAGCCTCCTTCCTGCCTTTATTCGCTCCCTCATAGCTCTCTCTATTCTTTACCAATCTCATATAACCATGTCTTTCGTTAATCGTGATACCCTCATAGCAGAAAGATTATGTGTAGAATACAATGGATTAAAACAAGAAATCAACGGAGAGAGTATTCATCTTTTGATTCAAGTTTTACAGGTAAAGATTTTTGATATTAGTAAACGAAGTAAGGAAAAATTGGCTTTGAAAAGCATAAAAGACATTAGACTACATTAGGTGGTAAAGGAAAATATAAGTCTCTGAAATATTTAGTTTTTATTATAAAATATGCCCTAAATTGATGAAGTTGGGTTTAACGACAAGATTGCTTCGTCGCTTGCGCTCCTCGCAATGACAGAAAAGAAAATTCTCGCAATGGCACTCCCCTTCGTCACTGTGAGGGACTCGATGTCCCGAAGGAGTCTCTACACGAAAGCTGCGGTTACTAGACTACCTCGCTACGCTTGCAATGATAAAAAAGTAAGTTACTGCGAGGTCACACAGAGGGAGGAAGGAGATAAAGGCAGTTAGAGGGAAATCTGATAGTTTAAATATAGCCTAAAGAGCATTTAGACTAATCTTTAGATGATAACTTATTGATTTACAAAGGTTT
>OGCI01002110.1_pt1 | contig 14183 bp, 11 predicted proteins | sample 1570021 | NCBI WGS metagenome assembly OGCI01 (sample SAMN06264664, study PRJEB24512) | hot springs metagenome | isolation source: Hot spring water | place: South Africa: Tshipise | collected 2015-06-21 | reverse complement strand
AAAACAGAAAATATATATGAGGTAATTATTGAATACCAACCCCTCCAAGAAAGAAAAAAGAAATATTCTTTAGGAAAACCAGTTCATAAAGTTGTATTTTGGAATAAAAAATTTATCCCTGAAATTAAAATGGGAAATAGAGTAGCAATCCATTGGAATCATATTGTCCAAATTCTTAGCACAAAAGATTTGGTTAATCTTAAAAAATATACTCAAATTACATTAGATTCTTTAGATAGATAGTTTAAAGGAATTTTTTGAAAAAAAGCGAGCCCGGCCGAAGCGCCGGGCGAACGAAGGGTTCAGGAAATTTGCGTTTTGGTTTCAGCAGGCGGGGCTTTGCCCCGCCTGCTGATTTTTAGCGTTTTAGGTTTTTTCTTCTTGATTTATGGATTAAATTTGGTAAGATAATAGAGAAAGTTTGAAATCGTTTAATTCCCGCTTTTTAATTTGACTTGAAAAAAAATTTTGATAAAATAAGTTTAATGCGAGATCTTAAAAATGGGCGAGTGTCGGAACTGGTAGACGATACGGGCTTAAAACCCGTTGGTCGTAAGACCGTGAGGGTTCGAATCCCTCCTCGCCCACAACTTCGGATATGTCAAGGTTCCCGCCTCGCCGCTTCGCGGCTCGGCGGCCAAATTGAACGGGAAATTCAAAGAAAAAATCAATTTTTGGTTTTGTTCTCGTAAAAGAAAATTTTTCGTTAAGTAAATATGAGAATGTTGAACAATTCAACATTCTCATTATATTTGTAACTTTTTGCCGGCTTATCCCCTTCATTAGGTTGTTCACTAATTAACACGAATTGGTTCACCCGAAAGTCATCTGAGATCAAAAGTTTTAAGATACTCGCTCACTAATTTAGATAAATATTTAGATAAATATTAGTCTTGATTAGTGAGGCGGCTTAAGAGAAACTTTTGGTAAAGGTTAAAACTTCCGAGCCGCCCTATTGGTGATTATTCGTCTAAAGACCTAACGAGGTGAAGACAACGCTCAGAGATTTTATATAGACATTTGCCTTAAAATCCTAATTCGCTCTTCGATTGGAGGATGGGTGTAAAAAAGTTTAGTTAGACCACTAAGAGCTTCTTTACCTTTGAAGGGATTAGCAATATATAAATGGGCAGTGGCGTTATTAGCCACCTTTAGGGGTGTTTGATCAGAAGAAATTTTTTCTAAAGCCCGGGCCAAACCTTCTGGAAAACGGGTCAACATTACACCTGAAGCATCAGCTAAAAATTCTCTTTTGCGAGAAATAGCCAGTCTAATCAAAGTGGCGGCAATTGGGGCTAAGATAGCAGCCACTAAGGCCAAAATCATCAAAATCAATCCGAAATATCCTGATTGACGGTCGCGTCGAGCTCTTAGCCCACCAAAAAAACTTATTCTTAAAAACATATTAGAAAGCATGGCAATGATACCAGCCAAAATAACAATTACTGTCTGCAAAAGCATATCTCGATTACCGATATGAGCTAATTCATGAGCAAGCACTCCTTCTAATTCTACTTTTTCTAATTTTTCCAAAAGACCGCGAGTCACTGCCACCACTGCATGTTTAGGATTTCTGCCGGTGGCAAAGGCATTTGGTGAGGCTTCATCAATAATATAAATTTTTGGCAAAGGCAGACCGGCAGTAAGGCAGAGATTTTCGACTAAACGATAAAGTTCAGGTGAATCTTCTTTTTTTATTTCTTTGGCCTGACTAAGGGCTAAAACAATTTTGTCTGAGTACCAATAAGAGATAAAACTCATCAAAATACTAAAAATCACAGCGAAAATCAAAATCGCCTCTGATTCAAAAAGATAAGAAAAAAGCCAGCCTAAGGCAATGATAAAAATAAAAAACAAACTCATTAAAAGCCATGTTTTGCGAAGATTAGAAGAGATATGAGTATAGAGAGTCATAGCAAAAAATGACTAATTCTTCTAATTTCTAATTATTCTAATCAAATCACAATATCAAATTTCTAATGCCCAAACTTTGGTTATTCTGTCATTGGACATTAAAAATTATTTAGGTTAATTATGTCAATTAGTAATTAGAATTTAACCTTGATTGGTTCTTTTTCTCTTGGTTCTTCAAGCTCGAAAAATTCTTGAGTTGTAAATTTCAGTAAGCTAGTAACTAGATTATTGGGGAAAATCTGGATTTTAATGTTGAAATCTCTGACATTAGCATTGTAAAACCTGCGAGCGGCCTGAATTTTATCTTCGGTATCAGTTAATTCTCGTTGGAGTTCTAAAAAATTCTCACTTGCCCGGAGAGTCGGGTAATTTTCCGCTACAGCAAAAAGTGTTTTCAAGGTTGAGGAAAGAAAGTTTTCTGCCTCAGCATGTTCTTTAATTGTTTTTGCTCCCATTGCCCTTGTTCTTGCTTCAGTTACTTTCTCAAATAATTGACGTTCGTGAGTAGCATAGCCTTTAACTGTTTCAACTAAATTAGGAATCAAATCATTGCGCCGTTTCAATTGGACCTCAATATCAGCCCAGGCCTCATTAACTCGGTTACGAGAGGTGACAAGAGAATTGTAAACAGCCACCAACCAAAGAATAACGATAACTAAGACAATAATAATAATCCAAAGAAAGGTAGGCATAAATTTAAATTTTAAATTTTCTAAAGTCAGTGCCAACCGGAATTAATCTACCAATGATAACATTTTCTTTTAAACCATAAAGCCGATCAGGTCGGCCGGTCACAGCTGCATTGATTAAAACCCGTGATGTTTCCTGAAAAGAAGCAGCTGAGAGAAAACTTTCAGTCGAAAGTGAAACCCTTGTTATCCCTAATAAAAGTTCTTTGACCTGAGCTGGTTTCTTTCCTTCTTTTATTGCTCTTTCATTGATTTCCTGAACATAATCTTTAGGCACAATTTCCCCTGGTAATAAATCAGTCTCTCCACTTTCTTTAACCAGAAATCTCGAAAACATCTGCCGAATTATTATTTCGATATGTTTATCATTTAATTTCTGGCCCTGAGAGGAATAAATATATTTAACCTCTTTAAGAATATATTTTTGAATTGCTTTTTTACCCCGGAGATAATAATATTCATGCAAATCAAAATCTCCGTCTGTTAAAGGTTCACCTCTGTTTATTTTCTGCCCTTCTTTAACCCAAATTCTAAAAAGGGGAGAGACACTAATTACCTCTTTTTCCTCTTTTCCTTCTTCGTTGATATATTTGAGAGTAATTTTCTTCTGTGCTTTTTCTTCACTTATCTTCTCAACCAAGCCATCATGTTGAGCGAGAATAGCCCTTCTTTTTGGTGGTCTCGCTTCAAAAAGTTCATCAATCCGAGGTAAACCCTGAACAATATCTCGACCAGCCACTCCACCAGTATGAAAGGTGCGCAAGGTCAGCTGCGTCCCTGGTTCACCGATTGATTGAGCTGCTATAATTCCAACTGCTAAGCCTAAATCAGGTGGTTTATTATAACCTAAATCATAACCATAACATTTAGCACAAAGTCCTCTTTTAGTCCGACAGGTTAAAACCGATCTTATTTTTACTTTTTCCAAATTAAGTTTTTCTAAAACTTTAACCTTTTCAAAATCAACAAAATTACCTTTTTTGAGAATTATTTTTTTAGTTTTTGGCTCTCGGATGTCTTCTAATAAAACCCGACCGAAAAGTCTTTGACTTAGTTTTTCTCCCATTTCTTCAGATTCTTCTCTGGTCAAAATTATTCCTTCCTTATCGCCACAATCTTCTTCCCTGAGAATCAAATCCTGACAAACATCAACCATTCTTCGAGTTAAATATCCGGCGCTGGCTGTTCTTAAAGCCGTATCAGCCACTCCTTTTCTTGTCCCATGACTAGAAATGAAAAATTCAAGGACATCAAAGCCCTCTTGAAAACTACTCTTGACTGGCAACTCAATAATCTTACCAGTTGGCGAAGAAACTAATCCTTTCATACCAATCATTTGAGTCAGCTGGGTCAAACTTCCTCTTGCTCCTGATTCAATCATTGATAAAACTGGACTATCTTTAGGCAGAACTTGCCGGGAAAGAGTTGTAATTTCATCTCTGACTTTTGTCCAAATTTCTATTGCCTTAAGATACCTTTCATCTTCACTTAAAAGTCCATTCTCGTATTCTTCCTGAATTCTTTCTATCTCTTGATCGGCTTTTTCTAAAATTTGTTTTTTCTCTTTAAGTTCAGGCAGATCATTCATTCCCCAAGAAAGACCAGACAGAGTTAAATATTTAAAGCTCACTTCTTTAAGTTCATCTAAAAATTCAGCTGTTTGCTTTTGACCGTAAATTTCTAAACAGGAGTTAATGATCTCACGAAGGACTTTTTTATCGATAATTTTGTCAAGTTGATAAAGTCCTTTAGGAAAAATCTTAAACAGAACTAATCGACCAACTGAAGTTTCAACTATTTCTTTATCAATCCTGACTTTTATTTTATCTTGAAGTCCAATTTTACCCAACTCAAAGGCTAAAAAAGCTTCTTCAGGTTGGGAAAATGTTTTTACCTCTTCTACTTCTTTGATCATTGTCAGATAGTAAACACCCCAAATAATATCCTGGGTTGGTGTGATAATCAAATCACCACTTGCTGGTTTTAAAAGATTAAGGCTTGAAAGCATTATCTCTTCTGCCTCTTTTTGGGCTTTTTCTGTCAAAGGTAAATGAACAGCCATTTGATCTCCATCAAAATCAGCCCCAAAACCTGGACAAACTAAAGGGTGAATTTGGATTGCCTTTCCCTCTATTAAAACTGGTCTAAAAGCCAAAATCCCCAAACGATGAAGGGTTGGTGCCCGATTTAAAAGAACATAGGAATTTCTACTCACCTCCTCTAAAATATCCCAGACCTGCTTTTCTCCACTTTCCACTGCCCGAGAAGCACTTTTAACATTATGGACAATCCCTCTTTTAATTAATTCTCTGATGATAAATGGTTTAAAAAGTTCAAGAGCGATTACTTTTGGTAAGCCACATTGATGAAGCTTAAGTTCTGGACCAACGACAATAACACTGCGAGCCGAATAATCAACTCTTTTACCCAGAAGATTTTGTCGAAATCGACCCTGTTTGCCTCGAAGAATATCGGCCAAAGATTTTAAAGGCCGCTTCTGGACGCCGGTGGTAATAGCCTTAGTTTTTCTCATCTCATTATCAATCAGAGCATCAATTGCTTCCTGAAGCATTCTTTTTTCATTCCGACGAATTACTTCTGGAGCTTGAAGTTCAATTAATCTCTTTAAACGATTATTTCTATTAATTATTCTTCGATAAAGATCATTTAGATCAGAACTGGCAAAACGTTCGCCATCAAGCTGAACCATTGGTCGAAGCTCAGGCGGAATAACCGGCAAAATTCTTAAGATCATCCAATCTGGTTTTATCTTCTGGTTAATTAAATTTTTAATCAAAATCAGCCTTTGGGTCAGTTTCTTTTGTCGAGCCGGCTGGCTAATTTTTTTCTTTTCTGTTTCAAGTTCTAAAACTAATTTTTTTAAATCTAAGTTTTCCAAGAGAGCAAGAATTGCTTCAGCCCCAATACCAGCCTCAAAAAAATAGCCATATTCTAAAGAAAGATCAAGATATTCTTTTTCAGAAAGAATTCTCTTTGGTACTATTTCTTCAATTTCTCTTTTCTTGGCTAAATAATTTTCTTGGAGATCTTTAATTTCCTTTCCTTTTTTTTCTTTTTTTAAATTTTTTCTTTTTTTCTTATATTCCTCTTCTAACTGCTCAAGAGTATTTCTTTTGATTTTCTCATCAACTTTGGTAATAATAAAATTAGCGAAGTAGACAACCTTTTCTAAAGTTTGAACAGAAAGGTCAAGGAGAAGCCCTATTTTAGAAGGAACGCCTCTTAAAAACCAAAGGTGAGTTACTGGTGCAGCCAATTTAATATGACCCATCCTTTCTCGTCTGACTCTTGATTTTGTTACCTCTACTCCACAGCGGTCGCAAATTATCCCTCGGTAACGAAGTTTTTTATATTTACCACAAGCACATTCAAAATCCTTAACCGGACCAAAAATCTTTTCACAAAAAAGTCCATCCCTTTCTGGTTTTTGGGTTCGATAATTGATGGTTTCTGGCTTGGTCACTTCGCCATGACTCCAAGAAAGAATTTCATCTGGCGAAGCGAGTTTTAACCTCAAGGCTTTAAAAAATGGAATTTTCTCCCTTTCTTCACCAAAAGTTAAAGTTTTAGCAAAAACTGGGGCAGGCATAGATAAATCAATTTTAAATTTAAAATTTTCTTTTTTCTTCTTTTATTAATTCTACATTAAGACCCAAACCTTTAAGTTCCTTGACCAAAACCTGAAATGATTCAGGAACAAATACCTCTCTAATTGGTTCTCCTTTAATAATTGATTCATAGGCTTTAGTTCGACCAGGCACATCATCGGATTTAATAGTCAGCATTTCTTGAAGAGTATGGGTAGCCCCATGGGCTTCTAAAGCCCAAACCTCCATTTCGCCGAATCTTTGACCACCGAATTGGGCCTTTCCACCTAAAGGCTGTTGGGTAATTAAGGAATAGGGACCGATCGACCTTTGATGAATCTTATCCTCGACTAGATGGTTTAATTTCATAATGTAAATATAGCCAACTGTGACCGGCTGAGCAAATTGTTGGCCGGTTTGACCATCGTAGAGTTTGATTTTTCCATTCTGAGGAAAATTTATTTTTGCTAGTTCTTTTTTGATTTCTTCAATTTTTATGCCATTTAATGAAGGACTGGCGACTTTATAATTGAGGGTTTGAGCCGGTAAACCTAAATGAGTTTCCAAAATCTGACCAAGATTCATTCTTGAGACCACGCCTAAAGGATTTAAAATAATATCAATTGTTCTTCCATCTTCTAAAAATGGCATATCTTCTTCAGGAATAATTTTTGAGATGACGCCTTTGTTACCATGACGACCAGCTAATTTATCTCCGGATTGAATTTTTCTTAAATCTGCTACTGAAACATAAATTGACTTAATAACTCGAGGCGGTAATTTATCTCCTTTTTCCCGTGAAAATGTTTTGACCTCAATAACCTTTCCATGCTCACCATGTTCTAAATAAAGAGAGGTGTCTCTGACATTTTTTGCTTTTTCTCCGAAGATTGCCCGAAGAAGTTTTTCTTCAGCCGAAAGTTCGGTTTCACCTTTTGGAGTAATTTTGCCAACTAAAATATGACCGGATTTTACTTCGGCGCCAATTCTGACAATCCCTTCTTGGTCGAGTTCTTTTAATTTTAATTCACTGACATTAGGAATATCTCGGGTAATTGTTTCTGGACCAAGTTTTGTTTCTCGGACGTCAATACTGTGTTCACTAATATGAATTGAAGAAAAAGCATCTTCTTTAAGCAGCCGAGAAGAAATTAAAATTGCGTCCTCATAGTTTCCTCCCTGCCAACTCATAAAAGCGACTAAGACATTTCGACCTAAGGCAAGTTCGCCTTGATCCATGGCTGGACCATCAACTAAAACATCTCCTTTTTTTATTTTTTGTCCTTTTTCAACAATGACCCTTTGATTGAGACAGGTATCAGCATTTGATCTTAGAAATTTAAGGAGATGATAGAGATAGGTTTTTTTCTTTCCTTTTATTTTAAGATGAGAAGCATCAACCTCAATAACTTTCCCATCTTCAGGAGCAATAATAGAATAACCAGAATCTTGAGCGACTTTTTCTTCAAGCCCGGTGCCGACTAATGGTGCTTGAGGAAGGATAAGAGGCACCGCTTGACGTTGCATGTTCGAACCCATCAAGGCCCTGATGCCGTCATCATGTTCTAAAAATGGAATCAGAGCCGTGGCAACACTAATAATTTGCTGGGGAGCAAGATCAATAAAATCAATTTCTTCTGCTCGACAAAAACCTGGCTCTCCTTTAATTCTAGCCTCAATTCTTTTTTTCTCAACCAGATAACCATCTTTATCTATTTCTATTGAGGTTGGAGCGAGATTATATTTTTCTTCTTCAAAAGCATCAAGCCAAACAATTTCATCAGTGACTTTCACTCTCTGACCTATTTTTATTACTTTCCGATAAGGAGTTTCAACAAAGCCATAAGGATTAAGCCGAGCATAACAAGTAAAATGTCCAACTAAACCAACATTTTGACCCTCTGGTGTCTGAATCGGACAAATTCGACCATAATAGGTTCGATGAACATCTCTGACCTCAAGACCAGCTCTTTCTCGGGTTAGACCACCAGGGCCAACAACGGTGATTCTTCTTTTGTGTTCAAGTTCAGCCAAAGGATTAGTCTGATCCATAAATTGGGAGAGTTGGGAGAGCATGAAGAATTCGCGAAAGACACTAATAACTGGTTGAGGATTGATAAGAAGGGAAGGAGTAAGAGTGGTTGTCTCTAAAGTACTCATTCTGTCTCTGATAATTCTTTCCATTCTTAACAAACCAACCCTCATTCTTGACTGAACAAGTTCACCAACTGCTCTAATCCTTCTATTTCCTAAATGGTCAATATCATCTGGTTCCTTTTGGCTGACATTTAAACGAATAATTTCCTGAATAATTGCTTTAATATCCTTTTTTTGTAAAACTTGAATTTTCTCTTTGTCTAAATCATCATAACTGAGATTAAGTCGTTGATTAATTTTATATCTTCCTGACCGACCTAAATTATAACGATGGGGATTAAAAAACATATTGATAATTAAATGACGGGCATGTTCAATAGTCGCTAGCTCACCTGGTCTTATTTTCCGATAGATCTCAAGAATTCCTTCTTCTTCAGAAGTAGAAGGATCTTTGTTAAGAGTATTTTCAATGTACTTTATTTCTTCTCGATTAATTTTCTTTTTATTCGGAAAAAATAAATTAATAATCTCTTCATTTGTTCCATAGCCAAAAATTCTTAAAAAGGCAGTAGCAATCACTTTTCTCTGACGATTAATTCTCACCCAAAGAGAGTTGTCATAAGATGTTTCAAATTCAAGCCAGGCACCCCGATCAGGAATAATATTAGCCCCATAATAATTTCTACCGGCTATATTTTCAGCGGTGAAAAATACACCTGGTGATCTGATGAGTTGACTGACTACTACTCTTTCAATGCCGTTAATAATAAAAGTTCCTCTTTCAGTCATCAGAGGAATGTTACCTAAATAAATTTCTTGTTCTACTTTCTTACCAGTTTTTTTATTGATTAATTTCGCTTTTACTTTGAGAGCTGCTTCGTAGGTAAGATTTCTTTCTTTACTTGTTACTTCATCAAACTTAGGGTTATCTAAATAATAGTCTAAAAAATGAAGTTCTAAATCACGACCCCTAAAATCTTGAATCGGAGAAACTTCCTGAAGTAATTCACCTATTCCTTCTTTAAGAAACCATTGATAGGATGTTTTTTGAATTTCAATTAAATCAAAGGGAGGATAGAGCTCCTTAATTTTTTTAAATATTTTTCTCATATTTTAAAAAGACAAAAAGCCTGTCTGAAAAATAGGAAGCGCCTTTTAAATAAAAAATTGGATAAATCTTTCCTCAATTTTTTCTTTTTATTTAAGCCATTTTTAGGCAAAGTAAGGATATTCAACTCCTTACCTTTTCTAAAAAAATTTTAACAAATAAAAAGGAATTGTCAAATCTTCAACCTGTGGATAATTTAGCCCATTCTTCTTTAACCACCTTTCGATCATCCCAGGGAATTTTTTTGCCTTTTTCAACACAAATCCAAGGTTCACAACCTTTGCCAGTGATAATAACAATATCATTTGCCTGAGCTAAACTCAGGGCTTTTCTAATCGCTTCTCTTCGATCTAAAATTTTTTCATATTTTGAAGTTTGTAAAAATCCTCTTTCAATCTCATTTAAAATTTTTAGCGGATTTTCGTCATATGGATCTTCATTAGTCAAAATTATATAATCACAAAATTGACTGGCAATTTTACCAATCTCTGGTCTTTTCCATTTATCCCGACCACCGCCGCAAGAGCCAAAAACACAAATCATTTTGGAACTTGGTATTTGAGATTTGGTATTTTGAAGTGTTTCATAGACACGAAGCAGTTCTTCTGGCGTATGAGCATAATCAACAACAACTTTAAATGGTTTTTCTATCACTATCTCCATCCGTCCGGGCATTCCTTTAATTTTTTCCAAGGCTTTTTGACAAATTTTTAAATCTACGCCCTGCGATAAGCCAACACAAATCGCTGCCAAGGCATTAGCGACATTAAAGCCACCAAGAAGATTAACTCTAAACCTTAAACCTTTAATAATAAACTCTGAACCATCAGAATCTAATTTTATATTTTCTGCTTTAACAATTTGTATTTTGGAAATTGGAATTTGTTTGAAAATTGAAAATTGAAAATTGAAAATTGTCGCATAGCCCCAGTATTCATCAGCTTTAAAAGAAAGAAAGTAGCTTACATTTTTATCATCAAGATTAACAATGATTATTTTTTTAATTTCTTTACCATTAAGGGTTTTTGTTTTTTGTTTTTTTAACTTTTCAAAGAGTTTACTTTTAGTCTTTTTATAATTCTCGAATCCGCCATGAACTTCTAAATGTTCAGGATGAAGACCAGTAAAAACTGCTAAATCATAATCAATACCTAAATGACGAGATTGAAGAATTCCCTCAGAAGAAGTTTCAATAATCGCATATTGACAACCGGCTTCTAGCATTTTTTTTAGAAATTTTTGAAGAGTGAATCGACCAGGCATAGTCATTTTAGTTTTATTGACCCATTCTTCCTTATCAATTTTAAAATTCATTGTTGTTGTCCAGCCAATTTTAAAACCGGCTTCTTCTAAAATCCGACCAATTAGATTAACAACTGTTGATTTACCAGCTGTGCCAGTCACGCCAATAACAATCATTTTTCGCGAAGGCCAGCCATAAAAAAAAGTAGCCAGATAGGCAAGGATTTTATGGTAAAAAAGTAAAAAACTTTTCGGCAGAAATTTTTTAATCAAATTTTTAATCATTTTTTGCCTAAAATCTTTAGTGCGTATTTAAGTCGTTCTTTTGTTCCTTCAATTTCTGGCGGAATCTCAGGCAGAATTTCTCTTATCTCAAATTGTTTATAGCCAAGTTTTAATAAAGCAGCCATTAAATTTTTATCAACCACTTTTGGTTCAAAAATTTTTTCAATCTTTCCTTTAGATTCTAAAATAATTTTTTGAGCAGTTTTTCTGCCGATACCGGAAATTTTGGTGAAAAATTCAACTTGACCTTCTTCAATTGCTTTTTTAATTTCAGAAATTTTTCCTAAAGAAACAATGGCTTGAGCAATTTTTGGTCCGACCCCGGAAATGGCTAAAAGTTTTTTAAAAAATTCTAATTCTTCAAGAGTGGTAAAACCATAAAGCTCTTGAGTTTCTTCTCGCAAATATAAATAAGTAAGAATTTTTAAATTTTCATTGAGTTTAACTTTTTTAAGTAAAGATTCAGAAACAAAAATTTGATAAGAAATATCGCCTATCTCTAAAGCCAAAAAATTTTCACCTTTGTATGTAATTTTACCTTGAAAAGAAAAGAACATAGAAGACCCCTACTAATTACTAATTTTATTTGAATTATGAATTCGTAATTAGTATTTGATTCGTAATTGGTAGGATTATATCAAGGTTTTCCACAGAAATCAAGGTTTAGTGATTTGACAAATTTAAAGAAATTTGGTATTATTTAAATTTAACAATAATAAATTATCGGAGGTCGAGGTATAAAATATGTTTAGACCAGAATTTGGCGGGGGGCCTGAACAATTTAATCCGCCTGAAAAAAGATCTGAAATTAAGGGGTGGCCTTCTGATATTACTAAAAGGATAGAGATAATAAAAAAAGGCATTTTTAAAGAAAGTAAGGAAACTACCCTTCCTGAAAGTAAAACTAATATTCCTACTGTTGAAACTCTAATTTTTGAAGCCCTTGCAGAAAATAAAGTTCCGCCGAAAATAATAGAAAAACTCTCTTTCCCCCTTCAGGAAATAATTAGAATAATGGCTCAAAGATTAGAAGAAGGAAAATAGTTTTTGATTTTCATAAATCGCTAATCTGCACGAATTTACTCCGAATATCACTAATATGGCAAAAATTTTGGAGGAATTAAAAAAAATTATCACTGGCTCTAAATTATCATCAACAGATCAAAATGATCTTTTAATTTTTTTACCGATATTGCCAGAAAAAGTTTTGGCAGATTTAATTAATATTTTTAAAAAATCACCAAAAATTTTAATTGCTTTTAATGAAGATTTTAAAGCAAAATTAGAAGCATTGACTGATGGTCGCGATGCCTATCAAAAAATGGTGGAAAAAGAAAGGGATCTTTTACAAATTTGGGAGGAAGAATTCGGTAAACAAGAGCAAGAAATAGATTATGGTTTGGAAGAAAAATCTAAAGAAGAGTAAAATTGAAAATTGTAAATTTATTTACGTATGCCAATAAAAAGGTCAGCCGCCAAAGAATTAAGAAAAGCCAAAAAAAGAGAGGCTAAAAACAAAAAAATAAAAGCCAACCTTGTTTTTTTAGAGAGAAAATTTCTCAAGGCAATTCGAGAAAAAAACAAAGAAAAAGCAAAAGAATTTTATCAAAAACTCCAAAAAGCCTTTGATAAAGCAGCAAAAATCAATGTTATCAAAAAAAACAAAGCCAGCCGCAAAAAATCCCGTTTGGCAAAAAAACTAAATTTACTTTTAAAATAAAATTGATACAAATATACAAACCTACAATTTTATCAATCTAAAAACTTTATTTTCAGCCAAAAATTTGTTCAAAAAAAACGCATATGCCTGAAAAATTGAAAAATTTTCTTTTTGTTATTTTTAAAGTTTGGCAATTAGTAAATTAAATAGAAGTTCTGGTTCGAGGCTAGTGGTTTTTAATTGAAGGTCTATCTTGAGTAATTCTTGATAGATTTTTTTTAATTCTTCTAAGGTATATTTCTTTGCCTGCTCTAATGATTTTTTAACGCTATAGGGGTGAACACCAAGCTCGCTGGCTAACTGATAATAATTTAAAAACTTACTTTTACTTTCTTTAATTTGGAGGATAATTCTAAATTGACGAGCCAATAAAGAAATAATTTGAACAAAAGCTGTGCCTTTTTCTAATTGCTCTTTAATCAATTTGATTGCTCTTTTTTTATTTTTGCTGGCTAGGGCATCAACTAAATTAAAAATATTTTCTTCCTGATTTGCCTCAACCAATAATTCAACATCTTTGGCAGAAATTTTTCCTTGACCATAAGCCATTAATTTATCCAATTCATTGCTCATTTGCCAAAGGTTAGGACCAATAAAATTCACTAATAAATCGGTAGCTCTTTCTTCGATTTTTCCACCTCTTTTTTTTACTTCGGCCAAAATCCATTTTTGCAATTGATTAGGTTTTAAAAAATCAAATTTTTGAACATATTTCTGCTTTTTTAGTAAATTAAAAAGTTTATATTGAAATTCCCTTTTTCTAATTTCCTTCTCTTCAATTTCTTCTTCTATAAAAATTACAATATTTTTTTCTCTCCCAATTTTTTTCAAGGAACTAATTATTTCCTTAATTAAATTTTGATCTTTATTTTGAGAAAGAAGATTTTTGATAATAACTAAACGTTTTTCAGAAAAAAGACCAGCCGAAAGCACATCTTTTCGAAACTCATCAATGGTTAGATTTCCTCCTTCTAATTTAATAATACCTAAACCTTGACTATCTCTTTTTGTTTTAAATTCCCCAATTAGTTCTAAAAGTTTTTCTTTAGAACAATAAGTATCTTGACCGTGTAAAAATATGATCATAGACTTAATTTTAAAACAATAAGTTTCTATAAATATCGCGAATTTGATCTCAAACTTAGAGTTTATACTTTTTTAATTTCCCTTAATCCCGACTAACCTTATTTCAATTTTAATTGAGACTGATGATTTGGAATTCTTGGCAAAAGCGATTTGAATTCCAATTCCTGAAAAAGTCTGGTAATTTTTTCTTTGTCAAATTTGCCTAATTTAAAATCTTCTAAATTCAAATCAATTTTTAAATCTTTTTTGAGAGTAACTAATCTTTTCGAAAGAAAGGCCTGTTCTTTTTTTTGGATTAAAAGATTTTTAATTTTCTCTTTTTCTATTTTTTCTAAATTTGCGTAAAGATTTTCTAAACTGCCAAATTTCTGGATTAACTCTAAAGCGGTTTTTTCACCAATACCTTTGACGCCAGGAATATTATCAGAAGGATC
>OGCI01002108.1_pt1 | contig 14194 bp, 16 predicted proteins | sample 1570021 | NCBI WGS metagenome assembly OGCI01 (sample SAMN06264664, study PRJEB24512) | hot springs metagenome | isolation source: Hot spring water | place: South Africa: Tshipise | collected 2015-06-21 | reverse complement strand
GCTGAAAACCGCCCATTTTGCGCCGCCAAGGCGATAGCCCGTTGGCTTTTGCCCTGCCAGCGGCCTTTTCAAAGGGCGCAGCCGCCAATTTTTGTTTTATAACTTAAAATTTGCCATTGTCAATTTACGGACCGTATTCCTGGGCCAGGTAGGCAATCAGTGCGTCCCGTTCTTCCGGATTCAACTGGGCTCCCCTGCGGATCATTCGGTCCACCGTCCGTTCCCACTCATCGCGACTCTTCCGCGTTTCCTGCACCCGGTTCAGCGCGTGGCATGTGCTGCAACGATCCCGGAGCAGAGCGGCTCCGTCGGGCGGGGCCGGCGAGGGAGAATCCTGGGGAGAGGAAGAGGGGGTCAGGACGAGGGGAGGTGTCGTCGGAGATGGTATCGGCGGGAGGGGGGGTGGTTCCTCCTGCCCTCGGGTCGGGGTGGGAGATAGGGTGCCGGTGGGTGAAGGGGGCTCTTGCCGACAGGCACTCATAAAGAAGAGGCCGAATATCCAGCATGTCAACGCGATAAAGACCCATCGTTTCATTGTTTCATCCCTTTGCTCGTAAGGTCAACCGAAGTGGGCTATGGCTCAATTATCCGAGTTTGGCGATTTGTTCGCGAACGACCTCTACAATCTCTTCGGCCAACTGTACGGCCTCTGCGGCCACCTCTTTCGTATACACTCGCGCCGGGATACTATCGGGCAGGCTGTTGGGATAGCGGGTGGGCACGTAGTAACTATCCAGGATGGACCATCTTCTTCCGTATTCCCTGAACCGGGCTTCCCATCCGGAGGCGCTCTGGCAGAGCCGTTCCACGGAATGGCCGAGGACGATCTCTTCTCCCTGGGCGTACAGGAATGCCTTCAGCGCCTTCTCTCCCACCTGTTGGGCCAGGAAGCAAGCGATGTGATAGCCCCCCCGTTCCGTCAGGTCTCTGGCCCAGCGGAGGTCTTCTTCCGCCTGCTCCAGCCACCTTTTTCCCTCTTCAAGGGCGCTTCTTCTCATAGAGGACCACCTCCTCCTGCAAAATCCGGCGCAGGAATGGCCGTTCTTTCAGGCTCTGGAACTCCTGGGGAGTGTAGCAAATCAGGTCCAGGTCTACGGGCACTGCCAGAAGCGCATACAGCGTCCGGAGTCGTTCCACGAACCCCTGGTCGGTCTCCATCACGACCAGAATATCCAGGTCGGTAAACAAGTCGGCGTGGCCGCGGGCGTAGGAGCCGAAAAGGCTGATTCGCTCTACCTCCTCCAGCGCCGAGAGAGTCTGCACGATGTGCTGAAGGGATTGGCGGAGTAGATCGGCATAGGCTGTTCGCTGAAGGGAAAGGGTGCTGAGACCGTTATCGGATTCTGCGCTTTGGGCTCTGGATTCCATTTCGGCGAGCAGGAAAGCCTCAATAGTACCGCGGCATCCTTCCTGAGGGTGCGTCGGTCAGGACGGCGCCGATGATGCGGACGTGCACGCGTTCCAGGAGTTCCCGGGCCCGCTGGACGTCGTCGCGACGGGTGCGGCCCGCCGTCACCACCAGGAGCACCCCGTCCACCTTCATCCCCAGTACCGCCGCATCGGTGACGGCGACCACCGGGGGGGCATCAAAGAGCAGAACGTCGGCCCGGGCGCGCAGGGCGTTGATGATCTCTTCCATCCGGCGGGAGCCCAGCAGGTCGGCCGGGTTGGGAGGCAGCGGACCGCTGGGGAGCAGCCACAGGTTCTCCACCCCGGTCTCCAAGAGGGGGGGATCGGCCATCGCCTCCGGCTCCACGAACATCGTCGTCAGGCCACGGCCGTTGGAGACGCCGAAAATCTGGTGCAGCGTCGGCCGTCGGAGGTCGGCGTCCACGATGATGGTCCGCCGCTCCCCCTGGGCCATCGCCACCGCCAGGTTCGCCAGGGCGACCGACTTGCCCTCGTCGGGGCCTGGGGAGGTGACGAGCAGGCTCTCAATCGGTTTGTCCAGTCCGGCGAAGGTCAGGTTCGTCCGCAGCGTCCGGTAGGCCTCGGCGGCCGCCGAACGGGGATCGGTCAAAGTGATCAGCGTGGGTTGAGGGCTCATATTTCTCTCCAGCGGGTTATTCAGCCGGGGGGACCGTGCCCAGGACGGTCATACCCAACCATTGCTCCAGATCGTCAGCGGTACGGACGATCCCCGACTCCGTCCACTCCAAGAAGAAGATGATTACGAAAGCGATGATCAGGCCGAGGATCGCTCCGGCGACCAGCATAATGAGCAGGCGCGGGGGCCAGGTCTGGCTGTAGGTGGGTTCATCCCGCAACTCGGCGAAGACCCGGTCCTCTTTCCGTTGTTTCTGGTTTTCGCTGTCCCGCCACTCCACCATCAGGATGGCCCAGGTACGGGCGATCCGGTTGGCGACCTCGCCGTCGGTGTCCTCAATCTCAATGCGGATGACCATCCGGTCGTCCTCCGCGGCGAAGCGGGCGTTGGCCCGCAGTTGCTGGGGGGTCATATCCAGGGAGAGGCGGTCTATAACCTGCTGCGCCCAGCGGTTGGAGTCGGCGACCGTCATATAGGAGCGCAGGAGGGTTTTGGCCGATTGGGTCAGGCCGAAATCGGGCCGGGCCGGCTGGATGACCACCTCGGCGGTGGACTGGTAGACCGGAGTCTGGAGTTTGCTGAACGCTGCGGCGCTGAGGGCGGTGACCAGAACGGCGACCGCAATCACCCACCAGCGCTTGCTCAGGATGCGCAGATACTGCGAAAGTTCCATCGGAACACCTCCTTGCAGAGATGTATTTTACCACGAGCGGGAATGAGGGCAAGGGGCGGGGCGGAGGAGCGGGGGAGCAGGGGAGCGGAGGAGCGGGGGAGCAGGGGAGCGGAGGAGCGGGGGAGCAGGGGAGCGGAGGAGCGGGGGAGCGGGGGAGCAGGGGAGCGGAGGGGTGACCGATCCCCAATACCCAATAACCAACACCCAGCATTGCCTCCTTCCGTTTTTCGCGGTATACTGTTCGCTGCTATGGAATTTCTGGATAAGATGTGGGCCATCGTCGTCAAGGACATGGCTACCGAATGGCACACGCGCGAGATGGTCAGCGCGATGCTGGTCTTCGCGGTGCTGGCGCTGCTGGTCTTCAGTTTCGCCCTGGACCTGCGCGGAGCAGTGGCGCGCGCCGCAGCCCCCGGAGTCCTCTGGGCTACCGTCGCCTTTGCCGGCACCCTGGGCCTGAGCCGCTCCCTGGTCCGGGAACAACAGACCGGCTGCATAGACGGCCTGCTCCTGGCGCCGATGGACCGGACGACAATTTTCTTCGGCAAAGCGCTGGGGAACTTCTTCTTTATGGCCATTGTGGAAGGGGTGTTGCTTCCCCTCTTTGCCGGACTGTTTAACGTCCCTTTGCTGCATCCGGATGTGCTCCTGGTGACGCTTCTGGGGACGGTCGGATACGCGGCGGTGGGGACGTTGCTGGCGGCGATGGCGGTGAACACCCGCGCGCGGGAGGTCCTCCTCCCTGTTCTCCTTCTCCCCCTGGCCTTCCCGGTGCTCATCGCCGCCGTCCAGACCACCGGCACGTTGGTGGAAGGGGGGACGCTGGCCGAGGCGGGGGGATGGGTCCGCCTCATTATCGTCTACGACCTGCTGATCGTCGCCGTCGCGACATTGACATTCGGTTATGTACTGGAGGAGTAATATGCGACATCGCGATCTTCCCGGTTTTATCCTGGCACTGGCCGCGGCGGTCGTCGTGCTGACCGCCCTGGGGATGGTCTTCCTGTACGCTCCTCGGGAGGCGACCATGGGGGACGTCCAGCGCATCTTCTACTTCCACGTCTCCTCGGCCTGGGTGGGCTTCTTCGGCTTCTTCGTCACCTTTCTGGCGGGCATCCTGTACCTGATCCGCCGGGAGCGCCGCTGGGACATCCTGGCCCTCTCTTCGGTGGAGGTGGGCCTGACGTTCATTGCTATGGCGGTGCTCACCGGCTCCCTGTGGGCGCGGCCGGTCTGGGGCACCTACTGGACCTGGGAGCCCCGTCTGACCATTTCGGCTGTCCAACTGCTCATCTACATCGCCTACGGGATGCTGCGCCGGGCGGTGGAGGGGGCGGAGCGGCAGGCCCGCTTTGCCGCCGTCTACGGCATCGTCGCTTTTGTCACCGTGCCGCTTTCCTGGTTTGCCATCCGCTGGTGGCGGACCATTCATCCGGAGATTCTCTCCGGTGGGGGGGATATGGCCCTGACGCCGAAGATGGTGCAGACCCTTCTGGTCTCGCTGGCCGGGTTCACCTTGCTCTATGCCACCCTTCTGCGCCAGCGAATCCGCCTGGAGCGCTTCTCCGACGCCCTGGCCCTCCTGCGCCGCAGCGAGACCTGACCATCTCCCCTTGCCCACTTGCAACTTACCCACTTGGTGGAGGAACCTATGTCCTACCTGTTTGCCGCCTACGCAGTCTTCTGGGGACTGACCTTTGCGCTGGTCTTTTCCATCTGGATTCGCCAGCGTCGGCTGGAGCGGGAACTGAAAGCGTTGCAGGAACGGCGAGAACGACCAACCGAGCAGTAGCCCGATGCGCCAGGACATTCGCCACCCGCCTGCCCTGCGGATGCTCTGGCGGGCAATTTTCTGGGTCTCTTTCCCTTTCGGCATCCTCTGGTTTGTCCTGCCCGTCTACGGCCGGGAACTGGGGGCGACCGCGCTGGAGGTTGGAGCCCTCTTCTCCGTGCTCTCCTTCGTCCCCGTGATCGTCCGCCCGTTTCTGGGGCGGGCGCTGGACCGCTGGGGACGCCGTCCGTTCCTGCTGATAGGGTTGGGCGGGTATGTGGTTGCCCTCGTCGTTTTCTGCCTGGCGGATACGGTCGCTCTGCTGGCCGTCGCCCGCTTTGTGGAGGGGCTGGGCCAGGCGTTTCTCTGGCTCTCCGCCTACACGGCCGTGGCCGACCTGGCTGCCGGAGACCGTCGCGGCCATTCCTTCGGCCTCATAGACGAGGCCTCTATGAAGGGGATGATCGTCGGTGCTCTGACCGGCTTCGGGTTCGTCGTGGGGATGGAGCGATGGGGGTATCCCCTGCGCGTGGCCTGGCCCTATCTTTTCGCGTTCTACACGGTTTCGGCACTGGTCGCTTTCTGGAACGGCTGGCGGGGGGTCCCGGAGACCCGTCCGCAGACCACCGATCCGGTTCAGAGCCGACCCGTTTCCGCTCAGTTACTGGCGCTGATGGGCATCGTCTTCGCCACCGGTGCTTCCTCGGCGATGATCTGGCCTATCCTGATGCTTTTCCTGCAGGACACTCTGCAGGTGAGCATCGGCGACCTGGCGCTGGCCTACCTGCCTGCGGCCCTGGTCAACGCGTTCCTTCCCTCCCGGATGGGTCGGATCGCCGACCGGTGGGGGCGGAAAGGGCCGATGATCGCCGGGCTGATCCTCGGCGCGCTGGCCTCGGCGCTCATCCCGCGACTGCGCAGCCTGATCCCGCTGGCGACGCTTTGGGCGCTGGAGTCGCTGGGGTACTGCGCGTCGCTCCCAGCGGAGCGGGCCTTCGTGGCCGACATCGCGGGCGAGGACGTGCGGGGTACCAGTTACGGTCTCTACACCTTTGCCTACTTCCTGGGAGCGGCGCTGGGGCCACTGGCTGGGGGCTGGCTGTACGACCACGGCGGTCCGGCGTCCCCTTTCTTCCTGAATGCCGGAGTACTGATCCTGGGCGCGCTCCTCGTAGGGATCGTCCTTCGGGAAAGAACAAAACCTTGCTGATTTTTGTAAAGTTGTATCCTCTGTTGATTCTCAAAGTCGTATCACCCGGTCTTTAACAAAGTCTCACAAAGTCGTATCCCCCACCCTGCCCGCGTGGGAGTCTGACCGTTCATTCCGAGTTTTCTTTGTTGCATGGGACTCCCTTTATCCCCCTCACCCCCCTTGCCCCCCTCTCCCCCTTGCCCTGCGGGCGGGGGAGAGGGGGGAAGAGAGGGGTTTTTGGGGCGGCGGCGAAGCCGCCGCCCCAAAAACCCCATTTCCATCCCCCTCCCCCATAGGGGTGGTATGACTTTTTGAGACTTTGCCAGAAGGCGGTGATACGACTTTACGAGATTCAACAACACCCCCTGGAGTGAGCTTGAGCAGCAATTCACCCCGCATGGGAAGGGATGGGGTGTGGGGTTTGTGGGGGCGGCTTCGCCGCCCCCACAAACCCCACTCTCTCTTTTCGCGGACGCGCCACTCCCCCGAAATGATTTGCTGCACAAGCCCAAGCCGAAGTTCGGTCAGTGGCGTTTTCCCGGATTTCGGGTATAATAACCTTGATTGGAGTCGTCTGAAATGGGAGGTTCAAAGTGAATTCGCGCTTTCGGGGTAGCACGTTCATCACGCTGCTGTTGCTGGCAGCGGTGTTCTTTCTGACGTATAACTTGCTCCATCGTTCGCCTACGCCGGATACCGTGCCGATCAGCCGGGTGGCGAGCGAGGTGCAGGCCGGTCGCGTCGTAAAAATTACCGTCACCGGGACCCGTCTGACCGCCGTCCTGGAGACCGGTCAGCAACTTCGCTCGCTGAAAGAAGAGGGTTCCACCCTTGCCGAGCAGTTAAAAGCGTTGGGGGTCACGGATGAGCAACTGGCGAATGTCCAGATAGAAGTCGTAGAGACGGCAGATTGGGCTACGCTATTCAGCACGGGTGGGACCATCCTGGTGATGCTCATCTTCCTGGCGGCGGCGTTCTTCTTCCTGCGCCAGTTCCAGGGGGTCAACAACCAGGCGATGTCCTTCGGGAAGAGCCGTGCCCGCCTCTATACCAGCGACAAGCCCTCGGTGACCTTTGACGACGTCGCCGGGGTGGACGAGGCGAAAGAGGAACTGCGGGAGGTCGTGGAGTTCCTCAAAGAGCCTCAGAAATTCATCCAGGTGGGCGCGCGCATTCCCAAGGGGGTGCTCCTGATGGGCGCTCCCGGCACCGGGAAGACGCTCCTGGCCAAGGCCGTCGCCGGAGAGGCCGGCGTCCCGTTCTTCAGCATGTCCGGTTCGGAGTTCGTGGAGATGTTCGTCGGCGTGGGCGCTTCTCGCGTGCGTGACCTCTTTGACCAGGCGAAACGGCATTCTCCGTGTATCATCTTTCTGGATGAGATTGACGCGGTGGGGCGCCATCGGGGTGCCGGGCTGGGCGGCTCCCACGACGAGCGGGAGCAGACCCTGAACCAGATTCTGGTGGAGATGGACGGGTTTGATACCGATACCAACGTCATCGTGATGGCTGCCACCAACCGTCCGGACATCCTGGACCCAGCCCTGCTGCGGCCCGGCCGCTTTGACCGACGGGTCGTCCTGGACCGGCCCGATATGCGGGGGCGGGAGGCCATCCTGCGGGTGCACACCCGCGGCAAGCCCCTGGCCGACGATGTGGACCTGGCCGCGCTGGCAAAGGCCACTCCGGGCTTCGTGGGCGCCGACCTTGCCAATCTGGTGAATGAAGCGGCCATTCTGGCGGCCCGCCGCAATAAACGGTCCATCGGAATGGCCGAGTTCAAAGAGGCGATTGAGCGGGTCATCGCCGGGCCGGAGCGGAAGAGCCGCATCCTCTCCGAGGAGGAGCGCCGGATCATCGCCTACCACGAGGCCGGTCACGCCCTGGTAGCCCACTACCTGCCCAAGTGCGACCCGGTCCAGAAGATTTCCATCGTCTCGCGGGGGATGGCGGCAGGCTATACCATCTCCCTGCCCGAAGAGGACCGCACCGTCATCAGCCGCTCCAAGTTTGAGGACCAGTTGGCCTTCGCCCTGGGCGGACGGGCGGCCGAGGAACTGGTCTTCAATGAAGTGACCACCGGGGCAGCGAACGACCTGGAGCAGGTGACCGAACTGGCGCGGGCGATGGTGACCCGCTACGGGATGAGCGACAAACTGGGACCGATGACCTTCGGTCAGAAAGAAGAACTGGTCTTCCTGGGGAAGGAGATCGGGGAGCAGCGGGATTACAGCGAGGCGGTGGCGCAGCAGATAGACGAGGAGGTGCGCCGCATCATCCAGAATGCCTACCAGCGGGCCCGGCAGGTGCTGATGGAGCACCGGGAGCAACTGGACGCGGTCGCCCAGCGGCTGCTGGAAGTGGAGACGCTGGAGGCGGAGGAATTTCTGGCCGTTCTGGAAGGGCGCCCGCTGCCCACCCGCCCGCAGGAGCCTCCGGCTCAACCCCCCAGGGGTAAAGAAAAGCCCGTCTCCGCCCGGCAGAAGCCGAAACTGGAGATGCCCCCCAAACCGGCACCGGCCGGGTAGGAGGGAAGGGGATAAATGGGGGTTTGCGGGGCGGCTTCGCCGCCCCGCAAACCCCTTTTAGGGGCCTTGAGGCCCTCTTCATACTCGCCTGACCGGCCTGGGATCAGGCAGCGCATACCCCGGATGCTCCGATGGCCCAGATCGTCCGAATAGACCCCCAGAACCCATCTCCCCCCACCATCGCCCGCGCGGCGGAAATCATCCGGGCAGGGGGGCTGGTGGCCTTTCCCACGGAGACCGTCTACGGCCTGGGCGCCGACGGCCTCAACCCGGTCGCCGTCGCCCGCATCTTTGAGGCCAAGGAGCGCCCCTCCGAAGACCCGCTCATCCTCCACATCGCCGACACCGATGCCCTCCCTTCACTGGTTCGAGAACTTCCGCCCCTGGCCCTGGAACTGGGCCGCCGGTTCTGGCCCGGCCCCCTGACTCTGGTGTTGCCCAAGAAACCGGTTGTGCCGGATATCGTCACCGCGGGCCTGCCCACGGTAGCCGTCCGCATGCCCGCCCATCCGGTGGCGCTGGCCCTCATCCGCGCCGCCGGGACGCCCATCGCCGCCCCCAGCGCCAACCGCTTTGGCCGTACCAGCCCGACCACCGCCCAGCACGTCTGGGAGGACCTGGGGGACCGGATAGACCTGATCCTGGATGCAGGACCGACCTCCATTGGGGTGGAGTCCACCGTTCTGGACCTGACCCGACCCGTCCCGACCATTCTGCGCCCCGGGGGACTCTCCCGCGAGGCGCTGGAGTCGGTGCTGGGGCCGGTGGCGGTTCTGGCGCGTATGGAGAGGGGCCCGATGCCCGCGCCGGGGCTGTTTCCCAAGCATTACGCGCCCCGGGCTGAACTGATCCTCCTTATGGGCTCGCCGCCCGGCCTGCACCGGTCCTTGCGGGAAATCTCCCACCATTACACGGCGGAGGGGCATTGCGTCGGCCTGCTGATCGCCGAAGAGGACCGTTCCGCCGTCGCCGACCTGCCCGTGGAGGTGGTCGCGGTGGGGCCGGAAGACGACCTGGAGACCGTGGCCCGCAACCTGTATCAGGCGCTGCGGACACTGGACGAGCGGGATGTGTCGGTCATCATCGCCCGCGATTTCGGTAGCCAGGGGCTGGGGCTGGCGATCCGAGACCGGCTGATGCGCGCCGCCGGAGGGCGGGTCATTAGCGGGGAATAAAAAGGGGCGGTGTGGAGTTACCGCCCCTCAAACGTAGGAGTTGACGGCGGGAGACGAAATCTCCCGCCGTTTTCTACTCCTCTACCTGACGCAGAAAGTCCAGCACGACCCGGTTGAAGGCCACCGGCTGGTCGCTCGGCGTAATGTGGCGGGAATTGGGGATAGGGACCAGACGGGCGCCGGGAATTCCGGCAGCCAGTTCCTCTTTGGCCCGCAGCGGCACCACCGTGTCCTCCAGTCCGGCCACGACGAGGGTCGGTGCCCGGATACGCCCCAGGTCCCGGCGGCCGTCAAAGTTGGCGGCGGCGATCAGGGTGGCCCGGTACGCATCGGGGTCGTTGGCGCAGAGCCGCTGGAAGGCCACCCGCCGCAGGCCTGCCTGCCCCGGATGGGGGAACAGTTCGTGAGCCTCCGCCCGGGCATGGAGCGCCAGTCCGATGAACAGGGTGAGAATGCGGGTGAGGGTGTACCGCCACTCCGTCCACCCCTTCGGGAGCAGGCGGGCGAAGGTGTTGACCAGCACCAGCGAACGTACCCTCTCCGGATGCCGCACGGCCATGGCCTGCGCGACCGCCCCGCCCAGGGATAGCCCCACCACGTGGGCCCGATCCACTCTCAGGGCCTCCAGCAGTCCAGCCATATCGTCGGCCATCTGGGGGACGGTGTACGGGCCGGGAGGTTTGTCGCTCCGACCGTGACCGCGCAGGTCGGGCATCAGCACCCGATACCGCTGGCTCAGGGCTGGCGCCTGAAGCAGGAGCCAGTCCTCTGCGCACGACCCCAGGCCGTGCAGGAGCACCACGACCGGCCCGAACCCCTGGGCCAGGTAATGGAAGCGCAGGCCGTTTACCGTAGCGTAGGGCATCTCATTCTTCCGGCAGCAGGCGCAGGAAGTGCCGTTTCCCCACCTGGAGCACTCCCTCCGCAGGCTCCACCATCCGCTCCACGCTGGTGACCGTCTCCCCGTTCAGGGTGACGCCGCGCTGCTGGATCAGCCGGCGCGCGTCGCTCTTGGAACGGGTCAGGCCGGCGGCGTGGATGAGGTCCACGATGTTGACCGGTTCCCGCAGTTTCCAGACCGGCATATCCGGCGGGAGTTCCCGTTTCTGGAAGACGGTGCGGAAGTGCTCCTGAGCGGCGTCGGCGGCCTGGCTGCCGTGGAAAATGTCCACAATCTCCCAGGCCAGGCGCATCTTCGCATCGCGCGGGTGGATGGAGCCATCGGCCAGTCCTGCTTTGATCCGGGCGATCTCCTCCGGTGTCCAGCGGGTCACCAGGTCAAAGTAGTTGGGCATGGCTTCGTCGGGGATGGACATCACCTTTCCGTACATCACCTCCGGCGGCTCGTTGATGCCGATGTAGTTGCCCATGCTCTTGGACATCCGCAGTTTGCCATCGGTGCCGACCAGAATCGGGTAGGTGATGCAAATCTGGGGCCGCTGTCCGTAGGCTTCCTGAATTTTTCGCCCGATCAGCAGGTTGAAGAGTTGTTCGGTGCCGCCGATCTGGACATCCGTCTGGAGCATTACGGCGTCGTAGCCCTGGGCCAGAGGGTACAGGAACTCGTGCAGCCAGATTGCGTCTCCCCGTTCGTATCGTTTGGCGAAGTTTTCCCGCATCAGGAACTGCTGGACGGTCACCTGTGCGGCCAGGAAGATGAACTCCTCGTAGGAGAGTTCGGAGAGCCATTCCCCGTTGTACCGTACCTCCGTTCGCTCCGGGTCCAGGATTTTAAATGCCTGCTGGACGTAGGTACGGGCGTTGGCCTGGAGTTGTTCGCGCGTCAGGCGGGGACGGGTCTTGTTGTGACCGGAGGGGTCGCCGATCAGGGCTGTGTAGTCCCCGATGACGAAGATGGCCTGATGGCCCAGGTCCTGAAAGAGCCGGAGTTTCCGCATGGTGACGGTGTGGCCCAGGTGAAGGTCAGGCGCGGTGGGGTCGTAGCCGCAGTAGACCCGCAGCGGGCGGCCCTCCGCCAGGCGCTCCCGCAGTTCCTGGGTCATCCGCTCTTTGATCTGTTCATCGCCAAATTCGGCCCCGTGCATCAACAGGGCGACCTGTTCGTCTATGGACAGCGATTTCATAGCCAGACTCCCTTCGCAAGGGTGCGAGTATACAAGTGTGTAAGTGGGCAAGTTTGCAAGTGGGCAAGCATACAGACAGGCAAGTTGGAGGTGGGGGCGGATTGCAGCGCGGATGGGCGCGCAGGTCGCGCGGCCGCGCTACAATCCGCTAACGTAGATGTACGCGAGTGGTCTCCACCGGATCATCGTACAAATCGCTCCCGGAGGTTGCGATTATTATAACCGAATTGGTCTATTATGGCAAATGAGCGGGTTCTCTGGACTTGTGCAGCAAATCATTGCGGAATAGCGGCGCGCCCATGAAAAAGGGGGAGTGGGGTTTGTGGGGGCGGCTTCGCCGCCCCCACAAAACCCACCCCCCACCTCTTTCCTATGCGGGGCGAATTGCTGCGCAAGCCCACCCAGATCGCAGTTGACAAAACAGCAAGGTCGGATTATTATCAATGTATCAACCTTTGTGTCAACCCTTTCACAGGAGGCAAAATATGTTTGGCCGAGAGGAGAAAAAAGCCCCAGAACGCAAGCCTCAGCCCCCACCCGCTGCACCCGTTGGCCCGGCAACCCCCTCTGCCCGCATTGAGACCGTTATCGGCCCCAACGCACACTTTCGGGGGGATATCGTCTCCGAAGGGGGAATCCGTATTGACGGCATTTTTGAGGGCACGATTGAGACCACGGGGAACCTGGTCATTGGCGAGTCGGCAAAGGTGATCGCCGAAATTCGCGCCAATAATATCTCTATTTCCGGCGCGGTCAAGGGCAATATCTACGGCAATCGGGTAGAGGTTCTGGAGACCGGCCGCGTCTGGGGAGACCTGACAGTCAATTCCTTATTGCTGAACGAGGGGGCCTATTTGCGCGGCCAGACGATGATGCATGCCGATATTGAGCCCCCGTTGATTGAACCTCCCAAGTCCCGCCCCGGCGCGCCATCCGCGCCGTCTACCCCCGCCGCGGGGACGATTGTGGATGTAGAACCGGCCCGACCGGAAGACGAAATCTGACCGGTGACAGGATCCCCATCTCAAAACAGCAGCCCCGGGCCGCTCTGGTCCGGGGCTGCTGCGCCCATCTGCGTCAAACCGCCAGGAGATGCCTACCCAATTCCTTCTCCGTTGAACCCTCGTCCGATGCCCCTGTAAATGAAGCCCATCGCCCGAACGGTTGCTGGATCGTAGATGTTCCGAGCGTCAATCAAAACCGGGCGGCGCATCAGGTCGCGAATCCGTCCCAGGTCCAGGTTCTTGAATTCGTTCCAATCGGTTACGATCACGATGGCATCGCAACCCTCCGCCAGAGAATAGGGGTCGGGAGCCATCTCTACCTCAGGAAGGATCCGACGGGCATTCTCCATCGCCACCGGGTCGTAGGCCCGCACTTTTCCTCCCTCCGCCATAACGAAACGAGCTACATCTACTGAGGGAGCATCCCGCATATCATCGGTGTTCGGTTTGAAGGCCAACCCCAGCAGGCCGATCACGGTATCATCCAGCGATCCCAGCGCCTCCCTTAGTTTCTTCACCACCAGACGGCGCTGATACGCGTTGACGTTCATCACTGCTTGGAGAATCTGGGGCTGATAACCGTTGCTGAGCGCGAGATGGGCCAGGGCTTTCACGTCTTTCGGGAAACAGGAGCCGCCATAGCCGATTCCGGCATCCAGGAACATCCGCCCGATGCGGGGGTCATAGCCCATCCCATTGGCGACCTCTTTCACATCGGCGCCAACGGATTCGCAAATAGCGGCGATTTCGTTAATGAAGGAGATGCGAGTAGCCAGGAAGGCATTGGAGGCGTACTTGATCATCTCCGCGGTGCGCAGGTCAGTGATCACAATGGGGGCTCGCAGGGGAAGGTGAAGTTGCGCCACCTTTTCTGCGGCGTCCCGGTCCAGGGATCCCACCACCACTCGCGCCGGGTTCATAAAATCGCCGATGGCCGATCCCTCCCGCAGGAACTCCGGGCAGGAGACCACCGCGAACTTCACCTCGTCGCCCCGGCGGGCGCGAATGATGTCGGCAACCCAGTCGCCGGTGCCCACCGGCACAGTGGATTTGTTCACGATGATCAGGGGGTGGTCCATCACATCGGCGATGGACTCGGCGGCGGCCCGAACGTAGCGCAGGTCTGCCTCGCCGTCCACCCCCTCCGGCGTGCCCACGGCAATAAAGACAAATTCCGCATCCCGCAGGGCTTCCCGGTAGGACGTGGTGAAAAACAGCCGGCCCGCGCGAACATTCCGCCCCACCAGTTCTTCCAGACCTGGCTCGTAGAAGGGTATCATCCCCCGTTTCAGTTTCTCAATTTTCTCTTCGCTAATATCCATACAGATCACCCGGTTGCCCAGGTCGGCAAAGCATGCCCCGGTAACAAGCCCGACGTATCCCACACCGATTACTGCGATGTTTCTCACAACAACCTCCTCAGTGATTGATTTTTAGAAATTTATCTAGCCGCCTGACACTTTCGGCTCATATCCAAACCTCGTGCAGGCAGGGTCTGGCCTTTAGCGCCCCCTCATCCCCCTGGCCCCCTTCTCCCCCGCCGCGGCGGGGGGAAGGGGGAAAAGAGGGCAAGGCTTGTCCTTGCCCTTACCTCCCTGTGGGGCCGTAGGGGCGGACGATCCGTCCGCCGCAATGGGGGGCAAGGGGGAGGGGTGAAAGTGTCCTTGAGAAAGTGCACTGCTTTTGAACATGAGCCACACTGCTTGTCCGCGTCCATCCGCGT
>OGCI01002105.1_pt1 | contig 14221 bp, 12 predicted proteins | sample 1570021 | NCBI WGS metagenome assembly OGCI01 (sample SAMN06264664, study PRJEB24512) | hot springs metagenome | isolation source: Hot spring water | place: South Africa: Tshipise | collected 2015-06-21 | reverse complement strand
TTTCAATGAGCATCGAGCCAATTTTCGCCAATACCAATATCAACTACAACCGGAACTTTAAGTGGAAAAGAATTTTCCATAATATTTTTTATCAAAGTTTTCATTTCTTCAAGCTCGGATTTATGAACATCAAAAAGGAGTTCATCGTGAACCTGCAATATCATCTTCGTTTTTGATTTTCTTTTCTTCAATTCTTTATAAATGTTTATCATAGCCAATTTAATCATATCGGCAGCAGTTCCCTGAATAGGCATATTGATAGCAGCTCGCTCTTCAAATTGTCTGATAGTATTATTATTACTATTTATGTTTCGTAAATATCTTCTACGACCGAGTAATGTTTCTGCATAACCAAGTTTTTTTGCTTTAGCGATTGATTCATCCATATAGTTTTTCACTTTTGGAAATGTCTTGAAGTAATTATCTCTTATTTCTTTTGCATAAGATTGTGGTATCCCCAAACGAGTTTTTAATCCGAATGCTCCGATTCCGTAAAGTATTCCGAAATTAACTTCCTTTGCTTTTCTCCTCATATCAGAAGTTACTTGTTCAGGTGAAACTTTGAAAACGAGAGCAGCTGTACTTCGATGAATGTCTTCTTGATTCCTGAAAGCAGACATCAGTGCTTCATCTTCACAAATCGAAGCCATAATTCTCAATTCGATTTGACTATAATCAGCACTTAAAATTAAATATTCATCATCTCTCGGAACGAATGCTTTTCTAATTTCTTTTCCTAATTCAGTTCGGATTGGAATGTTCTGCAAATTTGGTTCATTCGAAGCTAATCTTCCTGTTACTGTTACTGCCTGATTGAAAGATGTATGCAAACGTCCCGTAATTGGATTTATCATTTTAGGAAGGGCATCAGTGTAAGTTGATTTTAATTTTGAAACCTGACGATAGTTGAGAATCAAATCAATAATTTCGTGTTCACCTCGTAAGTTTTCAAGTGCTCTTGCATCAGTTGAAAATCCGGTTTTTGTTTTTCTGCCAGTTGATAATTCTAGTTTATTGTAAAGAATATCTTGCAGTTGTTTCGTTGAATTAATATTAAATTCTTTTCCAGCCAGATTGAAAATTTCTTTTTGATAATTTAATAGAAGAACTTCAAGATCTTTACTAAGATTATTCAAAACCTCTTTATCAATTTTAACTCCATTGTATTCCATATTTTCCAAAACTTCAACCAAAGGAAATTCAACTTTGTAAGCAACCTTATCAAGATTTTCATCTTTAATAATTGAATCAAGTTTTTGATAAAGTTGAAATGTAATATCAGCATCTTCGCAGGTGTATTTGAAAAGCTCCTCGGGATTTGCATCAGCCATTTTTTCTGGTTCTTTTTTATCACCGATTAGAGAAGTTATACTAATTGGAGAATAGTTGAGATATTTTTCTGCAAGATAATCCAGTCCATTTTTCTGATCGGGATCAATTATGTATGCTGCAATCATTGTATCGAAATACAAATTTTTAACTTCAATACCGACCATTCTTAAAATTGAAATATCATATTTCCCGTTCTGACAGACTTTTTTAACAGTCGAATCTTCGAAAACATCTTTAAGATGCTTTTTGAATATTCGTATTGGAATAGCATTTTGATCATTTTGATTGAACAAATCCTGTTTCTCATCATTAAATAATCTAACGAAAAAAGCTTCATTCGGTTTTGTGCTGAATGAACAAGCAATCAAATCTGCCTGCCAAGGATTTAGACTTGTAGTTTCAGTATCAAAAACAAAAATTTGGGTTGCTTTCAAATGTTGAGCAAGGTTTGATAGTTCTTCCTCGGATTTTATGTATTTGTAATTGACTGAAGTTGAATCCAGTGTATTTTTTTTAATTGAATCGGAAAGAATTTCTTTTTCTTTACTTTCAGAGAAGAAAAATGAATTGTCATAAAGTTTGACATACTTTGAATACAAACTTTTGAATTCGAGTTCAATAAAAATTTCTTTAAGCTTAGTTATGTCAGGCATTTCAAAAACAGTTGATTCGAAATCAATATTCAAAGGAACATCTTTTCTTATTGTAGCTAATTCTTTCGACAAAAATGCGTTCTCTTTGTTTTCTTCTAATTTTTTTTGAATAGAAGCTTTTTCAATTTTATCGATATTCTGATAAATATTTTCTATGCTTCCAAATTTTTGAATCAATGAAGTTGCTGTTTTATCTCCGATACCTTTAACACCGGGAATATCATCAGAACTATCGCCGACTAATGCAAGGTAATCAGTCATTAAATCAGGATTGAAACCATACTCATCGAAAAATTTTTTCTTATTGTATATGATTGCTTCATCAGTCGATTTACCTGGTCGAATAATATTGATATTATCAGAAATGAGTTGGAAGTAATCTTTATCGGGAGTTACTGCAAATCCTCTAAATCCAAGTTTTTCAGCTTGAGAAAGAGCCGTTCCGATTATGTCGTCAGCTTCGTATCCCGGAGCAATGTAGTATGGAATTTTTAGAATATCAATTATCTGATTTATTCTTTTTAATTGAGGAATCATATCATCAGGCATTACTTGTCTTGAAGATTTATAAGCAGGATACTTTTCGTGTCGAAATGTTTTCTCTTTTGAATCCGTTGCAATCGCTATGTAATCAGGTTTCTGCTCCTCAATAACTCGCAGCAGTTGAGATAAAAATCCATATACTGCTGAAGTTGGCTCACCTTTGCTTGTTCTTAAAGGTCTGTTAATGAAAGCAAAGTAACCCTTATAAGCAAGAGCCATTGCGTCAATAAAAATTAAAGATTTATTCTGCATGGTTTTAATTTTATTTTTTCATATTCAAAATAATCATTACAAAAGTTTTTCTGAAGAGCAGAGAATTGAAATATTCGATAGTAGCTATTAAGAAATAAGTTTGTAATAGAATCGATAACTAAAAATCAAATTATTAATCTTATTTTTGGCACGCTTATAAATCAAATTTGGAATTCAAATGACAAAATATTTATTAATTCTAATTTTTCTTATTCAAAGTCTAATATTCGCTTCAGGCAAAGATTCAACTCTTTTTGTCGCTTTTTACAATCTTGAAAATCTTTTTGACACTGAAGATGATCCGACAACTGATGATTCAGAATTTTTATCAGATTCACAAAAAGGTTGGAATCAGGAGCGACTTGAAAGAAAAATGTACAACATTGCAAGAGTTTTCAGAAGTATGAATGATGGTAAAGCTCCGGATGTAATTGGTATCTGTGAAGTTGAGCATGAGTTTCTTCTTGATTCTATGAATAATCAATTTCTGAGAGACAAAAAGTATAAATCAGTTTCTCCCAATTCCCCTGATGGAAGAGGTATTCAGACTGGTATAATGTTCAAATCAGATAAATTTAAATTGCTTGAAGTCTTCGCTGACACAGTGAAATTAAAAGGCAGAAGCCGAACGAGATTGATTTTAGGTACTGCTTTATTGTTCAATAACACTGACACAATTTATTTTTTTGTAAATCATTGGCCATCAAGAAGAGGAGGGCAGGAGGAGTCTGAGATAAATAGGATTACTGCCGCTAATGCTCTTCGAACAAGAATTGAAAATATTTTCTATAAAAGTCCTAACGCTAAGATTATCATTATGGGTGATTTGAATGATGAGCCAAATAATATTTCTATACTTGAACATCTTAAAGCAAAACCTTTTTTATGTGAAGTAGAATCAAATGAGAAATTATCTCAGGTTGATGATGAAACTGATTTATTTAATTTGTCATACCAACAGTTCTCTGAAGGAGTTGGATCATATAAATATCAAGATGACTGGAATATGTTAGATCAAATTATTGTTTCAAGAAATTTGGTAGTCGGAAATAAAATAAAATATATATGTAACTCATTTGAAGTTTATAAACCTGATTTCATTGTTACTAAAAGTGGAAAATATCAGGGTGCACCATTTCCAACTTATGCAGGAAACAGATATTTGGGCGGTTACAGTGATCACTATCCAGTGGTTGCGAAGTTCATAGTAAATATGAATAAAAAATTGGAGTAGAAATGAAAAAATCTTTATTGATTTTTGGTTCAAACGGCCAATTAGGTAAAGGTGTAATTGAATATTTAATTGATAAGAATTTTGATGAAATTTTCCTTTTCGATTTCAACTTTGACTTCAATTACTCAAAAGCAAAACAAATAATTATTTCAGATCTTTCTGTTGAAGCAAACGTTGAAGAAGCATTCTCTCATATAAAAGCTGACAGTGAGACAGCTTTATTCTTATTTTCAACTGTCGGCGGATTCTGGGGCGGAGAGCCAATTTGGAATACTCCTTCACAAGATTTACAAAAAATGTTAAACATTAACTTCATTGCTAATTTTAATATTGCAAAAAAGTTTGCGGAACTTACTGCAAATTCTAAATATGGAGTTTGTGGATTTACATCTGCTTATACAGCAAATCATCCAGCTGAAAATAAATTTGCTTACGGAGTTTCGAAATCTGCATTATCATATCTGATAAAATGTTTATCAATCGAAGGGGAGAGAATAAACTTGTCAGCTTTTGGCATCGCTCCTTTCATTATAGATACGAAATCAAATCGTGAATGGATGAGTGATGCAGATTTTTCTAAATGGATAAAACCTTCTGAAATCGGAGCAGTGGTTTACTCAATGTTCGAAAATTACAAAGTAAACTCTGGTAATATTTTAGAATTAAAAATCCGTTTGAGTGATTGAATTAAACAGGATGATCAGCTCTAAATTGAGAAAGTCTTTCTTCTAAATCCTTGAATTGTTCTCGTTTGACAAGTGAGACACAAGAGCGAATTCCTTCTATCCTTTCGCTTTCAGTTATTCTTAATGAAATAGCACTTATTCCATAGTACAATAATTCTTTAAGAAGTTCGGCACTGTTCAATCCTGGATATGAAATTGTAAAATAAAAACCATCAGCAATTGGTTCATCTTCATCTTTGTCATAAACAATTTTGAAACCGTTTTTAATGAAAAGTTCTTTCATAATTTTCGCTTTCTCGCCGTATTCTCTTACTTCCTCAACGAAATTGTACCTGCCTTCATTTACTGCTTTGAACATTTCAGTAAGTGCATATTGAGTTGAATGAGTAATCCCCGCAGAGATAGCATAAAGATTTCCATAAACTAAAGCGTGACCGAAACAATCTGTCAAATAATATTTTTTAAGATTTTCATATTTGCGTGAATAAAGTTCATCCGATAGCACCAGCATAGCAATTCTTTGTCCAGCATAACTGAAAGCTTTGGAACTTGAAATCGTCAGGATGTAATGTTCAGTATATTTTGCAACAGTAGATTGAAAAGGAGGTTGACCTGGTTTGGATAAATCTTTTCTAAAATCCATTGCGAAGTATGCGAGATCTTCAATTGGAATAACATCATATTTAGAACAAAGCTCACCGATAATTTTTAATTCATTCTCGGTGAAGCAAATCCACGCCGGATTATTCGGATTTGAATAAAGCACACCTGCAATATTTCCTTTTTCAAAATATGATTCCAACTTTGCTTTGAGTTTATCACCTCTGAACTCATAAACATCAAACGACTCTGTTTTAATATCCAAAATTCTAAGTTGTTGGTAATGAACAGGGAAGCCGGGATTGATTAGAAGTATAGTATTCTTTTGTTGATGGAAACGAGCCAAAATTAGAAAAGCTGCAAAGCTTCCCATTGTAGAGCCGGTTGTTGGAAAACAGGATTCAGGACTAACATCGATATTTAAAAATAATTTTACAAAACGAGCAGTTTCTTGTTTAAGAGGTTGAATGCCGTAAATATCTGGATAAATCGAAGCAACTCCGTTATTGAGAGCTTTTATCTCTGCATCAATTCCAACTTGTGAAGCAGGTAATCCGGGTATTCCCATTTCCATACGAACGAATTTTTGTCCTGAAGTTTTTTCAATATCATCAACTAGCTTCTTTATTTCTCTAATAGAAGATAAGCTCAAATCTGAGATATTATTTTCTTTAAGAATTTTATTTACAATTTCTGAGTTAATTGGAGTTTGTCGGAGGTTCTCAGTTGAAGACATAAATCACCTAAAAATTTGATTTTCTATTTCAAAATTAAACATAAAGAAGGTACAATTTATAATGTACAATTTACAATGTACAATTAACAATGAAGAATTATAGTAGGACAGACTTCAGTCTGTCATTATAACTTAGCAAATTGAGAAAGAAGAATAATCTTCTGATTAAGCTAAATTGATTAAACGACTTTTGATTAGCGATTTATAATTTATGAAGTTCATTTACTCTTCATCATTACCAAACTAAAAAACCAATGATTAATGACAAATCCTCACTAATCAACTATGAAAAAAGTGAAGAAAAAACCATTGCCTATGCTATCATTTCTTTTTCATTGATTGAAATAAATCGATAATTCTTTACTTTTGAATGTAATTTTTTAATAAATAGAAGATAATGAATATTAAATTTTCAGAAATACCTAATCATCAGAATCTTTTTCTGGATTATTTGTATGATTTCGAGAAAGTGAAATCTTTCTACTTTTATGATTTCAGAGCGAAAGAAAATTATCCCGATATTTTCAGAAGAGTTAGTGAAAGAAAAAATGAGAATAGATCATCAATTAAAGAAATAATTAAAAAACAATATGAACCTTTCCAAAACATTTCACAAAAAACTTCTAAAAACTTAGAATTACTGAATGATAATAAAACTCTTTTTATTGTTACAGGTCAGCAGATAGGAATTTTTGGAGGTCCATTATATACTTTTTATAAAATTATAACAGCTATTAAGCTTTCTCAGCATCTCAAAGAAAGATATGATGAATATTATTTCATCCCTCTTTTTTGGATGGAGAGCGATGATCACGACTTTAATGAAGTTAATTCAATTAACATTTTGAATGATTCAAATAATCTCGTTTCCATTTCATATAAAGATGTAATTGAAGAAGAAGAGATGAAAGAAACTGTTGGAACTATAACTTTTGATGAATCTCTGGATGAAGTATTTACTAAATTGGAATCTGAATTGCGAAACACTGAGTTTAAGCAACCTTTAATTGATAAGTTAAAAACAGCTTACCAAGCCGGAAAAAGCTTTAAGGTATCATTCAGAGAATTGCTTTTTGATCTATTTGATAAATACGGTTTAATAATCTTTGACCCACAAGATGATGAAATTAAAAATTTACTCAAGCCAATTTTTATCAATGAAATAAATAACTTCAGAGAGCACACTCAAAAACTTGTTTCTGTTAGTGCCAAACTTGAAGAACAATATCACGCACAAGTGAAAATTAAACCAGTGAATTTATTCTACACTTTAGATAAAGGCAGATATGCAATCGAACCCGATGAAAATGTGTTCAAGTTGAGAAGAAAACGAAAACAATTTACCACCGAAGAAATATTATCTGAAGTAGAAAATAATCCTGAAAGATTCAGCCCGAATGTTTTACTGAGACCGATTTGTCAGGATTTCCTTTTCAATACTGCTTTTTATGTCGCTGGTCCGAGTGAGATTTCATATTTTGCTCAAGTCAATCCTTTGTATGAATTTTTTAATCTTGTTCCACCAATCATTCACCCAAGATCTTCCGCAACTTTATTAGAGAAACATCTCACAGCTTTTATTGAAAAGTATAATTTCGAAGTAAAAGATATTTTTTATGGACAAGAGCATCTCAAAGAAAAAATATTCAGTAAAATTTCTGAGATAAATCTTAAAGATGTTTTTGATGAGAGTAACAAAAAATTGAATTTGATTTTTGATGAACTCAAACAGGAGTTATTTAGTGTAGATAAAACTCTTTCTGATTCAGTTAACAAATACAGGGAAAAAACTTTATTGCTTCTGAATGATTTGAATAATAAATCAAAAAAGTATCAAGAAGTTAAATTTGAAACTGTACTTCGTCAGTTGCATAAACTAAGCAATCTACTTTATCCAAATCAAAACCTACAAGAAAGAGAATTAAACTTTATTTATTTTGTAAATAAGTTTGGTTTCGACTTGCTTGATAATATTTATGATGAATTGTCTATTCAGGATTTCTCTCATCAGATTATTTATTTGTGAAGGGCTAATCAGGTTTGGATTATTGATTCGAGTTGTCTAAAAAAATCTGGATTTGAAATATTTATACATTCTGCATTATCAATTTCTCCACCTTCTTTGAGAAGCAAAGCAAGAATTGAAAAAGCCATTGCAATTCGGTGATCGTTGAATGTTTTGAACTCTCCGAAATTCTTCTTAATCTTTCCTGACATTTCAAAGCCGTCTTCAAATTCTTTTATATCTAATCCTAATGATTGAAAATTTTTACAAAGTGCAGAAATTCTATCTGTCTCTTTATAACGTAACTCAACTGCATCCCTGATACAGAAAACACCTTCAGCAAAAATTCCAACAATAGATAGGATAGGTATTTCATCAATTATATTAGGTATTAAGTGAGATGCAATCTCAACATTTTTTAAATCAGAAGATTTTACAAAAATATTCCCGTAAGGTTCACCATTAGAAATTCCAGTTTCTTCGATGAATATATCAGCACCCATTAGTTTGAGAATATCAATAAAACCTGTTCGGGTTGGATTGATAGAAATATTTTTTATCAGCAATTCCGAATTTGGACAGAGCAGAGTTAAAACAATAAAATAAGAAGCAGAAGATATATCACCTGGAATATAATAGTCGCTATTGTAAGGGTAATTTTTTGATGAGCTGTAAATTATTTTTCTATCGTTTTGAAATTCATAATCCAGATTAAGCATTCTTTCTGTATGATCTCTTGATGGAATTATCTCAATAACTTCTGTTTTATTTTCGTTGAATAATCCAGCCAATAAAATTGCAGATTTGACCTGAGCACTCGAGATTTTAAGTTCATATTTAATAGGTTTAATTTCTTCAACGGGATAAAAAGTGAGAGGTAGTTTGAAATTGTTATGTGAGATTTTTGCTCCCATCAATCCCAACGGTTCGATTATTCTTTTCATCGGACGAGTTGAAAGCGATTCATCACCAATAATAGTTGAACTGAAATTTTGTGTAGCGAGAATTCCACTAAGTAATCGAGCAGTCGTTCCTGAGTTCCCACAGTAAATATGTTTATTAGGTGGATGAAAATTATTTCTACCAATTCCTTTTACAATTAACTCAATATTTTCATAATGAAATTCTGCTCCGAGCAATTCGAAAGCATTCAGAGTTGATTTAACATCTTCACAGTCTGACAAATTTTTAATTGAAGAAAAACCATCAGCCATTGAGGAGAAAAAAACAGCACGATGTGAAATAGATTTGTCGCCCTTGAAAGTTAATTCACCATTTACTTTTTTAATTTTACTAAAAGTTTTTCTCACTTCTTACACCACTTCTCAATTAGAAGATTGTACTCTGAATCATTCAAAGTTGTTTTTTCGTAAAATCCTTTTGAGGTTCTTTGTCTGAATGCTTCGTATAAAATAATTGCAGCAGCGACAGAAACATTTAAGCTTTGAACCATTCCTTTCATTGGTATCATAAATTTTTTGTCAGAAAATTCAATCCCTTCTTTTGAAACACCTCTGTGCTCGTTCCCGAGAACTATGGCAACTTTTTTGGTGAAATCAATATCATACAAACTGATTGAATCTTCTTCCAAAGTTGAAGCGAAAATATTGAAACCCTGACTATGCAAACTTTTGAAGCAAGTTTGTATATCCTGATGTTTTTCTTTCTCAATCCACTTAACTGCAGAGCCAGAAGATTTTCTACCGAGTTTCGGAAATTTTTCAATCGTGTAAACAAGATGGACTTTGTTGATTCCAACCGCATCACAAGTGCGTAGGATTGCACTTACATTATGAGGGTCGTGAATATTTTCGATGATGAGTGTTAAATCAAACTGACGTGCTAAAATTACTGATTTGATTTTTTGCAGTCTTTTTTCTGAAACAAATTTTGTCATTTTTAGTTTTTATCAAAAACAAGTTTATAAACTATTTCATTATCTTCTTTACGAGCTTTATCAACAGTAATTTTTTCTTTCGGAATCTTCAAATAAAAATCGGACATAGCAAGAATTTTTTCAATTACTCTCTCTTCACTTTCAGCCCACGATTCATATCCTTTTATTGAGGGAACATAAGCAGAGTATCCATCTAACTCTTTTTTGACAATTAAATCAATAACCATTTAGTAATCAGAATTAACTGTTTCATCGTTGATAATTTTAACTCCACTGCTTGTGCCTAATCTTGAAGCACCACAGTTAATAAAATTTATTGCATCACTTCTGCTTTTTATTCCGCCGCTTGCTTTTACTAATAATCCATCTCCAGCGAGTTTCATCAATTTTACATCAAATAAATTTGCACCACCGATTGAAAATCCGGTAGATGTTTTTATATAATCTGCTCCAGCTCGTTTGCAGATCACCGATGCAATAACTTTCTCTTTGTCGGTCAATAAACAAGTTTCAATAATTACTTTTAATGTTGAATGAAATTTTTTTGATAAATCTGCAAGTGCTTTAATCTCATTGAAAACATAATCAAAATCAGATGATTTAAGTTTTCCTATATTTATAACCATATCAAGCTCTTCTGCACCATCAGCAATTGCATTCTCTGCTTCTTTCAATTTAATTTCTGTTTTGTTTGCACCAATAGGAAAACCAATAACTGAACAAACTTTAATATCATCTGTTTTCAGTTGATTGAAACAAAATTCAACCCAAACAGGATTTACACATACTGAGTAAAAATGATATTCTTTTGCTTCATTACAAAGTTTAAGAATGTCTTTCTCAGATGCATCAGGTTTTAACAATGTATGGTCAATAAACTTTGCTAATTCAGTATTATTAATTTGAATATTATCAAATGAAGGTCCTGAGATTTTTGCTTCTTCAATAAGTTGCTTTATTCTTTCATCGGTCAGATTAAATTTTTCTAAGTTCAATTTAGCCTCCAAGGATTTTATATGCTTTGAAAGTATTGCTTAGCAACATTGCGATTGTCATAGGACCTACACCACCAGGTACTGGAGTTATGTATGAAGATTTTTTTGATACTTCTTCAAATGCAACATCTCCAACGATTTTATATCCTTTTGGATTAGTGTTATCCTCGATTCGGTTTATTCCTACATCAATAACAACAACGCCATCTTTCACCATATCTGACTTAATGAACTCAGCTTGACCAATCGCGGCGATTAAAATATCTGCCTGCTTGGTGAAGTACGACAAATCTTTTGCTGCAGAGTGACATACTGTTACTACAGAATTAGCAAATCTATTTTTTTGAAGCATCAGATTAGCAATTGGTTTCCCAACGATATTGCTTCTGCCAACAACGACAACGTGCTTCCCCTGAGTATCAATTTCATATCTTTTTAAGAGCTCCTGAATGCCTGCTGGTGTACAGGAAACGAAAGTCTCTTTTCCAATTACTAAATTCCCAACACTTATCGGATGAAAGCCATCAATATCTTTCTGTGGTGATATTGATTCAATAATTTTATCTTCATTGATATGTTTTGGTAGCGGAAGTTGAACAAGAATTCCGTGATAATTTTTGTCTTCATTGTATTTGTTAATGATCTCAATCAATTCATCTTCAGAGATATTTACACTAAGTTTCTCTACAATAGACCTCATTCCAATTTCCTGACAAGATTTACTTTTACTTGACACATAAATTTGTGAAGCGGGATTATCACCAACTAAAATTGCCGCCAGCCCCGGAACATTTTTCCCAGTTTTCTTCAACTCTTCAATCTGGAGTTTTAATTCATTCTTTATTTCTGATGAAATTTTTTTACCATCAATTAGTTGCATTTTCTATCCTTTAATATTCGAGTTTATATTTTGATTTAAGATAAGTTTTTAGTTTTTTGTCTTTCGTAATTTCTTCATAGAAAGGATTTGAATTCTGCCAACCTGTTTTACCGGTTCTTCTGAAATTTTCTAATCGTCTGATTGTAATTTCACAGAACACAGGCTCGATATCAATAGTAAAGCAGACTCTTCCCAAGTATTCCGAAGCAATCAATGTAGTGCCTGAATGAGAGAAGAAATCGAAAACAATATCATCCTTTTTACTTGATGCCAAAATAATTCTTTCAATCGCTTTCAGAGGTTTCTGGGCAAAGCATCCATTGACATTTTCTTCCATTCTGTAAAAAACTTGTTGGATATCAATCCAGACATTTCCTGCTCTTATGAATTCTGATTTACTTCTTTCAAAATTCTCTGTCAATTTTCCATTGACTTCTTTATAATATCCTCGCAGTGCTTTGGGAATCTCAGTGTATTCTGCTTCTACATTAAAAATTGGATTGCCTTTTGTAAAATAAAAAAGTTCTTGTCTTACGGACATCCAGTTATTTTGAGTTCCATATCCTCTCTGATTTCTCAATGTTATAAAATTTTTCGGTTGAAATTTTGTATTGGAAATTACATCCAAGAATGCTCCAAGTGGCTGAAAATATTTTTTATATTCTGCTCCTAACCAAACATAAAATGCTGAATCGCTTGAAAGATATTCAAAAGAAAAATCAATCCACTTCTTGCACCACAATGAAAAATTTTCAGTATCTGATTTTTGAAAAGCAATGAAGTTATAAGGCGGATCTTGAATGGATAGATTGCCTCTCGACTTTTGAAATAATTTTGATAATATTCTTTTATCAGTACAATCCCCGCAGATGATTTTATGCCCGGCTTTTTTATCCTTCCAGATTTCTCCGTACTTCAAACGGCAGTAGGGAAGAAGCAGATTTCTTAATTCATCATCTTTATCAAGACGTGGAAGAGGATGTTTCAACATTCTCGTAAGATTTTGATTTATCAAATTCAGGGAAAAAGATTCTCTCAATACTTAATGTTTTTCCTGTATTACAATCAATACTGAAAAAGACCGCACTTAAGTGAATTTCATCTTTTGCTGTTTCGTATTTCTGTGGAGTTTGATAAAGAAACCTGTTGATTGCTGCTTGTGATTTCATCCCGATTACTGAATCATAAGGTCCGGTCATTCCAACATCAGTGATATAACCAGTGCCATTTGGTAAAATCCTTTCATCGGAAGTCTGAATATGAGTATGAGTTCCGATTATGCAACTGACTTTGCCATCGAGAAAATTAGCTAAAGCCATTTTCTCAGCAGTAGCTTCAGCGTGAAAATCAATAATTACAATTTTAGTTTCATTTTTCAGTTTTGCAATAATCCATTCTGCAGATCTGAAAGGGCAGTCAATCGGATTCATAAAAGTTCTGCCTTGAAGATTGATAACAGCAACTTTGAATTTATCTACATCTAACAAGATGAAACCATTTCCGTGAGTGCCTTTTGGATAGTTCAATGGACGAAGAGAACGAGGCTCTTGTTTTAGAAAATCTTGAGATTGATGTTTGTCCCAAGTATGATTACCACCAGTTATAACTTTCACCCCGAGGTCAAAAAGAATTTTGGCTTCTTTCTCTGTACAACCTTTTCCATCCGAAATGTTTTCTCCGTTTGCTATAATCAAATCAGGCTTATATTTCTGAATGATACTGGGAAGGAAAGTTTGAGTAAAATCCAAACCGGGAGCTCCAATAATATCACCGATGAAGAGTACTGAAATGCTTTTCATTAAATCTATTTTTTTTATGAGGAAATATATCGTTTATAAGTTAAATGAGGAAAGTCTGTAAGATTATTTTAATCCAGAATCGGTAAACAAATAGTGAATTTTGAACCTTTCCCTGATTCACTTTCTAATTCAATATTTCCTTTGAGTAATTCAATGTATTTTTCACGATAGTCAAACCTAATCCAGTGCCTTCAAAGTCCGAGCAAAAGTACATTTACAATTTTTACTTTTGACATATCAATTACCAAAGAAAAATAAATGTGGTTGGTTAAATAAAATAATTTTTTATTGGGTAAAATAGGCGGTGATTAATTAAGTTCAAATCAAAATTTGTTTGAGATTGCAAAAATCCGATGTACCATTCAACTATTAAAAACTGAATTGAACCGAACACTATTTCAGAAAAATTTAATCAGATGATTAACTCTCTTATCGTGCGGATTTTCAGTTTGAATCCGACTCAACTTTAGTAAACTAAATGATTGGATAAGATTGTAAAAAGTCTCGTTGTAATGGATTAAAAAAACATTTAGTACACCCGGAAGGACTCGAACCTTCAACCTTCTGATCCGTAGTCAGATGCTCTATCCAATTAAGCTACGGGTGCAA
>OGCI01002102.1_pt1 | contig 14236 bp, 11 predicted proteins | sample 1570021 | NCBI WGS metagenome assembly OGCI01 (sample SAMN06264664, study PRJEB24512) | hot springs metagenome | isolation source: Hot spring water | place: South Africa: Tshipise | collected 2015-06-21 | reverse complement strand
CGAAGGATAAATCCCTTTCCACGAATGGTAATTTGAGCGATCTGGCGGTCGGCGGCATTGCGAGCCGATTTTGCATAAGTTACGTCAACGCGAGCCTCCTCGATGCCAGGCAGATATCGATCCAATTTCGCGATTTTTTTATCGACATAGTTTTGTAATCGTTCGCTCACCTCCATATTCCGACTGACAACTTCAACTGGCACGGTCATTTTTGCCTCCTTTTGATAAGATTGTTTTTGCTACAACAAACCCATAAACATAACGCGCTCCCGCTTTTTTCAGGGCTACGGCGCATGCATTCATTGTTGCACCGGTTGTTGTCACATCATCCACAATCAGGATTGTCCTTCCATTAACTCTGGCTGAGTCAGCTACAAATGCATTCTTTACATTTTCTAATCGTTCGGATAATCCTAAGTCCACTTGAGAAGATGTCTCCCGTATTCTGCTAAGCGCCTTTGCATCATACGGGACATGCACCGCCAAGGATAATGGATAGGCAATCAATGCAGCCTGATTATATCCACGTTCTCTCCTGCGAACAACCCCTAAAGGCACAGGAACAATAATATCAACCCTCCATTCTACTCGATAATAAAGCTCAACCAGAAAATAGGATAGCGTTTCGCCCAAAGCCACATCGCGCTGATATTTCAATCTATGGATTGCATTGCGTAAGGCTCCTGCGTAGCCGGCATAAGCGCGCAAGCCATCTAATGCCAAAGGTTGGTCGCCACAAGTTGGACAGACTGAATTAGAGGTTGGAACACCACAAGAGGGACAGATCGGATCGGAGATTTTTGCAAGACTTTGCTGACAATCTAAACACCAACGGACACCGAATTTACCACATCCCCCACAGCTTGGAGGGTAAATCCAATCAACTAGTTTCCATATCCACTGGTAAAAGGTATATGGATAGGTTTTATATGTTTGTAGATTGTTCACAACTTCGATTTAGTTCCCAAATAAGACACCTCTCAGAGCTGATTGCATCAGCATTATGAGAGCTGGCGTCATCAGGACAATACAAATCGATGGAAAAATCAATAACGCGAGCGGAATTAGCATCTTAATCGGCGCTTTATGAGCTTCCTCTTCAGCCCGTTGACGACGGCGGACGCGCATCTGATCAGATTGAATCCGTAAAACTTTCGCCATACTGACACCTAGTTGCTCGCTTTGGATCACAGCCGCAACAAAACTAGTCATCTCAGGCAAGCCAATTCGATCAGCCATATCTCGTAACGCCTCTCGCCGTAATTTACCTAACTGCATCTCCTTCAAAGCCCGTGCAAAAGCCAGACTTAGTTCGTTATCCCATTTTTCGGTAACCTTTGCCATAGCACCATCAAAGCCCAGCCCGGCTTCAACGCATATTGTCAATAAATCCAACGCATCTGGCATCGCTTTTCGAATTTCCTTTTGGCGTCGATTTATTTTACTCGTCAGCAACAATTCTGGAATAAAGAAACCAATCACCATGAAGATTGCAACAACAAGAAATTTTCTTATCCAACTCCAATCCCTTAATCCGACCGTGAAAAGGAAGATAAACAAACCGCCAAATAAAAATGCCATCAAAAATCGAGAAGTCCAAAAAATGGTTGGGTCCACCCCCCGCGGGTTGCCTGCCAACTCTAGGCGATGGGCAGTGGTCTGCAGAGCATTCTGAGGGGTGAAACGAGTGACAAACTCACCAAAACGACGGGCTAATGGCAACAGAACTCGTTCGGAAAACGGCTGCGACAACTCGATCTCTTCCAAACTTGCTTTTTCCCCGCGCGCTGCAAACTCCTCCAATCTCTTTTGGAGGGGATCGCCTCGATTCGCATCGCGTAAACCAACCACGACAAGCAGCAACGCTCCGACAAGGATAAAGACAACTATGCCAATGAAAATGAGCTCCATATGCCTACCATACTCCTGAAAAGCTAAACCTCAATATTTGCTATACGCATCATTACATAGTAGCCGCTTGCAATCATCAATGCACCAATAACTAACATTGTTATCCCAAAGATACGTGTACTGGGATTAAAAAATTGCATCATATATGGACGGTTTACCAACCATAGGATAATCGCGATCAAGAACGGCATCATCGCAAGGAAACGACCCGAATAAACCACTTGCGATGTCAAGACTCTAATCTCACCCTTGATTCGCACCCGCTCGCGAATTGTGTAAGAAATCGTGTCTAATATTTCGGCAAGATTACCACCAACCTCCCTTTGAACATTAATGGCTGCAATGATCAAGTCCAGATCATCGCTAGGAACCCGTCGGTAAAGGTTTTCCAGTGCGGGTTCCATCGGGATGCCAATTTGCATTTCTTGGACAACCCGACGGAATTCATCCGAGATCGGTGGCGGCATTTCTCTACTCACTGCTTCCATGGCTTGCATGGTTGAATATCCAGCTCTAAGTCCATTTACCATTAAGTTCAGCATGTCCGCAAGTTGATTATTGAAATTATTTAATCGTTGGTTTTGCAAGCGGTGTATATAGAAACGAGGTAACAAAAACCCACCTAAACATCCCAATAGAGTAAAAATGATGTTCCGCCCGCCAAAGAAATAGGCTAGGGAGCCAACGAAAAGGACCATGATGATAATCAATGCAATATATTCACCGGGACGCATTTTGATATCCGCCCTTGCTAAATCCCTTGCAATCCCCGAACCCCACTTAGATTTGCTGATCCGCTCGTTGACCCAATCCCCAACCGGTGTAGCTCTCTCTTCCCTCCTAGCAACTTTCTCTTCACGTTCGATAATATAGCGTCCCAATCTCTCTTCAACTAGAGATTGTTCACTAGTGAGGGTCACGACAAACCCCATAACCACAAGGACGACAACGATCGCTCCACCAACTAGTAGGATTAAGATTAGAGGATCCATACTTACCTCATGCAACTAATAACGTCTGCGGTCGCCAATTCCGAAAATCGAGGCAGGCAAATGAATTCCGGCTGCTTCAATCTTATCCATGAATTTTGGCCGCAAGCCTGTTGCTCGTAGTCGCCCAACAATCTTTCCACTCTCATAACCACTTTGTTCAAAGACAAAGATATCGGTTAGAGTAATGACATCCCCTTCCATCCCGCTTACTTCGGTGATATTCACTACCTTTCTCGAGCCGTCTTTCATTCTCTCCTGATGAATGATCAAATCAATCGCCGAAGACACTTGTTCACGAATTGCTCGAACAGGTAAATCCATTCCAGCCATCAGCGCCATGGTCTCGATTCTAGCTAGAGTGTCGCGCGGTGAGTTCGAGTGCGCCGTGGTCATTGAACCATCATGGCCCGTATTCATCGCTTGTAACATATCCAAAGCAGCTTCATCACGGATTTCACCTACAATAATGCGATCTGGCCTCATCCGCAGGGCATTGATGACCAGTTGACGAATCGTCACTTCCCCTTTTCCCTCAATATTTGGGGGTCTGGACTCGAGGGTTACCACATGTTCTTGTCGCAATTGTAACTCTGCCGCGTTTTCAATCGTAATGATTCGCTCATCGTAAGGGATAAACTGAGATAAGACATTCAGCAATGTTGTTTTCCCCGATCCAGTACCACCTGAAATAACGATATTTAATCTCGCTTCAACACACGCTTTTAGAAATTGCAATGCTTCGGGAGTAATTGAGCCGTATTGGATTAATTGCTCTATCGTTAGCGGATTCTTGAAAAATTTACGGATGGTGATTGTCGGGCCCACTAAAGAAATCGGAGGGATGACCGCATTCACACGAGAACCATCGGGTAAGCGGGCATCCACATAAGGGCTTGATTCATCGATTCTTCGTCCCAACGGAGCAACAATTCTATCGATAATACGCATGACATGATCATCGCTCTCAAAAGTGAGCGGCACTCTCTGAATCTTGCCATTTCTTTCGATATAGATGTTCTTTGCTCCGTTGACCATAATTTCCGTGATCGTCTCATCCTCCAATAAAGGTTGGAGTGGGCCAAATCCCAAAATCTCCGCTGCGATCTGCTCGAAGAGTCGGTGCCTCTCGGGACGGGAAAGAACGATATTCTCTTCTCCCAAAACCTGATCAAATAATTCTTGAATCGTATTGCGTACTTCATTCACTCGGCTGATATCCATACCTGGATCAAGCTCTGCCAGCAACCGATTCTGGACACGTGTTTTTAAGTCTAGATAAGTATCCCGTTGGGGTGCAGCGGTAGGAGTTACTCGCCTCGCTTGCACCGCCATCAATCGTGCTTTAGCGTCCATCTCCCCATTCGAAGTAATACCACCTTGACCTTGCTCGATGCGTTTCAATAACGACATATCATCCTCTCTGACTGCTAACGACCTACTCGAGTAAAGATACCACTATATCCTTTTTTGGTCTCCAGTTCCAAATCAGCCACCTGGCTTATCCGTTGACGGACGACTTCCGCCAAAGAAAAATATGCTTTGGCTAAAGGTTTTGTTTTATCTTCAAGCATGAATGGGATACCTCGATTAACCGAGGGAATTGCTGTTCTTTCATCAAAAGGTATCGCTGCAATGACTTCCTGTTTGATGCTTTCCCCAATCTTATCGGGAGTTATTCCGATCCGCTTGTCATATCGATTCAACACGAATAACACCTTTTTACGATGGATATTCAATACATCGAATACTTCAAGAGCGACTCGAGCATTTTTGATCGCTGGAATATCTTGGGTGGTTAACAAAATGACAACATCGGTTACATCCAGCGACGACAAGACCACATCTGACAAATAACAGGACGTATCCACAACGACATAGGCAAACATTCTTCTGAGGAATTGGAGGACTTTGGCAAATTGTTCACCCGTGACGCTCTCCGCATATTCAGGTCGCAACGGTGCAGCGAGAATTTTAATCCCTGAAGGCTTGTGAGGTAACAAAACGCTATCCACTACCTCAGGATCAAGTTCATCTACCCGTGGGGCTAAGTCAACAACACTATTTTTTGCCTGTTCGTTCAAAAATACTGCTACATCGCCAAATTGTAGGTTTGCGTCAACGACAACGACCGGAGTTTCAGCGTTGTGCAATGCAATGGCTAGGTTTGTCACTAATGTGGTTGTCCCAACGCCTCCTTTTGGGCTGTACACCACGATAATTTTGCCCTCATAGGCACTGACCCCAGCCACCATACCTCCTGAGGGAGACTGCACGGCAGGCGGTATTTTTTCGCGCTCTTCATGAGCCATTTTCCCAGCCCGTCTGACGGCTGCGCTCAACTCGTCAACCGTTGGCGGTTTGGTTAGGAAATCCCGTGCCCCTGCCAACATGGCTCGACGCATATAATTCGGATCACCCTGCACCGAAAGGATGACAATTTGGGTAAAAGGATTTGTCCTTCGAATTGCCTCGGTTGCAGTTATGCCATCCATATCTGGCATGTTGATATCCATAATGACGACATCTGGTTTGGTTTGGCGGGTGACTTCAATCCCTTCTTTACCCGTCCGAGCCGTTCCTACAACCTCAACGTCTTTTTCAAATTGAAGCAGCTTGCGGATGTTTTCTCGGGTTTCCGCAATGTCATCTACAATAACGACTCGAATCTTTTCGCTAATTTCCATCATCCTTCGACAAATTGCTTATCCTTAAGGATTCGGAGTAGGTGTTGGCTGAAAAGTGATCACTGGCATTGCTGGCGTATTTACTCTCGGCTCTATGCCATAAGGTAACTTAACCGGAATTGGCACATTATATTTGTTCAGATAATATTGGAGCGTTTCAGCCTCAATCTGAACGCGTGAATTATCACCCGCTGCCCTTAGATGAAACGTGAACTGCGCTCCATTTGCCATTAAGTAAGTCAACATTAGCGCATCTTGTGGGGTGACGATTACACTCACAAACTCCGGGGTTGGCTTGGCAGGCTGGGGAGCTGGCTGATTGGGTGGTTGTGCAGGCTGTTCAGCGGGCTGTTGAGCCTGTGCTGCTTGTTCATCTTGAAAGCTCGCTGCGTAATTTCCAACACTAAGCACGGTGACATCTTGCAATATCACCTGTGCTACAAGGCGCGGGCGTTGCGATTCCGAAGGGACAACCACAATCGGTTGACCCAACCCAGGAATTGTCTCGGCTCTTCCCGCATTGCCCGCTCCTTCGCCAACCGGTGCTGAAATTCCTGCTGTGAGATAGACTGTAGGATCACGAGGCCCTGGAGCAATCGCTTCCCCCGCCACATTTGGTAATTTGGATTGAAACTCCGTATCAATATCTACAAATGCGTGGACCACAGCCACATTGACGCGATCGCCCGCTTGGACAGGGTAACTAGCTTTCGTCAGACGATCAATTGGGATAGCAACAGCTACACTTCCGCGGGGAATATAAAGAGCAATATCAGAGCCAGTTTTCGAAAGTTCTTCGGCACTATCAGCAAGCATGCTTTCCATCAGAATAAATCCCGCTTCCAAGTCGATCTTGGCTAATCTGCCTTCAACATCCTTTATCTCGGAAAACATCCCTTGAAGGAAAAATTGACGTTGGATCGGGATCAAACTGACTACATCACGAGTGATAACGCTACCCCGCGGTATTTTTTGGGTAGTGACCAAAACATTGGTTACCTCGATAACAGGTGTCGGTTCGCTAACCTGAGATGGCTGTGGAGTTAATGCAGGACGCAAACGTAAGACAACTAACACAACCGCCACTAGCCCTAAAAAGACAATTAGGGCAAGTAAAAAGAATATTCTTCCTCGTCGCATGATCGCCTCCGAATTTTATAGTTTGTGTCGGGCACATTTAGGCGGTTATTCATTGATAGTATTATATATTGAGAAACGACTTTTTGTTACCACCCCGCTATACAATTTTGTAAGCCTTTTTGGTTGTATTATCAAAACTTGAGGTAATCCTTCGCCCATTTAGCCTAACATGCCCGACTTAGTGAAAGTCCATGGAGCAAGCACAATTCTTTCAAAACAACCCCGACATCAGTCGGGCAATTTTGAACACAAATAGCTAGTCCCAACTTAGCAATGCAATAAAAATGCCAAAAAACCCTGACACAATGTCAGGGTTTTTCGTTGAAAGAACAAAATATTTCCTCAGGAAAAATAATTAAATCGCGTTGACAATACGGCTGAAGACATTGCCGATAGCTGGTCCAAGGAGTGCAAGGATGACGATGACAACGATCGCTACTAGAACGAGGATCAACGCATACTCCACTAGACCCTGACCTTTCTCTTTGGGGGCGAATAACATCGCTTTTGACCTCCTTTCCTTTAGAATTTTACTCAATACGAGTAACTACGCACATTATACGGAATCTTTTAATTTTTTGCAATATGCATTTTGTGAAATTTTCCTTGCAATTCTGTAAGGGAATCAGGCGACCTCAGGTACCTCTCGGAGTGGAATCATAAACGAGACACGCGTTCCTTCGCCTGTGCGTGTGTTAAGTTGAAAGTCACCTCCTAGCATCTCAACCCGGTCGCGGATGATTTTGAGCCCCATATTGGTTCGCTCTTTTAGGATCTCAGGGTCAAACCCTTTCCCATTGTCATCCACCGTCACTTTTACGATCATGTCTCCTAAATCTAAGTGGATGCGGATATCGCTCGCTTGACTGTGACGAATGGCATTACCTAAAAGCTCTTGGATAGCTCGAAAGATCATGACCTCCAAATAGGGTTCTAATCTCCTTTCCATACCTGTCAGGGTAAGTTGCACAGAAGTACCCGGAAAACTCTGCATGGCATCTACATACCGCTTGACGGTAGGCGCCAATCCCAGATCATCCAACATCATTGGCCTGAGTTCAAAGATAAAATCGCGCACCTTTTGAAAAGCTTGTGTAGCAGAAAGACGAAGGCTTTCAAGTTCTTCTTTTGCTTTTGCAGAATCAATATCAAACAAACGCATAGCAATTTCTGTCTGGAGAATAAAATTCGATAAAGCCTGGGCTGGTCCATCATGCATTTGCCTTGATAGCCTCTGCCGCTCTCCTTCCTGAGCCTGAATGATCATTTCGATCCCTTCACCCGGTCGTAGCCCTCTTCCTGATGAGGCAATTCCTTCATTCAATTCATCCAGCATAGTTCGGAAACTTTCTAGCCACCCTAATTGTACCCGCAAATGCTGTATCTCACTTTGAATTCTTTCCACTTTACCAGACATTAAGTACAGTCTTTGTTGCGCCTCAAGAGCGGCTTCATAACCTAATCGCAATTCATGACGAGAAAAGCTCTCTGTATTCGATTGAATCTTTTGCAGTTCAGCAGTAATTGAAGCGTTTTTCTTGCTCAGTTTGTCTACTTCTTGCTGACTCTGCCCTAAAAGTCGCTCGTTTTCATATAAATTCTGCTTGATGCTGTCCAGAAGTTGATCAACTTTATTAATCAGATCATGAATGATCTCCGTAGGCTTTTGCTCCTGCCGACCGTTCATACAGCTTCTTTATCCTCCATTACTCGTCAAAGACATCTTTACCAATCCCCGTTGAAGCGCAAATAATACAGCTTGGGTGCGATCCTGTACGCCAAGTTTCCGGAACAATGACGCAAGGTGATTCTTCACGGTTTGATGACTGATTCCTAGGCGCATGGCAATTTCTTTATTACTCTGTCCTTGAGTGAGGTAGATAAGTATCTCCAATTCTCGCGGCGAAAGTGGAGAGGGCAAACAGAAATTTTCAAGATGGTCAGTTTGACCATTGTCACTCATCTGTAAATCGAGCCAGTGATTAAACTTGTCTTCATCCATAATTTGACTCGAAACGACGTAATATCCACTCGCCACCGCTCTAACTCGATCGACTAAATCAACGGGTTGAATATCTTTTGTGCAATATCCCCACGCACCAGATTGAAAGGCATATAACTTCTGCGCTGGATCATCATAAGCAGTCAGAAGGATGAGTCGGGTCAGCAAACTCTCCTGCTTAACCTGCTTTACCACCGCTAATCCACTTAAATCTGGTAAATTGATGTCGGTTATCCCAACCTGTGGCTTCAAGCTTCGGATAAGTGCAAGTCCTTCCTGTCCACTTGAGGCAGTGCCGACAACCTCAAAATCGCGCTCCAAGCGAAATACATCCTCCACTCCCTGGCGAAACAGAGGGTGATCGTCAATGATCACGAGGGATGTCTTATCAAGCTGTTGCATCAGAAATCCTAAAATCCTTGTACGTATAGTATAGCATCAAAGTATCCCTCTTCTTTCAAGCTAATAAAACTGTTAAGATTCCATCGGAAAATTGTCATGGGAAGTTCATCGTATTCTCTAACAACCCGAGAATCTGCCTGATGGACTATCTGTAATCCCTTTGTCAATCGTGGATACCACTCGGGAAAACAAATCAAATAGTCTACATCTTTTCGATCAAGATATTCAGCAAGCTTATTTTCATCCCGAATAAATGGAATCACTTCGGGGTTGATCAATCCTGCCAGATCAATTAGCTCATGGGTTGTGAAATACCCGATCGCGCCAATGTCATGAACCGCAAGGCGCGAATTTGAAGGGAGGTTTTTTTCTGCCCATTTTGCGATATCCACCATTTGGGTTTCAATCAACATAACGTCTCTGCCATAAGCACTGCCACCAAACCACCAGAAAGCAAGGGAAGTGACAAGCCACGACAATAATCCGCTTCTCGCTAGAATCCATCCCCATCTACGCTTTTTCACCAACCAACGGTATAGGATCACGCTCCCCTGAAGGCCGAACAAGTAATACACAACAATGGCTGGAATCATATATCGTCCATGTTGATAGGTGACTGGTAAACGGGCTGCATAGACACCGACAATGATTAAGTACCAGGCTACCCAAGACAACGCCTCCCAATCTTTTGCAATCCAACGGTGATATATCTGATAGAAAAATCCTCCAAGTAATAGAACCCCGCTTCCAATAAGCGCGATCGAGAATTGCTGCCAAAATCGATATAAAAACGGGAATTTGCGCATCTCAGCATATTCAGCCTGTTTGGCATAAAAAGTGGTCGGAAAAAACGCTCCACTCACCCATTGATTAAAAATCAAATACGCGATGATAGACAATGCGGGCAATAAAAAAATGACGAATATCTTAGGTTGCCAAAACCCAAATCCGGCTCGCCGAGAAAGCAACCAAACTAGGACGGGCAAGAATAAGGTTACAAGGTCGGGGCGAACCCAAACACTCGCAGCCAAACACAGAGATAAAAGATAGCGATTGGGATACATTTTTAGAAGGTAAAAGACAAAAATAACAAGAAAAACAGCGAGAATAGTCTCCATGCCGGAAACAGATGCCCAACTAAAATGCCACTCAATCAGAAAATATAGACCTAACCAACTAATCTTCGGGTCAATTTCCTCGAAGCACCTAACCACAAGAACGCTAGTGCTCGCCAAGAAGACAACCCCGAGCATAAAAGCCCAAAAAAGGGGTGGAATTTTTAACCAATACCCGAAGCTGATTAGAAGAGTCCAAAGCGGGGCAGTAGCTCCTCCGGAAAGCTTTCCAGCCTCAAAAGACCAACCATATCCCTGGGAAACATTCCGCGCATACGTTTGATGAATCCATGCGTCATCTAAGGGAAAACCAATCCGCCCTAAAGACGCGCTGTATCCAACATAGAACACGCTTGAGAGAGCAGCAAATGTAAAAATCAGCAGGATTTTACGGAAGGTCATGGATGGTATAGATTTTCCAATCCTCTGAATTATCGATTAAAGTGAGTAAACTGCTGTCTTGAGGATTAAAGAAGTAGTGAGCTAATTCAGGAGGGTGATCCTTTTCTAGAATAAGGTAATGAATATTAAACCGTTGAGCCACTAATTTGACCGACTTCTCACCACCAACCGGCACAGACACAGCAGGGTGTTCACACACCAGATAAAAGCCTACCGGATTATTGATCATCACCCCTGAATTCGGGAAATGTTCCTTCGCAAAAATTTTATTGACCGAATCGCATATTTGCGATTGTCTTCGAAGAGTCTCATTCCAACTTTCTTGAGAGCTCCTTACTCCGATAACCCGAGTATAGTAAACAAAGCAAGTTAGAGCTAACAAGAAAGCAATAATAAAGAGACTGAACACTCGAATCGCTTGAGATGGTTCCCATTGGCGATTCTTCATTCCCCATTCAACAAAAACGCCCAAGCCTTCCCCTGAGAGGCACCAAATAAATGGCTGGAAAGCCGCCGCTGCGTGAAAATAGCCGCCTCGCCAACCCGCATGAGGAAACACGAGGCTCATCAACCCAAAAATTGCCAGCCAAGCTAAGCTCGATTTGACGATTATCGGCTCTCTTTTTCTTTTCCAATAACCGAGAATAAACAATGGCGCTAGAACAATTTCCGTTTGAACAGCCAATAAAGAGAGCAGATTTTGGCTTAATGCGTACATGCGGTCGCAGAGAATTGGATAAATACCACCTTGTAGAAGGTAGGTTAAATTAAGTTCGGATGGTGGATATCGAAAAAGATCATTGTAAGTACGCAAAAATAGTGCTCGCTGATTGCCAGGTGGGAAAAGTGAGCCAAACTCCAGCAAATTTCTCCCATACCATCCAACCATCATCAACGCATATCCAACCAAAAATACACTGACAATTTTTACAAAAACAATCTGTTTACTCCCAAACTTCCGTGAAACAAACTGTTCTATCACCATAAAACAACCGAATAGTAGCATCCAAATAAAACCATCCGCTCTAGCTAAGTGCATTAGCCCACAAATCATTCCTGCAAATAAGGAATAATCCCAACGTAATTTCGGCATGAGATCAGCAAAAATTATCCAGAGTGTCCCCAAAATCATATAGAGAGCAAAGGTATCGGTAGTTGGGAGATAAGCAAGATAAAACATCGGAAACCATGCCATCATCCCCGCGAATAATGCCACAAAACGCTGCTTACTCAACCGCACCCCCAGCCAGTAGGTCAACGGAGGAATAAAAGAACTGAGAAGGATAAACGGTATCCGCGCATTTACAAAGTCCTCTCCTCGCCCGATTAACATCCCAAAATACGCCGTTAAAGAAGCCAAGGGCATCCAGTAGGTGTAGGAAGGCGTTGGTAAGCCCTGTGGGTCAGACAGATAATTCCAAATATATGGTTCCCTATGGAATTCCCCCCGCCAAATCAACTTCGCTCCTGCATAGTAATATTCCGCATCCATGTAACCGGGGGTTTTCTGGAAGGCTGCAGCCAATATAACGACAACAAGGCCGCCGACCCAAGTCAAAAACAAATCATTCAAGCTTTTCATGGAAGCATGTATAAAGAGTAAGCCTCACCATAGGTTTTAAGACGCGGTAGGGTTTGCCTTAATCGATCGAATAATCTCCACTGATCAGAGCGGTAGCGCCGATCATGTTCACGGACAAATTTTGCCCCATCGTCATAAACCAAAAGATAGCGATAATTCCTTTCTTTCCAAAGCTGAATAACATCATTTACACTAACCGAAGAACCCAAACTCGCTAGATACCATTCATCTAAAATTTCATCCCCATCGCATTTCGGAAGGCAATAGAGACTGCGTGGCTCGAAGAGGAGTAGCGTTTGGGAGGAGTTACCGATCCCACTTAGATCCTGCATAACATAGTAATGCCAACCTAGATTATGGGTCAAGAAGTCCTGCGAACCTATCTGTCCGCTCACAAAATCGAACACCCTTTTATGAAGTATTGAAGAAGTTACCTCAATTGATGTCAAGAACATTACGAATATTGCCATGCTATCAACTAACACCCTCATGCGGATAGAACCCATCCGCATTTGAGAAAGATGACGACAACCGAAGCCCACTAAAACAACTAAGCTCGGAAAGATTGCCCAATACAATCTACTCTGGATCAAATAGCCGGCTATTCTCGAGCCAATCCCCCAGACAACCCATCCTGTCATAGCAAATATGAATGTTAGCCAGACAAAGTTATATTCAGGATTGTCTCGCTTCACAAAAGATAACAAAGCGAGGGGTGAAAAAAGCAGAAACAAAGGACCGATCGTTGCATTGAATCCCTCTTTGCCCTCAATACCGAGTATTGTCGAGGTAAAGGGCAAAAACAAAGCCGTGTACCACTTTCCCCAACTCTCTATATTACTATAGAACTGGAGCCGCACCAAAGATATTTCGCCTGCGGGAAATAATATCGGATAGAATGGCTGTCTAACAGCAACGATATTCTTTAGCCACCATGGCAACGAGACGATCAAGACAACCGCCAAAAACATAATGATAGATTTCATTAACAGTGCGAAGTCTATAGGGTTCACCTTTGCTGGCCGCCGCAGTCCCCCTTGAGACCGAATCAAGTGCAAAAACACAATAGCTAGCAATGAAGCAATCAAGACAACACCGGCAGTGTACTTCGTCCCCAACGCAAACCCAGAAAAGATCCCGGCAAGCACAATTTGATCACCGCTTAGTCGGTTGATCGCTTGCTTAAATGTCAGGAGGATACACACTCCGAAGAAAAACGCAATCCAATCAACATATCCCCACCCTAGGCTTTCCGCAAAGGTAGAACCGCAAAATACAGCAGAATACGCAATCCAAATCTCCTCCTTGGATAGATCATTATATAGCATTTCGCCTAACCCAACAACCGATAACGCCCCAATCATCCACCCAAAAACTGTTCCTGCCTCCATCCCGCCTAAGCTCATCGCCATTGTATAGAGCATCTCCCCAAGCTGAGGCATTCCCCAAAAGGTATTCCACGCCGTATAGATAAACCGTCCATTTTGGATATAAGCGAGGGGTAAGGAAAGATGATACACCAGAGAGTCGAATGCCAAGGGCGGTGATAAAGAGACTAACCAAGCTTCTCCCATTAACAAACCAATCAAGATGGCTAAAACAATCGAAGGGCGCTTTGTTGGGAGAACTTTCCCGACCGTCCGGATAAGGTTTTGCAACCAATCAACAACCGACCGTCGTGACCAGATTAACATGAGTCCGATTAGAATCAAGGACAAATACCATCGGACTCCAATAATCCAACCCATTCCTAAATAACTCGTCCCCAATATCCCAAAGCCCACACCAACGGATTGGATGGTAGTAGCCGGCTGTTTGGGGAAAAACTTTCCAATCACTCTTAAACCAATCCCCCCTGCGCAAATGACGATCAGGAAACCGACAATCGTTTGATAGAGCCCCTTGATCCAGATGATTACCTGTTGAGGTGAGAAGGGCTTATGATAAACATAATATCCCCCCAGTACAAAAACAATCCAAATCAGCAAAAACACAAAGGCAAGGAT
>OGCI01002099.1_pt1 | contig 14250 bp, 13 predicted proteins | sample 1570021 | NCBI WGS metagenome assembly OGCI01 (sample SAMN06264664, study PRJEB24512) | hot springs metagenome | isolation source: Hot spring water | place: South Africa: Tshipise | collected 2015-06-21 | reverse complement strand
TCGTCGAGTTCATCTATGACGCTGCTAAACAAAATATTCCTATTGATCTGATCAAAAAACAGCTCCATGTCGCCTAAGGGGTACCCTGTTTGTCTCTTGGGTATGGAAATTAATGTAATAAAAAATACTCATCTACAGTCACTTTTTAACATTTCGATTAACTCATCGTATTTTGGACTATTTAAGAAGTTTTCTACAGATACGTGATACGCATTCGGTAGCTTTTCTTTTGCACGATCTGTTAAGTTTTGGTGTGTAATCACAACGTCCGCATCACCCGGTAACTGGTTAATAGCTGTATTTGTTACCTCAATATCAAGACCCGCTTTTTGTACTTTATTTCTCATAATCGAAGCACCCATTGCACTCGATCCCATCCCTGCATCACAAGCAAAGACAATTTTCTTTACTTGTTTTGGTGCTGTAGAGCTTAATGCTGAAGCAACGCTGCTTTTCTTTCCTTTTAATTGTTGCATCTGCTCTGTTGCTTGTTCTAAATCCCCTTCTTCTTGTTTTGATGTTTTCAAGAAGAATGATGCCACTAAGAAAGAAACAGTAGCAGCAACGATCACACCAGCAAGAACACCTACATAATGACCACGCGGTGTCATAGCGAGTAATGCGAAAATACTTCCTGGTGATGGAACTGCGACAAGACCCGCATGAAATAATGTGAATGTAAATACTCCGCTCACACCGCCGGCAATTGCCGCCAAAATTAATACTGGACGCATTAAAATATATGGGAAGTAAATTTCGTGAATTCCTCCGAGGAAATGAATAACCACAGCACCTGGCGCTGATTGTTTCGCCATTCCCTTTCCAAACAACCAGTAAGCAAGTAAAATACCGAGACCTGGACCTGGGTTTGTTTCAAGCAAGAATAAAATCGATTTCCCTGTTTTCGCCGCTTGCTCAATACCAAGAGGACTTAAAATACCGTGATTAATCGCATTGTTTAAAAACAATACTTTTGCTGGTTCAATGAAGATGTTTGCTAAAGGCAATAATTTCGCGTTAACAATCGCCTCTACACCTGCTGCCAATGTTTTGTTTAGTCCTAAAACGACAGGTCCAATTCCTTTAAAAGCGACTAATGTGAGCAATCCACCAATAATACCTGCTGAAAAGTTATTGACTAACATTTCAAAACCTTGTTTGACTTTTCCATGAACGAGCTTGTCAAACTGTTTGATCGCATATCCACCAAGCGGACCCATGATCATTGCACCTAAAAACATCGGGATGTCTGAACCGACAATAACCCCCATTGTTGCCGTTGCACCGACGACTCCACCGCGAACATCGTAAATCATTTTTCCGCCTGTATAACCAATTAATAATGGCAATAAATACGTAATCATCGGCCCAACTAATTTAGCGAATGTTTCACTTGGCCACCAACCTGTTGGGATAAATGACGCGGTAATAATTCCCCACGCAATAAATGCTCCGATGTTTGGCATAATCATTCCGCTTAAATAACTGCCAAAACGTTGCACTTTAACACGAAAACCTGTTTGATTTTCCATGTTCTCTCCTCCTCGTTTTCATTTTTGTCTTGCTATAGCTTCATATTAAAGCGCTTACAGCTTGTGTTCAATGTAAAGTAAACATCATTTTGTCTGTCACAATCTTGTCATTTTTAAAAAACAAAAAGAGGAAAAAACATTTCTCAACCATTCCCATCTTTAGTTTGTCTCATTGCTGTAAAAACTAATGATGCATGAGGATGATACATGCTAAGGAGGGATGAACAAATGATAACGAAACTGACGAAATCCATTGTTGCTTTAAGTTTGTTGACTATTGTCGGTTGTAACAACGCAATGGATATGAATAACCGTTCAAACATTTCTGCTTTGCATACAACGCTATCGAGCAATCAATATCCGCATACAAAAGCGATATTGATTCAAGAAGCTCGCTATAAATTTGTTCCAATTGATCCGAAAGACGCAACAAATTGGCGATCACTAACCGAACAACAAAGAACATATATGCAACCAAGACCTTATACGCAAGCACCGAATGTGTATCAACGTCCAAATCAAGTAACACCAACACAACCGAACAGACAAACACAACAACAGACACAACAACAAACAAGACAAACAACGCCGACTACAAATATTAGTCAATATGCCCAACAAGTGATTGACTTAACAAATAAAGAACGGGCGCGGGCAGGACTGCCAGCTTTACGCGCTGACGCTCAACTTAGTTCTGTTGCTCAGAAAAAATCAGAAGACATGCGAAAAAATAATTATTTCTCGCACACAAGCCCAACATACGGATCTCCGTTTGATATGATGCGCGATTTTGGCGTTTCTTATCGAACAGCTGGGGAAAACATTGCGAAAGGGCAGCGAACACCCCAAGAGGTTGTCAATGCATGGATGAATAGCGCAGGACATCGAGCGAACATTTTAAATCGCAATTTCACACATATTGGCGTTGGATTTGACGGAAACGGAAATTATTGGACACAAATGTTTATTGGGAAATAAGAAACCCGCCGTCTCGGTGTGAGGCGGCGGGTCTTCTCACTGCTCAACAATTTTCTCTAACAACGCATCGCCTGATTGGCTGACGCGTACATACGCAAAGCGGGCACGTTGCTGTATATCTAATCCTGTCTTCTCCGGAACAAAGTACGTTTCAATTCCGTAAATGATCGTGTTTCCATATATATTCCCATTCACTAACACATCGCCCTCGCGGTACAAATGCGGATTGCGCTTCTTTCCATTAACCGAATAAATACCGACAAATCGATGAACCCCTGTGTCGTCTTTTCGTAAAATGACTTGAACTTTGCCCCATTCATCAACCCCTTCAATTGTTGAAATATCGTATTGAAGACGAACATAATCTCCTTGAATAAGTGAACGTGGATCAATCGGCTCAAGCTGCAATTTGATTTGCTCACCATGCCGAATATGTCGTTCCTTATCAAATGTCACATACGCGATAAATACAACTTGTAAGGTGATGACGACCAAAAGGGGTAACCATTTTTGGTCACGAACGGAAAACGAAATCGCTTTTCTTTTTTGTACAAATGTAGCGAATGTAAACAAACATAAACCAACAATAGCCAATGTGAACGATTTATGAAGTAAATCCCATATCCATTCATAATACTTTAATATGAGAAACAAACACATATACACCCAAGCAATTGAGCGCTCATATTCATTTGTACGAAATAAAAGAACGAACGAGGCTGCACAAAGAAATGCAATATTCCATCCGACATACATCCAATCTATAGAAAAAATATCTGCACTTGTCAATAGAAGGAGTGAAGTAAACGAAAAAACGAGAAACACAAAACGCTCATACATATGTTTGGCGAACCAATAGATGACGCTATAAAAAACAAATACAGTCAATAATGTGAGACGGATGTCGCTCCATTCATCAAGCATCATCATAGCGACATAAATGGAAGCAGCGATATTTGTCATCGTTCGTACACCTGCTGGCATACGCCATGAAATAAGAAACAAGACAGCGACATATGCACTCATCACAATCAAGGAAACCTCAGTCACACTAAACGCCCCAAGTATATATCCAATCGCAAGCAATGTGTAACGAACAACATCATTTTGTCTTTTCCATAATAATGCGGGTGTAACAAATAGCAAAATACATATGCTTAGCAATACATACGGTGAAAACGCATCGAACCAAAACGAAAGAAGCTGCATAATACTTCCAACAGCAATCATCGATGCAACGACGGTGACAATGATTTGAAAAGCAACGATAAAAAATTTCTCTACCTTTCCATTACTACGTTTTTTCATCCATCGCAATCCGTAAATACCGATATAGACGATGATGACAGCTAGCACAAGACCGAATATATACCCATTCCCACCAAAATACTGCTCAACAAACCGAAAATATTGAATGATCCCAAACATACCTGTAAACAATACCGTGCATATAAAATATGGCTGTTTTTTTACATATAACAAAAACAATACGAAAAGGATGGTATACACGTATGGCCAAAAGCGAAATTGCTCAAATGATATTCCTTGTATGAAGATAACAAACAGCCAACTATGCATCGCCATATAAGCGAGAATAGAAAGTAGAGATGGACGACTGAACGATGCAACGATGCCATTGATGATCACAAAAAGCAATAAAATGAAAAATGACGTCCATTCCCCTCTTTCAATGTGATACGAAGAAGGAAAGTAGTAAAACCAAAACGTTAGTTGAAGCAATCCGAGGCTAAACACAACAAGAAATCGGTCGCGAGCAAGCCAAGCAAAAATAGAAGTAGGAATAAGCCAAACAAAAAACAATAAAAAGCTATCAGCATGTGAGTTATACACTTGCCCGATTAGCGCAACACAAATACCAAATGTAATGGCTCCGAAAATAAACAACCATCTGCTTAATAAATGATAGCGAAAAACAGTCGCGCTCATCACATAAAAGAAAACCATAAAGCCAGCTGCAATACTAACTTTCGTCAATCGTCCAAGTTCAGGCCAATTCGAAGCGAAAAAATAAACGAACGCGGCAACGAGAAACAAAAGCCCTAACAAATATGTTGTTTTCACAACTCGTTGTGCCATATAGCGGCCTCCTTAAACATCGCCTTTTTACCATTATACTATGGTTGGAGACCGCACGTATACATCATTTATCGATATACCCAAGCCGCTCAGAAATTTGTTTGCCAATCGCTTTCATTTGCACATGAAGTTGTTCTAGTCGTTCATCCGTCATACGAATCGTCGGCCCAGACACACTGACCGCTGCAACAACTTGCTTTGTGTGATCAAAAATAGGCACAGCTATACAACGGATACCGTACTCGTTTTCCTCTAAATCAAGCGCATAACCGAGCTCACAAACACGCTCTAACTCGCGGAGAAACATACGTTGATCTGTAATCGTATAATCAGTATGTGGTGGTAATCCTTTTCTTTTTAAAATGTCCATTACAACATGCTTGGGCAAATGTGCCAAAATCGCCTTACCGACGGCTGTGCAATGCATCGGTGCTCGCTTTCCGACTTTTGAATGCATGCGTAATGTTTCATTCCCATCTAGCTTTTCAATGTAAATGACCTCCCCTTGATCGTACACGACAAGGTGAACAACTTCGTTCGTTATTCGTTCAAGCTCGCGTAAATACGGTTTTGCTTCTTTTCGTAAATCGATCGATTCTAACAACTTCGAGCTCATTTCCAACAGCTTATAACCGAGCTTGTATCGCTCTGTTTCTCCATCTTGTTCAACGTATCCGTGTTCAGCGAGTGTCGATAGTAACCGATGAACGGAACTTTTATGAATACCGATTTGTTTAGCAATTTCCGTCACACCAATTCCATGACGATAGTTGCTTAAAATATCCATAATTTTTAATGCCCTACTAACTGACTTGACAAATGAATCTTTTTCCATGATGCTCCCACCTTTAGCACGTAATAAGGGCATTCGCATTGAATGCCCTCTGTATTATCATTGTTTCACATGTGCATACTTTGCCTTCGCTTCTAAACGACGACGATGTAAAATCGGCTCCGTATAGCCGTTTGGCTGTTCGTACCCTTTAAAAACGAGGTCGCACGCTGCTTGGAAAGCAACTGAGTTGTCATAATCAACCGACATCGGTCGATAAGCTGGATCGTCGGCATTTTGTTCATCGACAACTTTCGCCATTCGCTTCAACGTTTCAAGTACTTGCTCTTTCGTACAAATACCATGATGTAACCAGTTGGCAATATGTTGGCTCGAAATACGAAGCGTTGCACGGTCTTCCATTAAACCAATGTTATGGATATCGGGTACTTTTGAACATCCAATCCCTTGGTCGATCCAACGAACGACGTAACCAAGAATACCTTGTGCATTATTATTTAACTCTTGTTGAATTTCCTCAGGCGTCCATTGTGGGTTGCTAGCGACAGGAATTTGTAAAATATCGTCACAATAGTTTTTGACACGTTTTTTCAACTCGTCTTGCACCGTAAACACATCTACTTGATGATAATGAAGCGCATGTAACGTCGCCGCTGTAGGTGACGGAACCCAAGCTGTATTTGCCCCGGCTTGCGGATGAGCAATTTTTTGCTTTAACATTTCCGCCATCATATCAGGCATCGCCCACATTCCCTTACCAATTTGGGCACGACCTTGAAAACCAGTCAGTAATCCAATCGCTACGTTCGATTTTTCATAACTTTGTAACCATACGGACGATTTCATTTCATTTTTTCGAATCATCGGTCCTGCTTCCATTGATGTGTGAATTTCGTCGCCTGTACGATCTAAAAAGCCTGTGTTAATGAAGATGATTCGATCCCTTACTCGATAAATACAATTTTTCAAATTCAATGTTGTCCGTCGTTCTTCGTCCATGACACCAATTTTAATTGTATTCCGTTCAAGGCCGAGCATATCTTCCACACGATCAAACAATTCATCTGCGAATGCTACTTCTTCTGAACCGTGCATTTTCGGCTTTACAATGTAGATCGAACCTTTTCTCGAATTAACATACTTCCCATTGCCGAGAAGCGAATGTTTCATAATTAAAGTCGTTACGACCGCATCTAAAATACCTTCGTACACTTCTTCTCCGTTTTCAAGTAAAATCGTATTGTTCGTCATTAAGTGCCCAACGTTGCGCACAAACATAAGCGACCGTCCTGGCAATGTGAGCGTTTCGCCACTTGGTGTTGTATATACACGATCTGGATTTAGCTCGCGCGTAACTGTTTTATTTCCTTTTGTAAAGCTCGCCGTTAAATCACCACGAACTAAACCGAGCAAGTTGCGATATACAAGTACTTTATCTTCCGCATCGACTGCCGCAACAGAATCTTCACAGTCCATAATTGTTGTTAACGCGGCTTCTAAATAAACGTCCTTGATACCAGCTGCATCCGTCTGTCCGATCGGGTGAGTACGATCAATTTGTATTTCAATATGTAGACCGTTATTTTTCAATAAAATCGCAGACGGTTGCTCTGGTGAACCTTGATACCCAACAAATTTTTGCCCATCTTGCAACGTTGTTGTTTGTCCATCTCCCGTTGTCACAGTTAGCACACCGTTTACAACGGCGTATTGAACGGCATCTTTGTGCGAATATCCGCGAAGTGGTACTGCTTCATCTAGAAAGGCACGAACGTAAGCGATGACCTTTTCCCCACGTATCGGATTGTATCCTTTTCCACGCTCAGCCCCATCTTCTTCACTAATCACATCTGTACCATATAAAGCGTCATACAAACTTCCCCATCGGGCATTCGCTGCATTTAGCGCATAACGCGCGTTTGTAATCGGAACAACGAGCTGTGGACCTGCTTGCTTAGCAATTTCATCATCGACGCGTTCTGTCGTAATTTCAAAATCTTCGACTTCCGGCTCTAGGTAACCGATTTCTTGTAAAAATGATTTATATTGTTCAAAATCAAACTGTCCACGATGTTGCTTATGCCATTCATTGATCTTTTCTTGTAATTCATCACGCTTCGCAAGCAACGCTTTATTTTTCGGCGTTAATTCGACGATCAGCTGTTCAAAATCTCCCCAAAACTTATCTGCATCTACCCCACTATTCGGCAACACTTCATTTGTCATAAAATCATAAAAAATATCAGCTACCTGTAGACGACCTATTTTCACATATTCCCCCATCATCATTCCCCTTCCTTTTGTTGCGTATTATGAAACAATGTTTCAAATTTCTCGAAAATATCATACCATACAAAAACAGAAAATTTCAACAATTTTCTTACAATGAATAAAAGCGGGAAAAGTCCCGCCTTACTTGTAAATCCCGTATTTTATAATGTTCACATATTCATCTAACTCTTGCATAACCAAATCCCCGTGGTGAATCGGATTATATCGTTTATTTTTATACAATTGCATATACTTATTCGATAATTGTTCAACGATCAACATCGTCATGCGCACGACAGTTTCAGCACATACATCGTCACGCAATGTTTCTTTCTGTAGAAGATCTTTTAAAAAAATATGTTGCAATTGAAAATCTTCAGCATATGTTTCGTAATGTTCCGCAAGCAGTTGTTCCATTTCTTTTTTCACCACTTTTGGTGGATTAGCGACTGCATCGATGACTAGTTGTGTTTCATTCGGATATTTCATAAATACTCGTTGCTTGATAAGCAAAATTTGTTTTATTCGTTCAAAAAAGTCACTACATCTCAGTTCATTTACTGCTTCCATCGTTTTTTCAGTCAACAACGCTTTTGCATAATGAACAACATATAAATATAAATTTTTTTTGCTTTTGAAATAATGAAAAAGCAATCCTTTCGATATCCCGGCGCGGCTTGTAATGACGTCTGTTGACGCATGTTCATACCCGTTTTGCACAAATTCTTCGATAGCCGTACGGATAATAAGCTTTTTTTTGTCTTCTTGTTGCCTTTCAAACGCTTCGTACAACCGAATCACCTAACCTATGCCACAATATCTTTCTTTTTGTAAATAATGTATGCTAAAACGATGCTTACACTAATGATCGCTATCATTAAACTAACGTATAGTACATCGAGTTGCAACTCATAAATGATCGGTGCTGCATCAACATATTTGAACGGGCTAAAGTATTTCAAAAAAGATAAATCTTCAGAAATGCTTGACATCATGCTCATAAAATAAGTGACGAAAACAAGCCCAAGGGCAAACGATGACGCATTTCTCGTTTTACGCATCATCGTTGATAATAAAAATGCTATGGACGCAAACGTAAAGTGAAGAAATACATTTGCCAACGTCAATAAATAAACAGCTTTTAATGAAACGTCGTATTCTTTAGCGATCTGAAAGCCGACTAAACTAACAAGGAAGGAAACCGTATTTATGACAATAATATTTACAACGACAACGAGTCCTTTACTTGTCAAAACTTCACTTCTTGTGACTGGTTTAGCAAGTAAAAATTCAATCGTTTTATCGTTTTCCTCTTTCGCGACAATATTTGCGGCTAACATAGCTGCGTAAACACTGCCAAGCAACGTCGTCATCGCATACACACGCACACCGTAATACCCTGTCAAATCACCAATGCTCAATTGATCCATTCCAAATGCTTTAATCATGGCTGGTGGCAGCGATTGAAGCAGCTTCGTTACTTCTTTTTGTTGCTCCGCGAACTGTGGGAAAATACTTAGCGTCAACAGTATAAGTCCGCTAAGCACAACAGTCCAAATAACTAAAGATTTTGCGTTTCGTTTCCATTCCCGTTTAAACATCATCTATCCCCTCACTTTTCGTAATAGTGCATAAACACATCTTCAAGAGACGGTTCGCTCATCGACACATCTTTAATGCGTAAATTGTGCAACTCGGCTATTAGTTCGTTCATATCCCCTCTGTATAACATCATCACTTCATTACCGCTGACTTCTTTTTTTACAACTCCCTCTAAATCAAATGTCGCATATTGTCCTTCCTCGAGCACGATCGTCACGTGTTTCAGCTGGTTTTTCGTTAGGTGTTCGATCGTTTCCACTTGAATAAGCTTGCCTTCTTTAATAATCGCTACACGATCACAAAGCTTTTGCACTTCTGATAAAATGTGCGAGGAGAAGAAAATCGTTACACCTTTTTTCCGTTCTTCTAAAAGAAGCTCAAAAAACGTATGCTGCATAAGCGGATCTAATCCACCTGTTGGCTCATCTAAAATAAGCAGTTTCGGTTCGTGCAACAACGCTTGAACGATCCCCACTTTTTTTCGATTTCCAAATGATAAATCTTCAATTTTTTTATGAACGTCTAAATCAAGACGCTTAGCCAGCTGTTTCAATCGTCGATCCGTCACGTTATAAAATGATGCCGAATAAAGCAATAAGTCGATCACTTTCATATCATCATAGTAATGCACTTCAGAAGGTAAGTAGCCAACATGACGCCGGATTTCTTTCGCATCTTTTACAATATCTTTTCCGAAAATCGTCGCACTGCCGCTCGTCGGATAAATAAAGTTTAGTAACGTACGAATCGTCGTACTTTTTCCTGCTCCGTTCGGTCCGATAAACCCAAAAATTTCCCCTTCCTTAATAGAGAATGTTACCCCTTCAATTCCTCGATTGTTTTTATACCTTTTTGTTAGCTGTTTGACATCAACAATGCCCATCGTTTCGCCCCCTTGGCGTTATACTTTATTGACCAATAAGTCAATTCCATAATACAACAGTTTGACTCAATAGTCAATAAAGAGATATTTACATATAATTCAAAAAGTGATATCATTAAAATATCTTTATGATGTTAGGAGGAAGAAATATGAAAGAAATGAAAGCTTGGTATATGAATGGTTTTTTCGCTTTGTTTCTTATCATCACATTACTTGCAGGTGCTATGTGGCGTTTTTTTATGGAGATGGAACTTATCCTTCCACTTTTCCTTGCTTTTTTCGCCTTCTTATTAATGACAGGCATGACTATGGTGCAACCTAATCAAGCAAAAGTCGTCATCTTTTTCGGAAAGTATGTCGGTACTATTCGTGATAGCGGTTTATTTTTGACTATTCCACTTAGCGTTCGCAAAACCGTTTCATTACGTGTTCGCAACTTCAACAGCGCCAAATTAAAAGTGAATGACGTTGAAGGGAATCCAATTGAAATTGCAGCGGTCGTCGTTTTTAAAGTGATTGATTCAGCGAAAGCCATATTTGATGTAGATAACTACGAGCAATTTGTCGAAATTCAGAGTGAGACAGCCATTCGTCACGTCGCAACAAAATATCCGTATGACACATTTGAAAACGAAAACATCTCGCTACGTGGAAACGCCGACGTCGTCTCAGAAGTATTAGCAAAAGAATTACAAGAACGTCTAAATGTAGCTGGTGTTGAAGTCATTGAAGCACGTTTAACACACTTAGCGTACTCTACAGAAATTGCAAGCGCCATGTTACAACGTCAGCAAGCTACAGCCATCCTAGCAGCACGAAAAAAAATTGTTGAGGGAGCAGTTTCAATGGCAAAAATGGCGATTGAACAGCTAGATCAAGAAGCTCATTTGCAGTTAGATGAGGAAAGGAAAGCAAATATGGTTAACAATTTGATGGTGGCAATTATTTCTGATCGTGGAGCCCAACCAGTCATCAACGCCGGAACGTTATACTAACGGTGAATACGAAATGACAAAGAAAAAAAACTTTCCGCTACGAATCGATCCAAAATTGTATGAAATCATCGAACGTTGGGCACAAGATGAATTTCGAAGCGTGAATGCTCATATCGAATTTCTACTGCGTGAAGCAGCAAAGCGCGAAGGACGTTTGAAAGAAAATAAAAAATAGAAAGGTGTCCCAAAAGCTTTCGGGACACCTTTTTCCGTCATCATACCTCTACGCATGGAGAAATACTATTTCGCAAATACATGGTTTCCAATCACAACTGTCACTTGGCGCGAGCGGATCCATTCGCTTTTCGCCGTCTTTGGATTGTAAAAGTACAATGAACCACTTCCTAAACCGCGAAAAGCAATGGCTTCTTCAACCGCTCGATATGCTTCTCGATCCGCTGGTTTGTTAATCTCGCCGTTTTGTACAGGAGTGAACGCATAATATCCCCCTGAACGCTCATAAATGACTTGGCGAATTGTATTTGGAAAATTCGGATGGTCGACACGATTCAACACGACCGTAGCAACCGCCACCTTCCCTGCGAACGGCTCTCCTTTTGCTTCCGCATGAACGAGGCGAGCTAACAAATCTTTATCGGCTTGAGAAATAGGTTGCGGAATACGCAACGCTTCACCAACAAACAAAATATCCGATTGTTTTTGGTTGATTCGTTGAAGCTCTAGCAATGAAACATTGTAACTTTTTGCAATCGTCCAAAACGTTTCCCCTTGTTTTACATAATGAACTGTCGTTTGTGCAGCTACTTCAGTTGTTGAAAAACAAAAAGCTGCTACAAAGGCAGAAGCAAGTGCTAGCAATTTCCTCATATTATCCCTCCTAGTCCGTTGCTCGCTTATAAGACTAGCAGGGATTTAGCAATCTATCATTATCTAATTTATGGAAAAATCTCAAAATACATGATGTGCAAAGATCGGGACGGCATATGGAAATTTGTTCATTTATTAAACTTCTTTAGCCCTTCACCAAAAGTTGTACTTGATTTTTTACAACACACTCTACTGACGTTTGTGAGAAACAATCAGCAAATCAATGATACTCTCACATTCTTGTTCAGAAGCGCGAATCATTTGTCAAGTACATGTCGCGGTAATAAACCGTTTCTTTCCATTTATGTAATTGTTCTATTCCTTTTTGCAGTTTTTCGTCTACAAGACGGGCATCTTCAATGTGTTTTATAATCATATTTCTTGCATCAACAAAGAGAGATGTTGACTGTTCAATCTTTTTCATGACGTCTTTCGAGTATTTATGTTGTGTTCGTATCTCATGTAAAACATCCTCAATATGTTTTTGTACTCCATGGATGATCAATAAAATATTTGTTAATTTTTCCGACGCTTGATCGCTCCGTTTCATTGCAGATTGAATCAAAGCGGATATCGTTTCAGTTTGATGCAACGATTGCTTGATTTCATGCTGAACCACCTGTGTTAACATGGTAATCGATTCTGTGCTTTTCGCCGTGCTTTCTGCCAACTTACGCACTTCAGCAGCAACAACAGAGAACCCCCTCCCATGTTCACCTGCCCTCGCTGCTTCAATAGAGGCATTTAGTGCTAATAAATTCGTTTGATTCGCAATCTCCTTGATAACTTGTACTATTTCCTCTATCTCTTTTGACCTTATGTTTAGCCCTTCCATTTTATTCGATGTTACATCCATTTCATCACCAAGGCGATGCATTAACTTTTCTACTTCATTAACCATTTGTAGCCCTTCCTCTGAACATTGCACCATTTCCATCGCTGAAGCTGTCAATTCTGTTCCTTTATCAAGCAATGTTTCGGAAATTTTGCTAGAATCTTTACTTAATTGATTCACACTATTAAATTTACCTTTAATTTCTTCAACAAGATTCTCTAGTACATTATGTTGACCATTAACTAACTCATGTTGTTGCATGGTCGCTAAAATTTCGTCATATAGATATTGAATGAACCGTTGAAAAGCCTCTTCCCGCTTTCTTAACCTATGTTTTACTTCCTTTAACTCCTCTTCTAACTGCTTTTTTTCTTCTTCTAGCTGTCTTATATCATTTATTCGTTGCAATAATCTCATTCTTTTCCCTCCTCATATTTCCTAATTGTTATTGTAGTGGAAATTGTCCAAAACAGTTGTGACGTCTATCACATTCGTTCTTTACAAAAAACAACTGGCATGAATTGTTCAAAATCTTCTCGAATGTGTGATGCACATCACAACTTCATAAATTAAAAGCAGTTATGCTTACATTGTAAAAGCAAAATTCGAGATGGAGGGTAAAAAACATGGAAAAGATATTTACAGCACAATCAACTGTTGGTGAAATCGTTGCTTTGTTCCCAAAAGCAAGTGATCTGTTTAAGACATATAAAATTGATTTTTGTTGTGGTGGAAATCGCCCCTTGTGTGACGTACTTACTGAAAAACAATTGGAGGTAGATGTTATTTTACAACAACTCCAATCCATGTATGAAAAGTCACTTGAAAAGGTAGAAAAAAACTGGCTTGATGTTCCGCATACAGAATTAATTGAGCATATTATTCAAACGCACCATCAATTTTTGTTAGAAGAACTACCAAAGCTTACCCCTTATGTAACAAAAGTTGCGCGTGTTCACGGCCCAACACAGCCGCACCTAATTCAGGTGCACCAGCTGTTCCATGAGTTAAAAATCGAGTTAGAACAACACCTAATGAAAGAAGAAAAAGATGTATTTCCACTTATTATACAATTTGAAAAACGTCCAACAGAAGAAAATAGACAAATGATGATACGAGCAATCGAAGAGCTTATGGCTGAGCATGAACATGCCGGGGATATAATAAAGAACATACGAGAGATCACAAATGACTTTACCCCCCCTGTCGATGCTTGTGGAACATATCGTCTAGTGTATAATCGACTCGAAGCACTAGAAGATGACTTGTTTACCCACATTCATTTAGAAAATAATATTTTATTTCCACGCATTCTTACCGAATAATATTTAAGGACACGATAAATCGTCTGGAAAATTTGTTTATTAATTGATAATAACGCGTGTATAATCATGAAAAATAAAATAGGGTGTCCAAATACTCTTTGGGCACCTCAT
>OGCI01002098.1_pt1 | contig 14278 bp, 12 predicted proteins | sample 1570021 | NCBI WGS metagenome assembly OGCI01 (sample SAMN06264664, study PRJEB24512) | hot springs metagenome | isolation source: Hot spring water | place: South Africa: Tshipise | collected 2015-06-21 | reverse complement strand
TTCTTTCAACACTACTTTTTTACCGTTTTCAAATTCAATTATTCCCTCACCTTTCAAAACGATTACAAATTCATTTTCTTTCTGATCATACCAAAAATCTTTAGGACTTGAATGATTATCAGATATGATTCTTTCAATCCGAACGTTATTCGATTTAACTAATGTTTCAATTATTTCTTTTTCTATTTGATGAGGAATTTCAGTGAAAAAATTTTTTACGGACATTTGCATTCATCCCAAATTTAGAAAGCCAATTTCATTTTCAGTAATGAATAGATAAGTGACTCGCTCGCTTTATCTTTTAATCTCGTAGCTAACTCAGATTTTATTATAAATTCTAGAATAATTTGTGTAAAAGGTTCATAGATAAAACCGAATGAATAATTGCTATAATTCCATCTTTCGCCATCAAGAAATAAAGCAGTTTTTTCAGGCATAAAATCGGGATGACTTAGAAAAACATCTCCGCCAATATTTCTGATTAAATTTCCATTAGTGTCATATTCATTTTTTCCTTTCCGCACAAAAGAATATTCACCAAAGAGTCTAAGGCGCTCATCAACATTGTATGTTATTCTTGTCAAAATCTCATCAGCATTCGGACCTATCCTATGCCCAAGATTTTGTCCAAAAGAAGTGTAGGTATTTTTTGGATCGGCGTGTGTGTAAACATAAGGTCTGATTCGAGTGTACTCGCATATTAAACTAAGATCTTCAATTCCAAATGGTTGATACCAAAATGTTCCAATTTGATAAGCAGTTTTATTTGTATATCTTTTCAAATCCTGAAGATTACTCAAAATATTTTCATCAAGGAAAAATGTTCCTTGAATTTCAAAATTCTTTATTGCATTTGTTTTGAAGTCAAGAAATACATTTCCATTATCTCTATCCTGAATGTCCATTTCAATGAATTTATAAAATGATATTGGAGATAAATAACCCAATTCGATTCCTCTGCCTGAGTAAATCATTGACTCACCAATTCCAAATTCAAATTTTTCAAATGCGATTTTCACTTTGTTGATTGCAATATATTTTGTGAAACGGTCTTCCCTTTTTGGTAAAAACTCACCGACAGTTGAAGCGTGAATTGAAGTAATATGAAATGGTGAATAATCAAAATTAAAATTAATGAAATCCAATGTGGGATTATTTCCGCTAATTATAAGTTTATTACCATACCCGTAACCAAAAGTAATATCTTCTCTACCAATCTGAATTGAGAGATTAATTTTTGGATGCGGTTTCACTTTCAATCTCAAATAGCCGTAATTAAATCCATAGTTCCCGATATTTTCCAGATTTTCAACCCACTTGAAATTACTAAGCAAACGTGGTTCTATTTTTTCAGAAATAAACGAATTACCACTGACACCGCCTTTTATAACTGTAAGATTGTAACCCAAATTTGAAAAGACAGTTCCTCTAAGTCTAAAGCCTATGTCATATAAATTTGAATTTGTAGTTGGCGAAGGTTTTAATCTTTGTCCATGATAAAAATGTCCAATCCCTTCAATGAAAATACTATTCTCATCTTCAATTGAAGCGAATAAGTATTTCTTTTTATCTGAAAAAATATTTTTTACTGATTGGAAAAAATTTTTATCAGGATTAAATAATTCTGAATGTTGATTTTCATCGAGATTATCGGATAATTCAAATTGAAATTTTTTAAGAAGTTTTTTTTCAGTTTCACTTAGTAATTCAGATTTACTTTCAATTTGCATCAAATAAGATTTGATCGAATTTCTCGATAAAACCAGATTGTCATCTCGAAGATAAGTAATGACATTTTTAACTCTCATTTCTTTCAGAAAAGTATAAACTCTGTGTTCAATCGGTAGATTATCTTCCTGTGCAAAAAAGATTGAAGGAAGAATAAAAAAGAATAATAGAAGGAAGTAATTTTTCATATCAATAAATAAAAGTGAATGATTTTTTAATCAATAAGAAAACAATATTTTTGCCTTAAAAATAATGAAAAATTATGCGACCTATTTATCTCTTCGTTGAAAAAAACGGTTTAACCAGAAAAATAATGATTGATATGGCTTTTCTTTCTTCGAGGAAGAAAATCCGTTTATTAAAATATTTATTTGAAGATGAACTTTACTTTCTTTATCCTGACAAAAAAGATAAATCTATTATTAACAAATATTATTTAACTAAAGATAAAATCTTTAAAGAAGATGAGAATTTCTACTATTTCAAATTTCCCTTTAAGATTAAAGAGGTTTCTGAAGTCTCTCACTAAAAAAAGTAGGTTTAATTTATGAAAAAATTCCTTTCTCTTTTCTTTTTATTCTTTTCAATTCTTTCATTTCCTCAGATGGAAGTAGATACAACACTTAATAAAGGATGGAATCCTAAAGCAATTATAGGATTAAATATCAGTCAGATTTCGTTCAAAGATTGGACTCAAGGTGGTTCAAATTCACTTTCCTATACAGGTTTTACCAGAGTTGACGCTGTTTACATTTCTGATTCGTGGCGTTGGGCGAATTTTCTAAAGTTAGCTTATGGTCGGACAAAACTTGAATCACAAGGTTACAGAACAACTGATAATGAATTCTTTTTTGAAAGTATTTTATCAAAAAGTATTGGTTGGAAAATAGATCCTTATTTTTCTTCATCAGTTCGTACTTCAATTACGAAAGGATTTGATTATAAAACAACTCCTGAAATTCAAACTGCAGATTTTTTTGATCCGGGATATGTTACTCAAGCTTTGGGATTTCTTTATCACGAAAAAGATTTGTTCACAACTCGATTAGGAATATCATTTCAGGAAACTTTTGCTAATAAATTTGCAGCGCTTTATTCAGATGATGAAGAAACTACCGATAAGATTGAAAAATTTAAACTCGAAACAGGATTAGAATCTGTAACCGGTCTTGCTTATGAATTTCTTCCTAACACCACATATATATCTTATCTGAGATTATTTACTCGTTTTAACAAATTAGATGTATGGGATGTTCGCTGGGATAATATCATTACTGCAAAAGTTAATGATTATCTGAATGTTAATTTGAATGTTGTGATTGTTCACGAGATAAATCAAACCAGACGAACTCAGATAAAACAAGCATTGAATCTTGGATTCGTTTTCAAACTGATTTAACTTCAAATAAGTTTTATATCTTCGAGGAAAGGAAGTTTGTTCCGGATTTCTGTCAAATAAATTTTATCAAGTTCTGCAATTAAAATTTCTTCTTTATCAACGCTAAAACAAATTTCCTTTCCCATCGGATCAAACACAGAACTATAACCATTGTAATTTAACTTAATATCTTTTCCTACTCTGTTTACTCCAGCAACATAGCATTGATTCTCTATTGCTCTTGCTTTCAGTAATGCCCGCCAATGCTCAATTCTTGTATCAGGCCAATTTGCAATATCAACAATTAAATGAACTTTCTTCTTAGCATATTTTCTATAAAGTTCCGGAAATCTTAAGTCATAACATATTGAAAGTCCGATTTTCCATTTTCTTACTTTAGTTATTGCTGGTCTTTTTCCAGAGAGAAAATGCTTATCTTCATTTGCATAAGAGAACGGATGAATTTTACGATAAAGTTTTACAAGTTTTCCTTTTTTATCTATATGAATCAAAGTGTTGTAAGGTTTTGATTTGGATTTTTCAACGATTCCAACAAGTACATCAATATTTTTTTCAACTGCTAATTTTGAAAAGAATCTGAAAGTATCTCCTTGAATTGTTTCAGCAATTGAAACTGCATTCATTGAAAAACCGGTGAGAGTCATTTCCGGTAAAATAAGGAGTTCAAATTTTTCTTTATTTGATTCAATAAGATGAAGAATTTTCTCTTTGTTTGAATCTTTATTCTCCCATTCCGGTGAATATTGTAATAATGCAATTTTCATAATTGAGTTTAACGTGATGGATTAATTTTTCATTTAATCAATACTTCAAACTTAGTTATTTTTGTGTCAATAAATAACTAATATTTGATGAGCAATTACCAATTTGATTTCAATCTGTTCGACAATTTCCCTGATATGTATTTCGTTGTCGATTGCAGTGGAAAAATCATAAAAACAAATAAATCTGCTGAGACTCTTCTTGCAAGTGAGTTGAAGAAGGAAGATAATTTTTTTGATATGATTGAACTATGCGACAGAAGTCATACGGATAAATTATTTGCTGAAACAAAATCGAGCAATTTATCGAAATCAATAAATACACGTTTATTCATTAACAGAAAATATCTTGATGTAAATGTAACTTTCGTGCCGTTTCTCAACAGTCAATCAGATAGATACATAATTGTTGCAAGAGATATTTCTGAAGAAAAGCAAAAAGAAATTGAGTTAACAAGATTTTTTAACATCGCAGAGAATAGCGTTAATCCAATTCAGATTACAGATTTGAATGGAAGGATGATTTATGTTAACCGTGCATTTATAAATGCTTCTGGATACACTAAAGAAGAACTTTTAGGAAAGAACCCGCGAATTTTTGGAAGCGGAAAATTACCAACTTCTTTCTGGGATAAAATGTGGGCTACAATTTCAAGTGGTAAAGTTTGGGTTGGTGAAGTAGAAAATCGGAAAAAAAATGGTGAGCCATTTTATACTCAACTACTAATCTCTCCTATTATTGATAAAGAAAATAATGTTACCGGATACTTTGCAATTCACAGAGACTTATCAGAAAAACGAACTTTTGAAAGACAACTAATTCATTCACAAAAGATGGAGAGTATTGGTACACTTGCTGCCGGTATTGCACACGAAGTTGGAAATCCACTTGCTTCAATTTCAGCTCTCGTACAGGTTGCACAACGCTCTACAAAAGAGCCTTTAGTTATTGAAAAACTGAGCTTAGTGAAAAATCAAATTACAAGAATTTCTAAAATCATAAGAGATCTTGTTGATTTTTCCAGACCTTCAAATTATGAATTAAAATTTACTGACATAAATAAAGTTTTAATCGAAGCAATGGAGATCACCAAAGTTGGAACAAAAGCAAAAGATATTACTTTCGAGGCTGAATTAAGTGAGATGTTACCAAATTTACCTTTGATAGCAGACCAGATTCAGCAAGTATTTTTAAATATTTTGCTAAACGCTGTTGATGCAATTTCAGAGAAGAAGGTTAAAAACAAAGAAAAAATTTCTATTAAATCTTCTGTTGAAAATGATTTTGTTATTATCACTTTTTCAGACACTGGACCCGGAATATCAGATGATAATCTGAACAAAATTTTCGAACCATTTTTCACCACTAAAAAAGAAGGAAAAGGAACCGGACTTGGACTTTGGGTGAGCTATGGGATCGTTAAAAGTTTTCAAGGTGAAATCAAAGTATCGAGCAAACTAGGCAAAGGAACAACATTTACTATCAAATTACCTATTCACAATCAATAAGGAATATATGAGTTATAAAATATTAGTCGTTGATGACGAAGAAATTATAAGAGATAATCTTTCTTTTGTATTAGAAGCAGAGGGATTTAATGTCGAGAAGGCAGAGAATGGTTTAGTTGCATACAACAAAGTCAAAGAAAAACACTTTGATTTGATTATTACAGATATTGAAATGCCTTCAATGAAAGGAACTGAATTATTAGAAAAGGTTAAAACTCTTGATCCTCAAACTGCTGTAATCATTATTACTGCATTTGGATCATTAGAAACTGCAATTTCTGCATTGAGGAATGGTGCAAGTGATTATATCCTAAAACCAATTGAGTTTGATGAATTAATTCTAAAAGCGAAGAGATTATTTGAAATCAAGGAATTAATAATCGAGAATAAAATTTTGCGTGAAGAAGTTCATCGACAGTACGATTTCGAACATATTGTTGGAAAAAGTGCTGCAATCAAAAATGTTTTTGAAATGATTAAAGCAGTCGCTGATACTGACTCAACAGTTTTAATCAGTGGAAAAAGTGGAACTGGAAAAGAATTAGTAGCTAAGGCAATTCATTATAATAGCAGAAGAAAAAACAAAAGATTTATTGCTGTTAATTGTGGAGCTATTTCAGAAAATCTCATAGAAAGCGAATTGTTCGGACACAGAAAAGGTGCTTTTACAGGTGCGATCTCTGATAAAGAAGGTTTTATAAAAGCTGCTGAGGGTGGTACTTTATTTTTAGATGAAATCAGCGAAATGCCACCACAATTACAAGTAAAACTTCTGCGAGCTATTCAGGAAAAAGAATATACTCCGGTTGGAACAACACTTACACTTTCTGCAAATGTAAGGTTTATAGCTACAACAAACAGAAATTTGGAAGAAGAAGTCAAAAACGGAAGATTCAGAGAGGACTTATACTACAGAATAAATGTAGTTGAAATACATTTACCTTCTTTGAGAGAAAGAGAGGAAGATATTCCTCTCCTTGCAAATCATTTCGTTGATTTTTACAGAAGAAAATTAAATAAAAAAATAAAAGGTATTGACAATGATGCAATGAGAGCTCTTATCAATCACGAATGGAAAGGCGAAGTAAGAGAATTAGAGAATATTATAGAACGAGCTGTAATTTTCTGCAAAAGTGAATTTATTATGCTGGAGGATTTGCCACAGTCAATTGTTCCTTCAAAAAGTTTGTTTAATTTTTCATACACTGGTTCTTTAGAAGAAAGTGTTAAAAAATTTGAAAGAGATTACATAATCAAAGCTCTTCAAAATAACGAGTTCAATAAAGAAAAAACTGCAGAGGAACTTAGTGTTGGTCTTTCAACCTTATACAGAAAACTCAAAGAACTTGATATTCAGATATAATTTCATTTTCAATAAAGAGAAAATAAAATTAAAGTTATTTCATATTTGGCAAATTTAACGAGAACTCTCAAAATTATTGGAATTTTAGCTGATTTTTAGTCTGGCATATAATTCGAGTAATTACTTTTATGAAAAGAGTAATTATTTACAGTCCGGACTTCAGTCTTTGTTATAGTCTTTTGGCTTATTTACAAAATCATTATAAGCTTGTAGTAACAACAGATTATAAACTACTTGAATCATTTAATTTTGACAATAAAAATGATGCAGTGTTTATTGATCACGAACCAAATAATCAATTATTTCTGACTTGTGAAAAAATTAAAATAAAGAATCCTGATATACCTATTTTTCTAACTTATGTGTACACTAAAAGAACTTCGCAGACTGAAAGCAGACTTAAATCTTATGTCAGTGAAATTTTCTACAAACCTTTTGACTTAAACGAAATCAGCTTAAAATTAACAGAAATTCTTGAACAATCAGCTTTAACTAAATAGCTAGTCCAATTAAAATTCTAATATTTGCAAAAAAGAACATTGTTTTTTTATTTATAATGAGAAATTATTAATTAACTCATTAAATAATGCAAAAATTTCTAATTTTTATTATAAAATATTGGTATTTAATTTGTGGTAAAATTGAACAACAAAAATCGAGGTAAAAATGAAAAATATAACTCTTTATCTAATACTTGTCCTTACGATAGTTGCGTTATATGGTTTTGCTTATGCAATTGCCGGAGATGATGAGCCCGAAGGAAAAAAGATTTTCGTTGATAATAAATGCAATATGTGTCATACAGTAAAAAGCGTTGGGATTGAATCAAAAAAATCTGACGCTACTGATATAGTTCAGCTTGATAAAGAAAAAAATGCTGAGTTTTGGATGAAATATCTTATGAAAAAAGAAAAATTGAATGGAAAAGACCACAAGACTGCCTTTAAAGGCAATGAAGAAGATTTGAGAAAAATAGTTGATTGGATGATGACCTTATCGGAAAAATAATTTTTAGATTTTTAGGATTTTTATGGCACTCAGGCAAATAACTACTGAAAAAAAAAAGATGTTCCCTCTGCATCTTTTTATATCTCTCCTCACAATCGGATTAGTTATTTTGCCCTCAAACATAAATGCTCAATCAGTAGAAGATTGTCTGAGTTGCCATAATGATACTGAACTGACAATGGAAAAGAAGGGAAAGACTATTTCCCTTTTTGTTGATGAAAATACGTATAATAAATCTGTTCACTCAAAATTATCTTGTGTTACTTGCCATAAAGGATTTAGTGCAGAAGATTTACCTCACGCTGAGAATATCCAAGATGTCAATTGTCTAAGTTGTCATTCTAACGCTTTAACGAAACATAGTTTCCATCCTCAGATTTTATTTTCCAGAGGAATGGGAAAAGGTCAGGATATCTCTTGCAAATCTTGTCACGGCATTCACGACGTTCAATCTGTTAAAAAGAGCAAGTGGACTACTAAAAATTTAACTAACGCCTGCGGAAGTTGTCATCCAAAACAAAAAGAAGAATACATTCAATCCAATCACTTTTTAGCCAAGCAGACAAATGGTTTAGATTCTCCTGACTGTCTGACTTGCCATAAAGAGCAGATAACTAAATCATCATTTAAAGATAATTTATTGGGGATGAAATCTGCTCAGGAAAAACTATGTCTATCTTGCCATTTGGATAATCCTGATGTCAGAAATAGAGTTAATCCGAAAGCGAAATTTATTCAGGCTTATAACAATAGTGTTCACGGTTCTTCATTGCACGGAGGTAATCCTGAAGCTGCAAATTGTATTGATTGCCATAGTTCTCATATAGTATTAAAAAGCTCAGACTCAAGATCGCACGTAAACAGATTAAATATTCCATCTACTTGCGGAAATTGTCATAATGAAATAAAAAAAGAATACCAAGAAAGTATTCATGGAGTAGCTGTTTCAAAAGGAAATATTGATTCACCGGTATGTACAAGTTGTCATGGAGAGCACAATATTCTAAAACATACTGATCCGAACTCACCTGTAGCTTTTCAGAATGTTTCATCAATGATTTGCGCACCTTGCCACACTTCTGTAAGATTATCTGAACGTTATGGATTATCCACAAACAAATTTGAAACATTCACTGATTCCTATCATGGTTTAGCATTAAGAGGAGGCTCTGTTACTGTTGCAAATTGTGGTAGTTGCCATGGATATCACAACATAAAACCATCAAGTGATCCTACTTCAATGATTCATAAAGATAATCTTGTAAAAACTTGTGGTTCTTGTCATCCGGGAGCAAATAAACGGTTTGTTACTGGAACTATTCACGTCTCCATAGATAAAGCTGAAGAACCAATTCTTTATTGGATTGCGACTATCTATATTGTTTTGATTGTTTCAATTGTTGGTGGAATGTTCATTCATAATGCTTTTGATTTATATCGAAAAGCGAAACTAAAAAAACAAATTCAGATGGGTGAAATTCATACAGAAAAGCACGGGCATAGTCTATATCTGAGAATGACTTTGAATGAGAGAATTCAACACGCTACAATGGCTACCAGTTTTATTGTTCTTGTAATTACTGGATTTATGCTACGATTTCCAGAATCTTGGTGGGTAAACCATATAAAAGAAATTAGTTCTCACGCATTTGAATACAGAAGTATTATTCATAGAATTGCAGCAGTTGCAATGATTTTAATTAGTTTATATCACATTTACTATATTATCTTTACAAAACGAGGAAGACAATTAGTAATTGATTTACTTCCCAGATTTCAGGACTTAAAAGATGCTATCGGAGTGGCAAAATTCAATCTCGGTTTTTCTAATACAAAACCAAAGCTGGATAGATTTTCGTATGTAGAAAAAGCTGAATATTGGGCTTTAGTTTGGGGAACAATTGTAATGACATTAACTGGTCTTTTAATGTGGATTTATACCGACTATGCCGGTACATTCACAAAACTTGAATGGGATATTGCAAGAACGATTCATTATTATGAAGCATGGTTAGCATTTCTTGCAATAATTGTTTGGCATTTCTATTTTGTCATTTTCAATCCTGATGTGTATCCAATGAATCTTGCCTGGCTTAAAGGTACTTTAACAGAAGAAGAAATGGCTCATGAACACCCTCTTGAATTAGAGAAAATAAAACAAAAAGAAAAAGAAAACTCTACTAATTAATTCTAAAACTTTTTTAGGAGGATTAGATGAAAAAAATATTTCCTCCCTATTTCTATAATCCGATTTCATTAGTCGGTTTATCTATTTCTGCCATCAGCTTTGGATTAATAGTCTTTCTATTTATTCTTGATATTTTCAGCCCTGATGATAAACCCTACATGGGAATCATCACATATATTATACTTCCTACTTTCCTTATAATCGGACTAATAATTTTCATCTTTGGAATTATTAGAGAAAAGAAACGAGAAAAACGAGGATTATTCCGTGAGAAAAAATTTCCTGTAATTGATTTAAATGATATTCAAAAAAGAATAGCTTTTATTTACATATCTCTTGGTTCATTCATATTCTTAGTACTTTCTGCTTTTGGAAGTTATAAAGCTTATGAATACACTGAAACAGATTCTTTTTGTGGGATGATTTGTCATCAGGTTATGGAGCCAGAATTTACAGCCTATCTTGACTCACCTCATTCAAGAGTCGGTTGCGTACAATGCCACATTGGCTCTGGTACTAATTGGTACGTTAAATCTAAGTTATCCGGTGCTTATCAGGTTTATTCTGTTATTTTTAATAAGTACTCAAAACCGATCCCAACTCCTGTTAAAGAATTAAGACCTGCTGAAGGTACTTGTGAACAGTGTCATTCACCTTCTCATTTTTTCAGCGAGAAAAAAGTTGATTACACTTATTATTTATCCGATGAGAGAAATACTAAAAGCAAATTAACTATGCTTGTAAAAATTGGTGGTGGGAACAATATCCATAATCAAGGCAGCGGAATTCATTGGCACATGAATGTTAATAATAAGGTTTATTATGCTCATTCTGATGATAGAAGACTTGAAATTCCTTGGGTAAAATTAGTTGACAGTAAGGGAAATGAAACAATATATAAATTAAAAGATTTCGATCTGGATAAATCAAACATTCCTGAGGAAAACTTCAGATTGATGGATTGTATAGATTGTCATAACAGACCATCACACATTTTCCATCAACCGGATAAGATGACAAATTTATATATGTCTAATAACAGAATTAATGAAAATTTACCATTCATTAAAAGTTTGATTGTACAAGCAGTTGAAAGAAATTATTCAAATAAGAAAATCGGAATTGATAGTATTAGAATTTTCATACAAAGTTTTTATCAAATAAACTACCCCGAATTATATTCAACGAAAAGGGAACAAATTGATCAAGCTATCAAATCAGCACAACAAATTTATGATCGAAATTATTTCACATATATGCAAGCTAATTGGAAGAAGTTTCCTGACAATATCGCACACACATATACTCCCGGATGTTTCCGTTGCCATGATGGAAAACATTTCAGCGATGATGGAAAAGTAATTTCAAATGATTGTAATAGTTGTCATATTATTATTTCACAGGAATTTCCCGACGGTAAAAAAGCAAGCTCGTTAGAAGGATTAGAGTTTGTTCATCCTGTAGATTTTGGTTATTCAATCAAAGATCATTTATGTACAGATTGCCATTATAAAAAAGATTAAAAGAATTTTTTTAATTTAATCTTGACAATTCATCCCAGAGAATTTCAAGTAAATTTTCAATACCGTAACCGGATACAGCTGAAAAGATAATAACACCTCTTTCAATTCCTCTGAATTTTGTTTTAGAAATTTTCTTTAATTCTGATTCTTCTATCAGATCAGCTTTAGATAATGATACCAGAATTTTCTTTTCAATTAATTTCGGACTGTATTTTTTTAACTCGTTATATAAAATTTTGAAATCCCTTTTGTAATCATCAGAAGTAATGTCTATTAAAAAAAGTAAAATTCTGGTTCTTTCGATGTGCCTCAGAAACTGAATGCCTAAACCTTTACCTTTATGTGCACCTTCAATAATTCCCGGAATATCAGCGACAGTGAAACTATGAAAGTCTTTGTAGTTAACTATACCAAGAACCGGTTCAAGAGTAGTGAAAGGATAATTAGCAATTTTTGGTTTAGCTGCAGATATTCTTGATATCAGAGTTGATTTGCCAGCATTAGGAAAACCGACTAAACCAACATCCGCAATTAATTTTAATTCAAGAATTAGTTTCTTTTCTTCTCCAGGTTTCCCTTGTTCTGCAAATCTTGGAGTTTGTCTGGTTGGAGTTGCAAAATTTGCATTTCCTCTACCCCCTTTTCCACCTTTAGCTATTAAAAAAGTTTGACCTTCTTCATTTAAATCAACAATGACTTCTTCACTTTCATCTGATTTTACGATAGTGCCGATTGGAACTTTAATAAATATATCGTTTCCTGATTTTCCATCTTTTAATGATGAGCCTCCATTTTCTCCATTTTCAGCCACGAAATGTTTTTTATACTTGAAGTCCAAAAGTGTGGAAATGTTTTTGTCTGCTACGAAATAAATACTTCCGCCATTTCCACCATTTCCGCCGGAAGGACCTCCTTTGGGAACATATTTTTCTCTTCTGAATGCAACTGCGCCATTTCCGCCCTTGCCAGATTTTACAATAATTTTAGCGTAATCAATAAACACAAATTAACCTTCAAAAAATTTCTGAAGTGCTGATTTAAGTAGATTTATTTCTTTTGAGTCAGAATCAATATGATATGAATTAACAATCTCATTTAATATCCGAAGCGAATCATCATAGGATTTTGATGATATTAATTTTTCAATCGTAATCACAAAATCTTCACTATCAGAGTTAAAAATATTTTCCTGAATTCTTAGAATTTCCTTTTCAGTCAGATATTTTAGAAAATCAGAAGCTGATTTTTGATTCTCGTTTTTCGAATTCTTATTGATAACTTCTTCCCCTTGAGTCTCAGAAATTGAATTTTCAGATTCATTGAATAATTCTTCTTCAAATTCCTCATCGAATAAGGAATAGTTTTCATTTTCATTCAAATTATTCTCACTAACAATCTGATCTTTATTAGTTTGATTTTTGATATCTGAAATATCTTCAATTTGAGTTAATTGTTCTGGATTTTCCTCTTTATCTAATGATACGAAGTTTTTATTTGTTTCATTCCCTTTATCTTCAGCAAATTCATTTTTAGAGGTATGAAATAAAATGCTTTCAAACTCAGATTTTGAAATGGTTTCAACCTTATTCATCTCAACGTATTTTTTTAGCTTATCAAACTCTTCAGCCAATCCTTTGTCAGATAAATAAGATAGTATTATTTCAACTTCAACTTTATTAGCATAAGAAGTATCTGTAAAATCCAATGAAGTATTGAAAAAATCTAAAAGTATTTCTTTTTTGTTTTCACTGAACAATTTATCATCAATTTTTTTCAGAACTTCTTCGAATTTTTCAGACTCAATAGAATTGTAATCAAATTTTCTGAAGTACTTTATTATGATATTTTTTTGATATGGAAAAAAGTAGGCATATTCTATTAAATGGAAGAAATCACTTGAACTTATATTCTTTTTTTCATTAAAAATAATTTTTTTCAATGACCAGTTCGGTTTTATCAAATGGCTTAAATTAAAAGATATCGCCTGAAGAAAAAGATTATTTACTTCTTCTAATGAAATGAAAGTTGATTTTACAATTTCATCGAATAATTGATGAAAAATGAATTCTGTTTTTGCTGATGAATAATTAAAAACAGACTTTTTTTTTATAAGACTTTTGTCCCTTGAAAATAAAATTTTGAGTTCTGCTTTTACGTAATTCTTTATTGAAGAATGAATATCTGCATCCAGAATAGATCTATAACTAACTAATTCATTCTGAGAATTAACTTTAGAAAAATTTTTCTCTAATATTTTGAATACTTTTTCTTTTAACATCAAAAAAATTATTAAACTTCAACCGTTTTTGATTTGAGCTTAGCTGCAAGATAATCTCTATTCATTCTGGCAATAAACTTTACAGAAATTCCTTTCGGACATTCAGCTTCGCAAGCGTATGTATTTGTGCAGCTTCCGAAACCAAGTTCATCCATTACTTTGACCATTCGTTCTACTCTTCTATATCTTTCTGGTTGACCTTGTGGTAACAAACCCAAGTGCGATACTTTTGCAGATACGAAGAGCATTGCAGAAGCATTTTTACAAGCTGCAACGCAAGCACCGCATCCAATGCAAGCTGCAGCGTCAAAAGCTTCAGAAGCAACATCTTTAGGTATTGGAATTAGATTAGCGTCCTGTGCTCCTCCAACATTAGCAGATATATAACCTCCAGCTTGTAATATTTTATCGAAAGCAGAACGATCAACCATTAAATCTTTAATTACTGGAAATGCTTTAGCTCTGAAAGGCTCAATCCATATAATATCACCATCTTTGAAATTTCTCATATGAAGCTGACA
>OGCI01002093.1_pt1 | contig 14311 bp, 9 predicted proteins | sample 1570021 | NCBI WGS metagenome assembly OGCI01 (sample SAMN06264664, study PRJEB24512) | hot springs metagenome | isolation source: Hot spring water | place: South Africa: Tshipise | collected 2015-06-21 | reverse complement strand
CTTTGACCTTGTAACTGACCGGTGGAGTCAGACACCATTGCCGGGAATGCCGATGCAGAGCCAGCGGACCGGCAAGAACAAGAAATCCAAGGATGGCGGTTCCGCAGCATGGTATGACGGATATATCTACGCCCTGAAGGGCGGTAATACCTGTGAGTTCTGGATGTATGATACCGCAAATCGGCTCTGGACCGAGCTGGATACGATGCCGCAGGTGGGGTCAACCGGGAAAAAGAAAAGGGTTAAAGGTGGTGGCGATATTATCTATATGCTTAACGCCTTCTGGGCGCTGAAGGGGAATAAAACATTAGAGTTCTGGCGCTACGGGTTTGTTGTTGACGGTCTCCGGGATGGCGTGTCCGCTAACACAGCGGACGGAGATAAATCATATCCGGTAGAAGGTAATGAGCTGTTTGTTACTCCGGGATATATTCGGTATATGCTTTCCCGTCCGGGCAAAGTGCGGCTGGTAGTTTATGATATCAATGGTAGTCAGCGGTTAATAAAGGTGGACCATCACCAATCAGCAGGAACCTATGAGGTGTCAGTACCGGACAGAAAACTTGCCGCCGGGATTTATTTTGTGCACCTGGATGTTGATGGTGTGGTTGCTACCCGGAGGTTGCTCGTGGTGAGGTAAAGGGGTTTAGTCCCGGGTTTGAGTAATTAGCGGATGATGGTAATGACCGCTGGTCGGGAGCGGTCCGGGGTATTGAGAAAGTAAATACCAGCCGGAAGTTGTTCGGTGCTTTTGGCAGCAGCGGGTAGTCTGGCAACAATTCTGCCGCTGGCGTCAAAAAGGATGGCGGGGCTGTTTTTCAACACCAGGTGGCTGTTAAGGATAGAGGGGTGAACCAGAACAGGTTTAGAGGCGCGGTTGTTTTCCGCAACGGGAAGGACAAGGCGTGGTTTTAATAACCCGTCACCAATAAGACACATACCATAAAACCAGGACCTTTCCCATGGTTCCAGACCGTTATGGATCTGTTGACAGAACCAGATGCGGAAGGCGTCACCGATGGTGGAACCGTTACCAAGCGGTGCGTAAAAATCATCGAATTCCAGCATGGAGCCGGTTTTGGTTGAACCGATAGCCCCCAGTCCTGACCTGCTCTGAAATACATAACGTCCACCGCAGTAGCCCTGTTCAGTAAAACGGGCGTTAGAACAGGCAAACAGGTTGTAAAAGCAAATAGCGGGGTCCAGCCGGGGGATTGATTCGCCATAGAACCAGTCCCAGCTCCGGCCATGGTTGTATTTCATCGCATGGCCACCGGGCCAGGAATGGGCACACAGTTGTAGCCACTGATAGACGGCGGTATCAATGCGGGGGCGATAGTCAAGGACTCGTGTCTGTTCAGAATCGGCGATGAACACCCGGTAAGGATATAGCAGACCAACCTGATTATTCCAGTCGTTCGCCCACGGTGTCCAGTCATCATCAATATAGACCAGGGCGCGGTCAGTAACAGTTAACTGTCCGGTGCGGTACTGATGGCAGCGGGAGAGATAGGAACGGATCAACGTCGTCTGGTTGCCGAGCGTAGCAACATAGATGCGCGAGACGCTGATCTCCAGTTCAATGCTGTCGTAATGGGTGTCATAGATTGAGTCGTTACCAGGGATCAGTGAATCAAGGGTGTCATAGCGCACCAGGTTGTCTTCCCAGATGCCGTCCAGGTCCATAAAGTAAAGGTCGCAGGGAAACTCTTCATACTCTTCGTCCGGGTCACGGCGACCGTTGCTGTTCCAGTCATCAATTAACTGAAACCAGGCAACAGGCAGACTGCCGATAAGCAGGGCGCTGGTCAGCCCCTGCTGGTATTCTTGCCGAAGCAGGTTGCGCAGAGAGTCGCAGCTAACCCCTCGTACCGAGAAGAGTGTAACCTGATAACCTTCCTGAGTCAGGTCAGCGATTAAGGTATCAAGGTGATTGGTAATTGAGGCGACCAGGGTGCTTTCAACAATGATGGCTACCCCGGGGTTTAGATTCAGACCGGCGGTGCGCAGTTTCTGCACCCGCCAGGTGGATGGAGCGGAGAAGTTATTCTGCCATTCCCTAAAACCAGCCGGGCCGGAGCTGTCCGGACTGATGTGGCGCAGGATATGAACATCTGGCGCTGTGTTGATGATGGCAAGAAAGATGAGCAACTGACTCATATTTAATCTTACCCTGCTACCGGTGAGTGGTCAAATGAAAAAGGTGTTAAATCCGGTTATCGGATAGTACGGCGGCAATTGAATAAACGTCCCGGTTTTCTCTATTCCAGGACAAGATAATAATGCAATATATAAAAGTAGAGGTTTTCTCAAGGCGGTTTTTAACAGCGGCGGTGGTATAACAGGTGGCGGTATCATATCTAACAGATTTATCTGCTGTTAGTTATAACAAAATACCGCGGAAAAATTATATAAATGGGGCAGGGTGGGGGTATACCCCGGGGTTATCCCCGGGATAGTCCGGTGGATAATGCTGGAGATGATGTCTGATACCGGTATTAGCTCGGTTCTGGAAACTTATAACCGCACTTTTTTCTATATGCTAACGGACTTATTACATCGGTGGTTACCTCCAGCCTGCCGCTGATTTTAATCCGGGGGGATAAAGGGTAGTTTTAACCCGATATTTGCCATGGAGGCTGTAGCCGGTTGGGCAGGGTGTTTTTTATTCTTTTCCAGCGGCGAATTAAGATAAGGCGGAACACCATTACTGGGGTTGACAGCAAGATAAATTCCAGCAAAAATATTAATGATGGACCGAGAAAGGGCAAAGTTAGAGATAGAGCGACTGCGCCGGGAGATTAATGAACACAATTACCGGTATTATGTGCTTGCCCAGCCGACAATCTCGGACTACGAGTTTGACCAGTTGATGAAGAAACTGGAGGAACTGGAGCGCCAGTTTCCAGACCTGATTACGCCTGATTCACCAACCCAGCGGGTAGGGGGAGAGCCACTGAAGGAGTTTGCCACGGTTGTCCACGAGATACCGATGCTCTCTCTGGATAACACCTATAATTATGAAGAGTTACGGGAGTTTGATAAACGGGTGCGTAAGGTTGTTTCCCGACCGGTTTATCTTGTGCAGCAGAAGGTGGACGGGGTGGCGGTGGCGTTGCGGTATGAGAATTATCGGTTTGTCCTTGGTGCCACCCGTGGTGATGGTTACCGGGGGGATGACATTACTCTGAATCTGCGCACAATTGGTTCAATCCCGTTGCGTCTGCGCGATGAGCGCAAGGGGTTTGAACGGTTTGAGGTGCGGGGAGAGGTTTATCTGCCCCGGCAGGAGTTTGTCCGCTTGAACGAGGAGCGGGAGGACGAGGGGTTGCCAGTGTTTGCCAATCCCCGCAATGCGGCTGCGGGAACGTTGAAACTGCTTGACCCCCGTGAGGTAAAAAAGCGCAAACTGGACTGTTTTATTCATACTGTGCCCCGACCACCGGGGAACGGTCAGCGTGATTCCGAGACGATAGCGATTCTTAAGGAACTGGGTTTTAAGGTAACACCGCCTTCGCTTCGGTTTGATGATATTGATGGGGTTATTGATTACTGCGCCCGCTGGCAGGAGGAGAAGTTAAAGTTGCCCTATGATGTTGACGGGATGGTGATTAAACTTGACCGCTATGCTGACCGGGAGGAGTTAGGGACAACGGAAAAAAGCCCGCGCTGGGCGGTGGCGTATAAATACCCGCCCGAGGAGAAGGAGACCAGGGTGAAGCGGATATTTGTTAATGTTGGTCGTCTGGGCACGGTGACACCAGTGGCAGAACTGGAACCGGTCTTTCTATCCGGCACCACCGTTACCCACTCCACCCTGCATAATATGGATGAGGTGGAGCGACTGGACGTGCGGGATGGTGATACGGTGGTGGTGCATAAGGCGGGCGAGATTATCCCGCAGATTTTGCGAGTGGTGAAAGAGAAACGTCCCCCCGGAACAAAGAAGTTTAAGATGCCGGAAAGATGTCCGGTCTGCCATACCCGGCTTTTTAAGGAGGCGGATGAGGTTGCCTGGCGTTGCGTTAACGTCTCCTGTCCTGCCCAGTTGGTGGCGCGGCTGCTGCATTTTGGTTCCCGGGCAGCGCTGGATATTGAGGGGCTGGGAGAGAAACTGGTCGAGCAGTTGGTGCGCACCGGGCTGGTGAAGGACTTTGCTGACCTTTACCATCTGAAACAGAAGCAGCTGGTGGAGTTAGAGCGGATGGGCAAGAAATCGGCAGAAAACCTTTTACGGGCGCTGGAGGCATCAAAGTCCCGACCGTTCTATCGGGTGCTTTTCGGTCTGGGAATCAGACATATCGGCATCCATACCGCACGCTTGCTGGCACAGCATTTTGGTTCCATTGACCGTCTGATGAAGGTAAAGCCGGAAGAGTTTGTCCGGGTGACAGGAATCGGTCCGGCGGTTGCCGAGTCGCTGGAGAATTTCTTTTCCGACCGGGAGAACCGGGAGTTGATTGAACGGTTGCGTCAGGCAGGATTGCAGATGGAAGAAGACAGGGCAAAGGGTCCGAAACCGCTGGCAGGAAAGAAGTTTGTCCTCACCGGCACCCTGGAGCATTTTAGCCGGGATGAGGCAACAGAGCGGATAATGGCACTGGGCGGAACGGTTTCTTCCTCTGTTTCCCGTAACACCGATTATGTGGTGGTGGGCAGGGAGCCGGGCTCAAAACTGGACCGGGCACGGGCGCTGGGTGTGCGGACGATTGACGAGGCGGAGTTTTTACAGTTGCTCGGTATCCAGCCGGAAAAGGGCGGTGCTGCTGCCGGTAGCCGCAGGAGCGTATAGCACTTGCCTTATCAGAGCAAAAGTAACGGGAGAGGAGATGGTGGGACAAAAAACCGCCCGGTGCGAGCGGTTTCGGGACCGGTAACCGCCGGACGGTCCGGTTCTTCAAGCGGCAGCGGACTGGCAACACCGATTCAGTATCTGAAAGGTATTGGACCAAAGCGCGCCCAGCAGTTTGTTCGAATTGGCGTGCGCACGGTTGGCGACCTGTTTTTTCTTGTTCCCCGTCGCTATCTTGACCGTTCCCAGATGTTGCCGATCAGCCGTTTGCGGGTGGGTGATGAGGCGACGATTGTGGGCAGGATTGTGGCGGTGGCGACGAGAAGGACGCGCAGTAATAAAGACCTGGTGCAGTGTCTGGTGCGGGACGATTCTGACGTAATCGAGGTGCTCTGGTTTAATCGTCCGGATTTAAAGGAACGGTTTAAGCCCCGGCAGGAGATTGTGATCTCCGGTCGGGTGAGTGCATTCCGGCACCGGCAGTTTGTCAATCCCAGTTTTGAACTACTGGAGGGGAAGGAGGGCTTTTCCTTTGCCAATGCGATTGTGCCGGTTTACCCCCTAACCGAGGGGCTGTCCACCTGGGTGATAAGGCGGGCAGTGAAAAACGCCCTGACGCGATTTAGCTCCTATTTAGAGGAGACACTGTCGGACGAGATACTTGCCCATTACCGGTTTCCGGATATCCGGAGTGCAGTTACCGCCGTGCATTTTCCCCGCAGTCTGGTGATGGCGGAGAAGGCAAGGGAACGGCTGATATACGACGAACTTTTCTTTTTTCAGTTGTTACTGGCACTGCGCCGCCAGGAGGGTGATGATGTGCGCAAACCCGGTCCGCTCATTGACAATGGCAGACTCACCCAGCCCTTTTTAAGAAGGCTGGGTTTTTCTCTTACCCGTGCCCAGGAGCGGGTGATTGAGGAGATAAAACGGGACATGGCGCAGACCAGGTGTATGAACCGGTTGTTACAGGGAGATGTTGGTTCGGGCAAGACGGTTGTTGCCCTTTATGCGATGCTGATCGCCTGTGAAAATGGATGGCAGTCGGCACTGATGGCACCGACCGAAATTCTTGCGGAACAGCACTTTCGCAACTGGCAGGAGCGATTAGCCGAATTAGGGGTGCGGGCAGCACTCCTGACCGGTTCAACCCGGCGCGAAGAGCGCAACGAGATTCTTGACGGTCTGGAGCGCGGTGATGTGGAGATGGTTTTTGGTACCCACGCCCTGATTGAAGAAGGGGTGAGGTTTTTCCGGCTCGGCCTGGTGGTGGTGGATGAACAGCATCGTTTCGGAGTAATGCAGCGGGCGGCACTTCTAAATAAGGGGGTTAATCCAGACTTTCTGGTAATGACCGCCACACCCATTCCGCGCACCATGACCCTGACGATTTACGGTGACCTGGACGTCTCCGTTATTGACCAGAAACCACCGGGCAGGATGCCGGTGATTACCCGACTTTTCTTTGAACGTGACCATGCCCGTGTCTATGAAGGGATAAGACGCCGGCTGGAACAGGGCGAGCAGGTTTTTGTTGTCTGTCCGCTGATTGCGGAGAGTGAGAAACTGGAAGTGGCGTCAGCGGTGGAGACATTCCAGAAGACACGGGCGGCATTTGCCGATTTCAACGTCGGACTGGTGCATGGACGGGTGCGACCCGAAGAACGCCGGCAGATTATGGAGGAGTTCCGACAGGGCAAACTCCATATTCTTGTCGCAACACCGGTGATTGAGGTCGGCGTGGATGTGCCCAATGCAACGGTGATGGTGATTGAACATCCCGAGCGGTTCGGGCTGGCACAACTACATCAGTTAAGAGGCAGGATTGGACGGGGAGAGAGACGCTCCTGGTGCATCCTTATGGTGGGCGATGAGGAGATAGCAGAGTCAAGCGAACGGTTGCGTTACTTTGTCGCCACTAACGATGGGTTCAAACTGGCGGAAAAAGACCTGGAGTTACGTGGTCCGGGCGAGATATTTGGCACCCGACAGCACGGTCTACCCGACCTGCGGATTGCGGACATCTTTCGTGACCGGGAGATACTTTTGCGGGCGAGAAGGGATGCCTTTCGCCTGGTGGAGATTGACCAGGAATTACGTTCAGCCGGTAACGTCCGGATTCGTAAGACATTGCTTTCCCGTTACGCTGGACGAGCGGAGTTGTTACGGGTAGGATAAGGGTAATGAGCCGCGTCCGGTTTCTTTTCCCGGTGCTAATTTTTCTCTCCTGCACCAGTCAGGTACCCCGTTCATTAGGACGATTGCGCGAGGTAACGGTAATTACCGATCACTGGAATGATGTGGACGAGACGGTAGAGGCGATGCTCAGCCGACCGGTGCGCACCCCTCAGCCTGAACCGGAATTCCAGCTTCGGGTAGGAGGTTTTGAACGGTTTACCGCCCTTTCCCGGTTGCGCCTGATACTGGTGATTGCTACGAGCGGTGATACGCTGGTGCGTCGGATTATCGGCACCCGTATTGACTCCTTACCAGAAGGCGATTTCGGGCTGTTTAAAATCCCCAACGCCTGGGTGGAGAATCAATGGGTGCTGGTGTTTGTTGCTCGGGAGCGGGAACAACTGGTGCCCGGATTGGAACTTTATTCCCGCCGGATCTTAAGGACGTTAACCGAGCTTACATTGCAACAGATGAACCGGGCAACATATCTGCGCGGGATAAATAAAGACCTGACCAGAAAATTAGGAGAGCGGTTTGGCTGGGCGATTGATGTCCCGCTGAACTGGCTTTTACAGGACAAGGACAGTGTTGACCATTTTATTTATATCTTCAGCCACTTTCCCGACCGAAGCGTATTTATTTACTGGCAGGATACGATATTAGAATTAAATCCTGATACCCTTCTGGCGTTACGCGACCGGCTCACCGGCAGTTTTTATAATGGTGACTCGGTTGACCGAGGTGCAACGTTGGTTGATACCGTGGAGTTTCTTGGTGTCCCGACATTGCGGGTGCGCGGGGTATGGCAGAATCGCAAAGAGGTGATTGGCGGACCATTTGTCTTTTACGCCTTTAATTACCAGAATCGCTTCTTTATGCTGGACGGCGTGGTTTACAATCCTGGAGAGAAAAAGTTAAGTAACCTTTTACAGGTTGAGGGTATCATCAGGACATTTGTCCCGGGCTGGACCAGTGGTCGCTTTTGACTTTCCTCTTAATGATGGTGATATATTTTCATCCAGCCGGCGGCTCAAGCTGAAGCTGGTAGACCCGGTAGGTGCGATAGGGTTTGCCGCCCCACATCAGAATCGGACGGATGATGGCGAGGTTGTCTTCAAGAATCCAGGACACCTCACCCTCGGTAAAGCCCAATTTTTTTGCCCCCATGAACGACTCGTAATAAAGCAGAGCGTCAAAGCCGAGATTGTGAAATTTGCGTTTGATACCCAGAGCCCAGAGTCGGGCACGGGTGATGCGGTTTTTGTAGCGAAGAAACTTGAGCCAGCCCAGGGGAAACAGTTTGCCACCGATGCTTTTAAGCAGCTGGTTGTAGTCGGGCAGGGCGATGCACATACCGGCTGGTTCGTTCTGATAAAACACCATTGGGCAGATTTCCGGTCGGATGAGCGGTTTTAGCTGTCGGGCAAGGTCATCAATTTCCGCTTCGGTCATTGGCGCAAAGTCCCAGTTTTTTGACCAGGCGTCGTTATAGATTTCTTTTATAAAGCCCAGGTCGCGTTTAAGATTGTTCAGGTCAACCGGTCGCACGACAAGGTCGGGACGTCTTTTTAACGCCTGCATCACCCGGACAAGTTTTTCGGGTACAGGCTGGTCAAGGGGAATCTCATAGGCGTAAAGGTCTTTGACTCTGGTAAAGCCGCATTCCTCCAGCAGCGCCGGGTAGTAGGCGGGGTTGTAACTCATTTTGATATAGGGTGCACCGGTAAATGGTTCAATCAGCATACCCGCCTCATCGTTGAGGCTCGGGTTTGCCGGACCGTAAAGGAGTTTCATTCCCTGTGCCTGGACAAAATCAGCGGCAGCGGTAAATAATGCCCGGGCGGTGTCCAGGCTGTTTTCACTCTCAAAGAAGCCAAAGAAGCCGATAGCACTTTCGTGGTAGGTGTTGTAGTTATAATCCACCGTGGCACAGATTCTGCCTACCACCTCACCATTACGCTCCGCAAGGAAAAGCTCCCGGTGGGCGTGGTGCCAGAATGGGTTCTGTCCCGGGGTAAGGGTTCTTTTTACATCGCCGATTAACGGCGGCACCCAGTAGGGGTCGTTCTGGTAGATTTTGAAGGGTAGTTTAACGAACCGGTCAAGGTCTTGAGATGTTTTGACTGTCCGGACGCTAACCGTTTCCTTCAGGTTATCACCCCTTCCTTTTTGCCCACCTTTTCAAAGATTTCCAGTGCCTGGTCAATGTCTGCATCGGTGTGGGTTGCCATATAACTGGTGCGGATAAGGGAGCGGTTGGGAGGAACCGCTGGTGGCAGAACCGGGTTGGCAAATATCCCGGCGTTGAAAAGGGCGCGCCAGAAAATTAAGGTCTTCATGTCATCGCCGATGTGGATGGGCACAATCGGTGTGTTGGTGGTTCCGATGTTATACCCCATAGACTTGAGACCGGCAATTGCCCGGCGGGCGTTGCGCCAGAGCCTTTCCCGGCGTTCGGGTTCAGATTTGATGATGCGCAGGGCGGCAAGGGCGGTGGCGACCGCAGTGGGTGGGATGGCAGCAGAAAAGATGAGCGGTCGCGCCTGATGACGGATAAAGGTGATTACCCGGTGTTCACCAACAACATAGCCACCAATGGTGGCGAATGATTTGGAGAAGGTGCCCATAACCAGGTCAACCTCGTCTTCAACCCCAAAATGTTCGGCGGTGCCCCGACCGTGTCTTCCCAGCACACCCACCGCATGGGCATCGTCAACCATCAGCCGACAGTGGTATTTTTTCATCAGCGGGACAATTTTGTCCAGCGGTGCAATATCTCCTTCCATTGAGAAGATGCCGTCAACAATTACCAGTTTACCGGCATCGCGCGGGAGCGCCTTCAGCACCGCTTCCAGCGATTCCGGGTCGTTATGTCCGAACCGTTTTACCAGTCCATACGACATCTGACAGCCGTCCACAATTGAGGCATGGTCAAGTTTGTCGGTGATGGCGATGTCGCCCCGACGCACCAGTGCCGAGACAACACCGAGATTGGTTTGATAGCCGGTGGAGAAGACGATGCAGTCTTCTTTGCGGTAAAACTCCGCCAGTTCTTTTTCCAGCTGGACATGCAGGTCAAGGGTGCCGTTAAGAAAGCGGGAGCCGGTACAACCGGTGCCATAATTTTTTATCGCATCAATTGCCGCCTGTTTTACCCGCGGGTCAGTGGTCAGCCCGAGGTAATTGTTAGAGCCCAGCATGATTAATTCCTTGCCCTCAATCACCACGCGGCGGTCTGGCTCGGAATTTAGCGGGATAAAGTAGGGGTAGTAACCTGCCCTTTTTGCTCGGTCAACAATGGGGTAGTATTCCAGGCATTTTTTAAACAAATCCATTGCGGTTATTGTAGAAGAGCGGGCAAATAAAGTCAAATCTATCACCACCCTTGCCTTTAGTTCTGCGATGCTTATTATTTTAACTATGCTCGGACTGTGTTTATTCCTTTTTCTGGGTGTGAATCCCCGGGCGGATTTTCAGGTTATTCGGGTTATCTGGACATCAGATCTGCACAGTCAGGTCAACCCGACACCGGATTTTGCTGCCCCGGGTCTGCCACGCCGGGAACTGGGTGGCTGGGAGGGGTTGAGCACCCTGATTAAAGAGATAAGGACACCGGCAACTCTTTTAGTTGATGCCGGTGATTTCGGGTTTGGTTCCCCTGAGGGAGACAGCGCTCACGGCAGGCTGGCGATATGGTTGATGAACCGCTTGGGTTATGATGCGGCGGTGCTCGGTGCCCGCGATTTTACCGCCGGTCTGGCAAATCTGGAGATCTGTGCCCGTTATGCCGATTTTCCCCTGCTCTTTGACCCGATGCTGGATGTCCTGCTTAACCGCCGGGTGCCGCTTTTTCGTCCCTATCTGATAAAGGAGGTTGCCGGGATAAAGGTCGGTATTATTGGTCTGGCTGACCCTGATATCCCACTGGTCAACCGGAGGACCGATATCAGCGGGCTGGTGGTTGATGAGCCGCTCCTGCAGGTGCGGCGGTTTCTGCCGGCGCTGCGGTCCGAGTCTGCCGAGGTGATAATAGTTCTCGGGCATATTACCGTTGCTCAGGCAAGGGAGATTGCGGAAAGTGTGCCGGGGCTTGACCTGATTATTGCGGCTGGTGCCGCTGACCGGGTGGAGAGCCAGTTGCCCAGAAAGGGAACCGCGCTGGTGGTTGCTGGCGGTGTTTACGGACAGCGGGTCGGTGTGGCGGACATCCTTTTTCACAAAAAGGAACGCCGGGTGTATGCGGTGGAGGCACAGGTGTTAAATGTTATTCCCGCGCAAAAACCGGATTCGGTTATCCGGGGTCGGGTGCTGGACGGGCTGGATAGCGTTGTCGCGTTTAGCGATGAGGAGTTTGTGCCTGATAGTGCGGGCAGGGTGAGATTGGGGCTGGTGGTGGCAGAGGCGGTGAGCAAAAAGGTGGACGCTGATATCGTTGTCCTGCCCTCAGGCGTAATTGAGGCGGGTTTAACCCGAGGAAAGCTTACCTATCGTCAGCTTTACAACGCTGTGCCTTACCGGGAGCGGCTGCGGGTTGTGGCGCTCCCCGAAACCCTTCTTGACCGCTGCTGGGTGACCGATGTTGTGGACAGCGGTTTTCCGGCGCCGGTGGTTGGTGGTGCCGACCTGTTTGTTACAGGTGATACTTTGCGCTGGCCCCGGCTTTATGAGGTTGCCGGGTTTCGGTTGCGCGACCGGCGCAAGGGTGTTTACCGGCTGGTGACAACCGAATCTTGGCTGGAGCAAACCGGAGTGGAAGACAGGGGACGGGTTTTGCCCGAAGACCTTACCGGGATATGGCTCGGGATGTGCGAGAAATATGGTCAGATTGAAACGGTACCCGGACCCAGGCTCTATCCGGCAACTCCGGGAATGAAGCGGTCAGAACCAAGAGCGCTGATCAATATCAACACCGCTCCTATTGATGTGCTCTGTCAACTCCCTGGTATTGGACCAAAGACCGCTGAGCGGATAATTGAATACCGCCAGACCCGGGGGCGTTTTCGCACCGTGGAGGAGATAATGAATGTGCGCGGTATCGGACCAAAGAAGTTTGAACAAATCAAGAATCTAATTACCGTGCGCTGAACAGATAAATTGTCCGAGGTTTGCCAATTAAGGTTGCGGACTTAACTCTAAACAGACGCGGTTAATTTATTTTTTTCTTCTCCGGGCAAATGGTGCAATCCTCGTGCCGGGTTCAGCCGGATTAATAGGTTCGGGCGTAATAGATAAGGGTTCTGGTTTCCTTACCACAAATGATACATCTACCGGTTGTGTTCTGTTCCTCCAGCGGCATATTACGCGGGGTGGTTCTGGTTTCGTCAATGAGCCGGTTTTCACATTCCTGCGCACCGCACCAGTGGACTTTAACAAAACCGGGTTTTTCGGTTAAGTTCTTTTTAAACTCCTCCAGCGTCGTTGCCGAGGTGGTTACACTGGCTACCCAGGCACGGGCGCGGGAGAGCATATTATTCTGCAGTTCTTCCAGAAGGTTTTTTACCTCTTCAGCAAGCCGGTCCAGACTCACCGTCCTTTTGCCGGAACCGTCCCGGGGCACAAGCACCGCCTGATTCTTCTCCACATCCCTGGGACCAAGCTCCACCCGCAGCGGGACACCGCGCATCTCGTACTCATTAAACTTCCAGCCCGCGGTAAACTGGGGACGGTCATCAAGTTTTGCCCGGAAGGCGTTTAACATCTCCTTTGCCTTCTGACAGGTTTCCAGCACCATGGCATCATTTTTGCCGTAAAGAATTGGCACGATGACCAGCTGATAAGGGGCAATACGTGGCGGCAGAAACAACCCCCGGTCATCGCCGTGGGTCATTATCACCGCACCGATCAACCGGCTGGAAACGCCCCAGGATGTTCCCCAGGGGTGCTTTTCGGTATTATCTTCATCAAGGTAACGGATGTCAAAGGCACGGCTGAAGTTCTGTCCGAGGTTGTGCGAGGTGCCTGCCTGGAGCGCCTGACCATCAGGCATCAAAGCCTCAATGGAGTAGGTTGCCAGTGCGCCCGGAAATTTCTCACTTTCCGGCTTCTTACCGGCGATCACCGGCACCGCCAGGTCGTTCTCCACAAAGTCAACATAGATGTTAAGAATGCGCCGGGTTTCCTCCTGTGCCTCTTCCTGAGTGCGATGCAGGGTATGACCTTCCTGCCAGAGGAACTCCAGGGTGCGCAGAAACAGCCGGGTGGTCTTTTCCCAGCGAAAGATGTTACACCACTGGTTGATTAAAACGGGCAGGTCGCGATAACTCTTTACCCAGCGGGCATACATATAGTTGATGATCGCCTCGCTGGTCGGACGCAGGGCAAGCGGTTCGGTTAATTCCGAATCACCGCCCCGGGTCACCCAGGCGACCTGGGGTGAGAACCCCTGGACATGCTCTGCCTCCTTTTTTAAGAAACTCTCCGGGATAAGGGCGGGGAAGTAGGCGTTGAGGTGTCCGGTTGCCTTAAATCGGGCGTCAAGCCGTGCCTGCATATTTTCCCAGAGGGCATAGCCATAAGGACGGATGACCATACAGCCGCGCACCGGTGCATAGTCAGCAAGTTCTGCCTTAAGCACCACAGCGGTGTACCACTCGGAAAACTGCTCTTTTTTTGCCGGGATCTCCTTTACCTGTCCCTCTTCTTTCATAGATTTTTTATACTAACGACAAATACACCTGAGTCAAGATTTATAATATGGTAATGCCCGGGCGGTTGCTTTTTTAGTGGGCGAGGGCGCGACCGAGATAATAGGGCCAGATGATCAGGGCGAGGACACCCTTCCAGAAAAAGGGCAACTGCAGATAGCCAATTGTGAACAGCCAGCCAATCCACCAGACCGTTCCCATAATGGACGGTCCATACCACTTGTGTTTTATTGTCATTTTGTCTCCATTGACTTTTTTCTCCCCGGTAGGGTTATTTTCTGACACTGGCACCTCATTTCTGCCCCGGCGGTTAAAAAAGTAGCGGGGGCTGGATTCGAACCAGCGACCTTGAGGTTATGAGCCTCACGAGCTACCAGGCTGCTCCACCCCGCAGTTATTGATTAATATAACATCAGACAGGGTAGCTGTCAATAGAAAATGCTTTAAAGAACCTGGTGCCACCGCAACATCTTTCTATAGTGCCGTGATGACCGGACGAGGTTGAGAAGGATATACCCGGGGAAAAGACCGAAATGGTTGACCCGGGGAGGAAAGGGGTTTGACTTAGCCGGATAGCGGATAGCAAACACCGGAGTAACATCGTGAAGACCAGGCGGAAAAAGTATCGGTCAGGCAGATGGAGGATTGCGGCAGCGGTTAGATTGAAAGTTAATATCGGGGCAATCCCCCCGACTAT
>OGCI01002092.1_pt1 | contig 14313 bp, 9 predicted proteins | sample 1570021 | NCBI WGS metagenome assembly OGCI01 (sample SAMN06264664, study PRJEB24512) | hot springs metagenome | isolation source: Hot spring water | place: South Africa: Tshipise | collected 2015-06-21 | reverse complement strand
TCTGTCCATACGATCTCGAATGTATAAAAATGATAGACCTTGAAAAAATTATAAGCGAGACTGTGAAGTTTTCAGAAAATAATCCTAGATTAAAAAAGATTGACTGAATATCATTCCAATCCTTAATCTAATTCATTGCGAATTTTCATATCTTTACGCAATATTTTTCAAAATTTAGTGAGAACAATATGAGTATTATAGTTAATAAAAAAACCAGACTTGTAGTTCAGGGAATTACAGGAGGTGAAGGCTCATTTCACACTGGTCAAATGGTGGAATATGGGACAAAAGTTGTTGCTGGAGTAACGCCCGGTAAAGGTGGAAACAAATTTGAAAACATTCCGATTTACAACACAGTTGAAGAAGCCGTAAAAGAACAAAAAGCAAACACTTCAGTAATTTTCGTTCCACCCGCATTTGCAGCAGACGCAATTCTCGAAGCCGCAAATGCTGGGATAAAAGTTATCATCTGTATAACTGAAGGAATTCCCACTAATGATATGCTGAAAGTTTATAACACTATTAAAAACATGGATGTTATTTTAATCGGTCCGAATTGCCCTGGAGTTATTTCACCCGGAGAAGCAAAAGTAGGAATTATGCCGGGCTTCATTCATAAAAAAGGTAAAATTGGAGTTGTTTCAAGAAGTGGAACTTTAACTTACGAAGCTGTTAAACAATTAACTGATGTCGGATTAGGTCAATCAACGTGTGTTGGAATTGGTGGCGATCCAATTATCGGTTCAAAATTTACAGACATAATAAAATTATTCAATGAAGATCCGGATACTGAAGGCATAATAATGATTGGTGAAATTGGTGGAAGTGCTGAAGAAGAAGCTGCGGAGTATATTAAGAAAAATGTTAAGAAGCCCGTTGTTGGATTTATTGCCGGTCGCACTGCACCTCCGGGCAGAAGAATGGGACACGCTGGAGCAATCATCTCTGGCGGAAAAGGAACTGCTTCTGAAAAAATGGCTGCGATGAAAAAAGCAGGTATTTATGTCGTTGAAAGTCCGGCAGAAATTGGTTCAACAATGTTGAAAGCATTAAATCAATTGAAATCAAGATCTGATTTGAAAGTTGTTAGAACAGAAGTGAAAGAGAAAAAATCTGAAAAGAATAAAAAGTCTGATAAGAAAGCTGAAAAAAAATCTCATAAAAAAGATAAATCAAAGAAAAAATCACATAAGAAAAAAAATAGGAGATAAAATTGGGTAGAAAAACTTTGGCTATTATTAAGCCTGATGCAGTTAATGATGGATATATTGGTGAAATCATTTCAATGATTACTAAAGCCGGATTCAAAATTAAAGCAATGAAAATGACTTATCTGACAAAAGCTCAGGCACAGAAATTTTACGAAGTTCATAAAGAAAGACCATTTTATGGAGAACTTGTTGATTATATGACTTCAGGTCCTTGTGTACCAATCGCTTTGGAAAAAGATAATGCTGTGGCAGATTATAGAAAACTAATCGGTGCTACAGACCCAGCTGAAGCTGAAGAAGGAACCGTTAGAAAACTTTATGCACGTAATAAGCAATTCAATGCAGTTCACGGCTCTGACTCAGATGAAAATGCCGAAAAAGAAGTTGCTTTCTTTTTCTCAGAACAAGAAATTTTAGAAAATTATTTTGATTAATCTATTCGAGGATATTATGAAAAAACTTTTTAGTGTTTTATTTGTATTTGTTGTTCTCGTTTTTGTTGCTTGTGGTGAAAAAAACAAGGAAGATGTCCCAAAAGTTGATGCTGAATTATACAATTATGATTCAACAGAATTTAAGACAGAACCAATAACTGATAATTCCACATTTGAACTTGGTTATCGTTTTGAAAAAGGTGAGAAAATTTTGTACCGTCTTGTAAGTATTTCCGAGACAGCTCAAAAAGTTGTAGCTGATACTACAATAACTAATAATGTAAAACAAGAGATTATCTATCTTATTGAATTTGAACCAAAAGCAACCGAAACTGACGGAACAGTAGAAGCTGAAGTGAAAATTGTTGGATTAAAACTGAATGCGAATGTGAATGGCGAGATAATGACTTATGACGCTGTTAATGACAAGGATTCATTACAAATTCAACGTTATGCTGAATTTGCTTCAATGTGGAATAATCCTTTCTCCATAAGGTTTACTAAGTACGGTGAGATTTCAGAAATTTTCAGAGTAGATAAAATTTCTAACAAATTTTTAAAACTCAGAAATGCTGATAGTGTTGATGTTCAAACGAAAACTATGGTAAAAGATGATATGGTTAATAGTGTGCTTAAACCTTTGATGGGTCAACTCATAAGAAAAGTAACCAACAAAGTTTTAGCTGTTGATTCTTCTTGGACTGCTCCCCAACCTCCTGTCCCAATGATGGTATTCCAGATTAACTACACTAATAAATATAAAGTTATTGGAATGGAAAAATTAAATGATAATAAACTCGTTGTTCTTGATGCTGGAATGGATTATTTTGTAGAAGGGCAGACAAAAATTAGTGAAAGAGGTGTTAATTATAATTTCAGTAAACCTGTTTCAAAAGGTGAAGGGAAAATTTATTTTGATATCTCTAATGGTCGTATTCAGAAATCAAAAACTACTTCTTCTACTTCATTTTCTTTCACAATGGAAGCTGATACTCCTCAAGGCAGACAAAAAGGTAAAAGAGAAGAATTTGTTTCCAATACTAATATTCTTGAGTTAATTAAATAATCATTTGAAAGAATAACTTGTCAGTCTGTGAATGACTGACAAGTTATTAATTGTAAATTTAATTTTACTTCAATTCAAAATTCTCTTTATGAATTTTTTCAATCTGATTTAGAATCTCATCAATCCTTTCTATTTTCTTTTTTATCTCCTCATCTTCTGGTTTAATCTTTAACGCTTTCTGATATTCTTTTTTTGCTTCATCATATTTTCTTGAACTTAAATGACCTTCGGCATTCTTAACTGCTGTTTTATAAGATTCCTCCAGCTCTGTTGGGAGCTTTTTCATTTTATATTTGTTACCACTTTCTTCGACAATGTATTTCTTAAATTCTTTTGTGTAACCAATATTGACAGGATTGCCGTACTCATTTTTCTTAATTCCATCGAGGAACTTCACTACTAAATCTTCACCAAGTTTTTTCCAACGGTTGAAAGTTAACGCTGCCATTTCATTTGAATAGTTAGTTAAATAATCAATTGCCTTCCCAGGAGATTCCTTGTATAGAACTTGTGCAGCATCTTCGACAATTTTCTGTCTTGAATGAAACTTCCCTTCTAATTCGGATTGAACTTTCAAAATATCATCTTTAACAATTGAGAACTTCGGATAGGCATAATTCGAAACGAAGTTGAAAACCCAGAATGCTGCGTCGCTGTGATATTTATTTAACGCCCCTAAACCTTGCGAAAAATTATACGGTATTTTATTTATTGAGCCATACATCGGAACCCAAACTGTGAAATAAGTGTCATCAACTCCAAACCAAAGAACTCCACCGATTTCCCTCGGCAGATATGATCGTGCTTGAGAAACAAATGAAAATCCTGTCTGTGGAGTTGAAATTGGTCTTTCATTGAAGTATTGCGTTCCTTCATATTCCCAAACAAGTGGTCTCCATCTTACGGGAGTGTTATACCAACCGGAGGCTATTCCTTTTGTAATGTCTAATTCAGTTCCTTCATAGTGATCTCTCATAAGTTTTTTCACATCAGAAAGAGAAAGCTTTTGATCTGGTTTGATGTATAAAGGCATTCTTTCCAGAGTCTCTCCTCTGATATATGAAATATATCTTTCCATATCTTTATTAACTCTTCTGAATAAAGACCAAACACGAGCTTCACAAAATCTTATAGCACCAAAATCTAAAGGAGCATAAACATCAGAGAAGCTGAAGTCTTCATCTTTACCGTTAAAATAACCCATTTCACGAGCAAAGCTGACAACATCTTTTGAGTAAAGATAATTTTCAGGATCATTAAAATTTATTTTCGTAATTCTTGCGTGATTAGCGTGAGCAGAAACGTAACCATCAGGAATTCTTACAGCTACCCACACCGCTCCGTTTCTACCTTCTCCTTTTCCTATCATTTCTAATATCCAAGCTTCATTTGCATCGGCAATTGAAAATGATTCTCCAGAACTGTAATATCCATATTCTTCAACTAACTCTGTCATTATTTTAATAGCTTCCCGAGCTGTTTTCGAACGTTGCAATGCGATGTACATTAAACTTCCATAATCAATTATTCCTTTTGGATTTACTAATTCTTCCCTACCCCCGAAAGTAGTTTCACCAATTACAACCTGATATTCATTCATATTCCCAACAACATTATAAGTTTCGAGTGCTTGCTTTATTCTGCCGAGATATTTTCCTGTGTCCCAATCGTAGATATCCAACCAAGTTCCTTCAGGATATTTTGCAGCCGGGAAATAATAAAGCTCACCATAAAGAGTGAATGAATCTGCAGTATAACAGATGTGAACAGAACCATCTTTTGATGCACCTTTTGTTACAATAAAATTAGTGCAAGGTAGAACAGTTTGATATGCTATCAAAAGAAAAAATATTGAAATGAATTTAGATAGTTTTATCATCTTTGTTTTCCTTTCTTATAGATTGCCAAATTCTATATTCAATATAATAATAACTTAACTTTTTAACATTGGAAAATGGAATTTTTAGCTTCGTTTATTCGTTAATCCGATTAAATGTCCATTCATCAAAATTTTAACTTGCTTAATCGAAGGTTGTCTATAAATTGAAAACGAAATTTAAACCCTTAATAAAACAGGAGTAAAAATGAAATTCTTAAAACTTGTTTCAATATTTTTTATAGGAATTTATATGAACCTTTTAGCGCAGTTACCACCATTAATTGACAGAGAAATATTTTTTGGTGATCCCGAAATTTCAGAAGCTCAGATTTCTCCAAATGGTAAATTCATTTCATTCATCAAGCCTTTTAATAATGTTCGGAATATTTGGGTGAAAACTTTTGATGAACCATTTGAAAACGCTCGTCCTTTAACGGCAGATACTAAGCGTCCAATAATGGGCTATTTTTGGTCAGTAGATAGTAAATACATACTTTTCGCTCAGGATAATGGAGGCGATGAGAATTACCGTGTTTATGCTGTTGATCCAACCGCCAAAGGTGACCCAGTTCCACCTGCTAAAGATCTTACTCCTTATGAAAATGTGCGAGCTATGATTTTAGATGTTCCTAAAAAAAATCCGAATATAATAATTGTTGGATTGAATGATAGAAATCCTCAGCTTCACGATGTTTATAAACTTAATATCTCTGATGGAAAAAGAGAACTTCTATGGCAGAATGATCAAAATATAATCGGCTGGCAATTTGACCTTGATGGAAATCTAAGACTTGCAATCAAAATGTTGCCCGATGGTGGAAATGAAATCTTAAAGATAAAAGACAAAGAATTGGTTTCATTATACTCTGTGAATAGCGAAGAAGAAGCATATCCTGTAAGATTCACACCTGATGGAAATAAATTTTATATGGTTACAAACAAGGGAGCTGACATTGATAAAACTCAACTTGTTCTTTATGATTTAACTACTGATAAAATTGAATTCATTGAAAAAGATCCACTTGATGAAGTTGACTTCGGCGAAACTTATTTCTCGGAACTTACTAATGAATTGATATTTACATCTTATGTTGGGGACAAAACAAGAATTTACTTCAGAGATGAAAATTTTAAGAAAGACTATGAAAAACTAAAAGCTAAATTTCCAGAAAGTGAAATAGGTATTCGCTCAAGCACAGAAGATGAAAAGATATTTTTGATTACTGTTTCAAGCGATACAGATCAGGGTTCGGTTTATGTATTTAATCGTGAAACTGGTGATGTAAAATTTCTTTATAAATCAAATCCAAAACTTCCATCAGAACATTTAGCTCCGATGATTCCAATAAGATATAAAGCTCGTGATGGAATGATTATTCCAGGATATCTTACTTTACCAAAAGGTATCGAACCAAAAAATTTACCAACTGTTTTGCTGGTACATGGCGGACCTTGGGCGAGAGATTTTTGGGGATATAATTCATTAGCTCAGTTTTTAGCAAATCGTGGCTATGCTGTTCTTCAACCTAATTTCAGAGGTTCAACAGGATTTGGGAAGAAATTTCTTAATGCTGGTAACAAGCAATGGGGACGAGGTTATATGCAACACGATTTAACTGATGCAGTTAAATGGTTAATCGAACAAGGTTACTCCGATGCAAAAAGAATTGCAATTGCAGGCGGTTCCTATGGTGGTTATGCTACTTTAGCCGGATTAACATTTACACCTGATTTATATGCAGCTGGATTTTCAATTGTTGGCCCTTCAAGTATAATAACATTATTGAATTCAATTCCTCCGTATTGGGCTCCACTGAAAAAAATGTTTGATATCAGAGTCGGAGATATGAATAATCCTGAAGAATACGAAATGCTTAAAGAACAATCACCACTTTATTATGCTAAGGAAATTAAAAAACCATTATTCGTTGTTCAGGGAGCAAACGATCCACGAGTTAAGAAAACAGAATCAGATCAGATTGTTGTTGCACTAAGAGATTTAGGCAGAGATATACAATATATGGTCGCTGAGGATGAAGGACACGGTTTCGCAGGATTAGAGAATAGAATCTCAATGATTTTTGCAATGGAAGAGTTTTTTGCAAAACATCTAAAAGGTCGTTATCAGAAAGAAGTAAGAACAGAAATTCAGGAGAGATTTAATAAATTGATGGTTGATATTAAGTCAGTTACTTTACCACAAAAAGAAGAGATCTCTGCTGAATTGATCAAAGAATTTGATGGCAGTAAAATTCCTTTAGGAAACTCCAAATATGCAATCAAGATAGAATTTGGTGGACAGAAAATGGAAATGGAATTGAACAGAAATATTTCTGAAATTGAAATGAATGGTAAAAAAGTCTATCTGATTTTAGAAGAATCAAAAGGAATGATGGGCGGAATAGATTCTCTTACTGTTGATAGAAAAACTTTACTGCCAGTAAATCGTTCTATAAAACAAGGTATGGCTGATATAAAAATTTCTTTTTCAGATAATAAAATTGAAGGATTGATTTCCGCTGGACCTCAGCAAATTCCAATAAACGCAAAAACTGATACACCTGTTTTAACTGATGGAACAGGTACTGAACTTGCCGTAGCTTCTCTTGAATTAAAAGAAAATATGAACTTCAAAATTCAGCAATTTGATTTACAAGCTGGAAAGTCTAAAGATATAAATGTAAAAGTATTAGGAACTGAAAAAGTCGAATTAAATGGAAAGACATTCGATACTTTCAAGGTTGAATTAAAACCAGAGGAAGATGGTCAGGGAAGTTCAGCAATTTGGATTGATAAAAAATCGAAAAAAGTAATAAAATCAGAAATGAGTCTGCCAGCAATGATGGGTGGTGGAAAAGTATATTATGAAATAATTGAGTAATAAATTCTTTAAACAATAAAATGCAATAAAATTAAAAGCCCATAATTAAAATGTGGGCTCTCTTTAAATCCGCTTATAAAAAATTTCTCTGTTATTTAATCAATTGCAATTTGCGTGTCTTAGTATATTCACCAATAGTTAGTTGATAGAAGTAAACACCCGCAGGTAAATCGGAAGCATCGAAGTCTATTTCGTATCTTCCGGAGTTTCTATATTCATTTACTAAAATCGCCACTTCTTTTCCGATTACATTAAATATTTTTAATGAATGAAATCCATTTTTAGGGCTTTGATAAGAAATTTTTGTACTAGGATTAAATGGATTCGGGTAATTTTGAAAAAGTTCAAATTCAGAAATAGGGCTCAAGTCATCATAAATAGAAGTGGCAGTTGAATCTAAAAGTTTCCATTTTTCTGCTTGCTAGATTTCACTTGTATTCAAAGTTGAACCAACCTTATAAATTAAAGCAACAATACTTGCATTTTTTTCAACGATATTGTTAGGTATGGTATATCTTATTTGTTTTGAAAGAATTTGACCTTGATCCCATTTATTATCGGTCAATATTTCTCCTGTTACTCCATTAACCATCGCTCTGACTACATGGTCATGAACGTAAACAGAAGCTCCGGGACAACTTGAATTTCCTGTTTGTGAATAAATTAAACTATCTTCTAACAAAATTACGCTTAGATTGAAAGTTCCATTTAAACCGATTAAGGAAGTAGCATTAACTGTCAAAATTAGCTCTCTAGAGGTTGGATTAATATTTCTTGAAGATGTTATTGAAACAGTCGGAGGAACATTTATTCTGTTTGCTACATTACCAAACCAAGCAGATCTGCTTTGAGGAGCAGATGTTCTATCAACAATTCCAGTTGGATAACCCGAAAATCCTAATGAGCTGATAATTGAGTTACCCGGAAAGAAACTGAAGGGATCAGAGCCATTTGCAGGACCGTGATAAGATAATACAATTGTATTAGGATAAGTTGGTTTTATTTGAGTTCTAATTATTGTATGTCCACAAGGACACCACTGACACCAAGTTCCAGTACAGTATTCCAAAACAGGATTTCTTACTTGTGTATAGTTAAAAGATTGAAAAACCAAGAAAACAAATAAGAAGCTAACCAGAATGGATAATTTTTTCATATGATTCTCTCCTCTAATTAAAGTTAATTCTCATTTGCAATTTAACTAAGTAAATAAAACAATCCCCAAAGAAAGATAATAATTTCGACGATGAAAATTTTAAAACAAAAAAGGCTGTCCTTTTAAGACAGCCTTTTATAGTTTGAAAGATTTTAACTAGTTAAAAATATATCTTACACCAAGCTGAATTCTATAAACATCAAAAATGTTAGCTGAAGGTTCAAAAGTTTTACTTATTAGTTGATCTCCAATATTTCTTAAACGATAAATTGGTTTACCATCATTAGCTACACCTCTGAAAATTAATGGTGATGTCGTAGTGAAAACATCGCCAACACCCCATCTCTTATTCAAGAGATTGGTAAAGTTCAGAATATCCAGTCTGAATTGAAGTGAATTTTTCTTTCCAAGTAATTCAGTATAGAATTCCTGAATAATACTGAAGTCAGCTCTCCAAACCATTGGCATAAAAACAGCTCCTCTTTCAGCGTATTTACCTCTGTTTTTGCTTAAGTATTCATCCTGCTCAATGAATTTATCCCAAGCATCTTTTTGCATATCAATTGTAAAAGTTTTTCCGCTAGCAGTAAACTCTTCAAAATACATTTCTGATTTATCTTTTGGAATATAAATTAGGTCGTTGCTAGTACCACCATCACCATTCATATCGCCTGAGAATACATAACTTGCATTTCCTTGAGTGTAACCTTCAAGGAATAAAGTGAAAGTAGTTGCTCCAAAATCGAAATAATCTAATTTATAAGAAACAGCACCTATTACTCTATGTCCAGGAGAAGCAAAGGAAAATCCAACACCAGGATTATTCGGATTACCTGAATGTTGATTGTTATTCCAAGAACCAAAAGCAATAGAACCCGGATCAATCGTATTTCTTGCAACACCATAATTATATGCAGCTTTAAAGAACCAATTATCAGAGAAAGGTTTTTCTAAAGCTGCTGTGATATTCCAATAGTAACCAACATTTTGATTCTTGAGAACTATAGCATTGTCAATCTTTTGATTGATTTTTCTTGCTGCTGTGGAAGTCCATCTTGGTCTTTGATCAGCACCATTGAATTTTGCATTAGGAGCAGTTTGGTTAGCATTTATATAATAAATACCATTAACATCTTTGCTGTACATAAATTCTACTGTTCCGATAAAACCGAATGGTAATTTCTGATCAATACCAATATTTGAACGCCAAATCTGAGGGAATTTGAAATCAGGATCTGTTAAGGCTAATTCATAAGTTGATGCAGGTTTACCGGTTACGTTTGTTGGTTTGTATCTATTAGGATTTGGATTGAAAGGTCTTCTTCTGGTATTGTCTAATCTTTCAAATCCGGTTAACATACCATTATTACCAATCTGGTTAGAGATCCAAACATAAGCAGGACGACCTGTAAAAATTCCTGTTCCACCTCTAATTTGTGTAGTCTTATCACCGAATAAATCTAAGTTAAATCCAATTCTTGGAGAGAAAAGAATATTTGCACCGGGCATTTTATCTGTTCTGTATTGAACCATTTGACCATTCTCATCCATAAATTTCATTGTATCAACCTCTGGGTTATGATACCCGGTATTTTCGAAGAAAGGAACATCTATTCTGAAACCACCAATTAAGTTTAAGTTATCAAGAACCTGCCATTGATCTTGAGCATAAATACCACCATACCAAACTTTTAATGGCTGAATAGGTTTGTCTTGTCCGGGAATATTTGACCATCTAACCTGAAATCTGTTGAGAGTTACAGTTGAAGTATCTCTGTTAGGATTTGATAAATAACCGTTGGCATCATTGTAAAAGTCAGCTAAAGAATTATATACATAAACGCTTTGAGAACCAGGGAAGAAAATATTCTCGGATTCATATCTTTCAAGGCTAATACCAAATGCCAAACTGTGATCTGCTAAATACAAACTCAAGTTATTCTGGAATTGAAGAGTTTTGTATCTCAATTCGTTATTCGGAGTAAATGGTTCAAAACCGAATGATGTATAAACCGATCCACCTGAAAGTACATCAACAAATGGGAAGAATTTTCCCTTTGATTCACGACTTTCATCATTAAATGTATAGCCAAGTATCATATTATTTGTCATATTATCCGAAAGGATGGAGTTCCACTCACCAATTATTGAGCGAATATTCTCCATTATCTTATAATTTGAATTCGCAAAGTTTAAAGCGGTTGTAACAGATCTTCTTGTTCCAAAACCTAATGAACTTGAGTTTGATAGTAAAACATCAGTGAAAGAATCAAGATGTGTATATCGTAAGCTGATTTTGTTCTTATTATCTAAGTTGTAATCTAATCTTAAAAGAAATCTTGTGGAAGGAGTTTCGAAATCATAACCCTGATAAGGACCTGTTTCGTAATCAAATTTTTCTTTCAGGTATTTACTAAGAGCATCTAAATCACTTTTCAACACTCTAGTAATATTACCACCAACTGGGGTTAAAGTATCCGGTCTTGCAAGATAGGTAGTTCCTGGCTGAACGATGTTATCATCTTCAAAATTTACAAAGAAAAATAATTTATTAGGAATAATTGGACCACCTAACCTCAAACCAATTTGATTGAATTTGAAGGTACCCGGTTTAAATTCAGCATCTTTTGCTTTCTTACCAACAAATGCTTCATTTCTTAAGTTATAATAAACAGAACCTGAATATTCGTTTGTACCTGATTTTGTTACAGTATTAACACCTGCACCAACGAAGTTTCCGTTTCTAACGTCGAAAGGTGAAATGTTTACCTGTATTTGTTCGATAGCATCAAGAGAAATTGGAGCAACACCTGTTCTATCTCCTGGTAAACCGGCAAGACCGAATGAATTATTGAAGTAAGAACCGTCAACAGTTATGTTGTTCATTCTGTTGTCCATACCAGCAAAGCTCGCATTTCTACCAGCCTGAGGAACAAGTTTTGTTAAATCTTCGATTCTCTTAGAAATTGATGGAAAAGTTTCGATTGTTTGTTTCGAAAGTGTGGTAGATGTACCAGTTCTGTCTGGTCTTATTATTCCATCTCTTTCAGCAGTAATTGTAATATCACCGAGCTGAACAGCTGATTCTGAAAGATTAACATCTAACCTGAAATTTTGTCCCAACTCGAGGAAAATATTTTCAATTATCTGATTATTATATCCCACAAAGGATACAGTCAATTTATATGGTCCACCAACGCGCATACCGTTAATGTTGTAACGGCCATCTGCTCTGCTTGATGTTCCATATTGTGTTCCTGATGGTTCGTGAACAGCAATAATGTTTGCTCCGGGCAGTGCTTCACCTTTAGTATCTGTTACAACTCCGCTCATACTTGAGCTTGTAACAACCTGAGCACTTGTCTCCGTTACAATCGAAGCTATCAGCATCAGGAAAAGCATAAAGGAAATTAGTTGAAGTTTTCTCATAAGATTACTCCTGTTTGTTTGTGAATGAGAACTTTTTAGTTTTATTGTTATTAGAGAATTGAACCATTAAAGTTAAAATTTTAGTGATCAAAGTTAAAATCTATGACCATAATCACAAAAATCTTTAGAGCGAATTAATAAAAACTTAATCTTAAATAATCGTAAAAGTCGTTTTTTGATGAAATTTTAAGGTTTTCAGATGAAAATATTATTGAGATTTTTTACCTTAAAAACGTCTAGAATCTTTTCCAAAAGTTAAAATACTTCCTCCTCCGCAGACAATCATTTATTTAATGTTAAATAACCTTTGTATAAAAAATGTTGTGCTATATTTTAGATTTATGATTTTATACCGTTATATACTAAGTAATCATTTTATACCTTTTCTTTTTTCAATCATCACATTGATTTGCATATTTCTTTTGCAATTTCTTATGCGATTTGCCGATAGACTTGTTGGGAAAGGATTGGATGCATGGATTATTATCAAACTAATTGCATATAATTTAAGTTGGATGTTTGTACTCGTTGTTCCAATGGCAACTCTCGTTTCAACTCTAATGGCGTTTGGAAATCTTAGTCAGAATAATGAAGTAACAATTATGAAATCAAGTGGAATTAGTCTTTATAGGATGATGATATCACCTATTATTGCTAGCATAATTGTTGCCTACCTTTTATTTTTATTCAATAACGAAGTATTACCAGATGCAAATCATCAGGCAAAAATTTTAATGAGCGATATTTCAAGAACCAAACCTACCCTTTCATTAGAGCCCGGATTTTTCTCTCAGGAAATACCGAGTTATGCAATACTTGCCAGAAAAATTGATCAGAAGACAAATGACTTATTTAATTTAACAATTTATGATTACAGCAATTTGAACAAAATAAATGTTGTTACTGCAAAACAGGGTAAAATATTTTTTTCATCAAATCAAACAAAACTTATAATGGATTTGCAGGACGGTGAGATTCACGAAAGTAATATTAATAATACTGGAGCATATAGACGACTAAGATTTGAAAGACATAAAATTGCAATGAATGCAGACCAATTCACTTTTCAGCAATCTGGTGCAGCTTCAAGAGGAGAAAGAGAACTTAGTATTGAAGCAATGAATTATATTATTGACAGTTTAAAGCATACAAATGATTATTATAGGAAAAGTTTTTATGAGGAAGTAAATTCTTATATGTTATTGGCAAAGGAAATTCCTTTTCAAATAAGATTGATGAGCATAAAAATTCCCCAAAATCAAAAATCTATAATTTTAGAACGACTAAATACATCTAGGTTAGGAATTGTCTCGTCTCAGAGAAGAATTGAATTTCTCGAAAAAGAAATTGCAAGCTATAATGTTGAAATTCAGAAGAAATATTCTTTACCAGTTGCTTGTATTATATTTATTCTATTAGGAGCACCACTTGGTATAATGGTTCGAAAAGGTGGATTCGGTGTTGCAGCTGGAATCAGTTTATTCTTCTTTCTTATTTATTGGGCTTTCCTAATTGGCGGAGAGAAATTATCCGACAGAGGAATAATTTCTCCTTTCTGGGGAATGTGGGCTGGAAATGTATTTTTCGGAATTGTAGGAATTTTCCTAATAATAAGAACTAATCTTGAAGTAAAAAATATCTCGTTTGAATTATTCAAAAAATTTATTCCTAAATCATTCTCTTATAAAAGCGAAACTGATGAAACTTAAAATTCTTGATAGATACTTAATCAAACAATTTCTTCAAACTACAGCTTTTGGATTGTTAGCATTTATTATAATTTTTATTGTGATTGACGCAATGGAAAACCTTGATGATTTTATTGATCAGAGTGTACCTGTTTTGAGAATTTTGCATTACTATTTAGTATTCTCTCCAGAAATAGTTCGTTTGATGACACCTGTTGCAGTTTTGTTTGCAGCTTTATTCACTGTTGGAAAGGCAGCAAATCTTAGTGAAATGACTGCGATTAAAGCAAGTGGGGTAAGTTTGTTCAGGTTTATGCTGCCGTTTTTAATAACATCAATTTTTCTAACAATATTTTCAATTTATTTTGGTGGGTACATTGTCCCGCTGGCAAATAAGAATAAAGTCTTGATTGAACAAGTTTATCTAAAGAAAAGCATTTACTATGCTCAGAGTAATATTTTCTTTCAAGATAGTAAAACCCGAATTGTAAGTATTGCTTTTTTTGATTCAGATAATAACCGCGCTAATCAGGTGAGCATTCAAGAGTTTTCGGATACTGATAATACAT
>OGCI01002091.1_pt1 | contig 14318 bp, 3 predicted proteins | sample 1570021 | NCBI WGS metagenome assembly OGCI01 (sample SAMN06264664, study PRJEB24512) | hot springs metagenome | isolation source: Hot spring water | place: South Africa: Tshipise | collected 2015-06-21 | reverse complement strand
AATGAAAATGATTATGACACCAGAAGGTAAAATTTGGACAATTCTAAAAAAGATAGATGATGCACTTGTAATTGCTCCGCCAACTGGACGCTGTTAGAACCTGTCTGGCAGGTTCATTATGACATAAAAGTTCCCAATCAAAAAGTGTCCAATCTTAAAATGCAACCTTTTGGGATTTTCTGCGTTGTGCTAAAGTAAGGATGAAAATCCGATGTTTTTGATATGGAATTAAGAAAAGAAAAGGAATTAGTTAAAGAGGCGAAAAATAATCCAGAGGTTTTTGGCAAACTTTATGACCAGTATTATTCCAAAATCTTCGGCTATACCCTAAAAAGAGTGGCTAATTTAGAAATTGCTCAAGACATAACTTCAGAGACATTTTTTAAGGCATTAAAGAAACTCTGGCAATTTAGATGGCGGAACATCTCCTTCTCTGCCTGGCTTTACAGAATTGCCAATAATGAAATCGCTAATTATTTTAGAAAAAATAAGCAAAAACCAGTTTCTTTAGAAAGAATCTCAGAACCAATTACTCTCACAAATCCATCTACTGAAATCCTTGAAGCCGAGCAAGAATTAAAAAGGCATCAAGACTTTTTAATGCTCCAAGAAAAAATCTCTAAACTTCCTATTAAATACCAAGAGGTTATTGTCTTGAGATTTTTTGAAAAAAAGCAAATTAAAGAAATTGCTGAAATTTTAGGAAAAAAAGAAGGAACAATAAAATCTCTATTATCAAGGGGCTTAGAAAAACTAAGAAAACTAATGGGGTAAACGCAACCTTTTTCGACCAAAAGCGTTATATTTACAGAGTGTCGAAAGGACGCTCGCAAACCCCAGCACCAGAGCAAGCTCGGTGCGGGGTAAAGGTCGAAAAAGGTAAATAATTAAATCAAGAGTTATGGAAGACTTAATTAAAAAATTAGAAAGCGTAAAAACACCAGAAATTGAAATTCAAAGCCATAAACAAAAACTCAAAATGGCTTTGCTTGCCCGCCATAGCCTTGGCATCGGTGGGCTTAACTCTGGATATTTTACCCCGTTTAGAAATAAATTTCTAACGGGGTTTAATGAGAAAACTATTATGTTTTGGACTAAAACCATGAAGGAGTGGCTTCGCCACCCTACATGGCATGGATTAGTTCCAGTAGGTGTTGCTCTGGCTTTAATTTTGGTCTTAGGTTTTACAGTAATCCAACCAAAATTGCAAATTGCCAAAGCAATGGAAATTGCTAAAAACGACCCTCAGATTCAACAACTGATGAAAGATTACGGAGTGGAAATTAAAGAAGTGAAACTACACAAGGGCAAAGCTTATGTCTTACTTACTCTTCCAGAAGAAAAACTACCTCCTCTGCCTCTTTCTGGCAAGGAAGAAATTGGTATGCCTGGTCCTGGCCAATTTTTTATCGCCTATAAAGACCCTAAAACAGGCGAAATCATAGAATCCTCTGGTTCAGTTGCTGAAATAAACCTAAAATCGGAGAAAGTAGAAAAACTTGAAATGGTTGAAGGAATGAAATTGGACATCGCTCCTTTAACTGAAGAAGAAAAAGCCAGAGCAATTGAAATTGCCAGGTCAGATCCGAAAATAAAAGAAATGCTTCCTCAAGGCGCTGAAGTTGTAGCAGTAAAACCACTGCCTCCGCTAAAACTCAAGATACAGACAACTTCAGAAAAAGAGGGAGTAAGAGTCGTTGCTTACGATGAGCGAGAAGACAAAAGAGCCAATGTGATTTTCAAGTCCGATAAAATGCAGGACATAATCACAGTTAATCTGACTACAGGTCAAGTGGAAGGAGCAGTCTCGCTTTCAACAGAAAGTAAAATTGTGCCAATTAAACCTATCATCAAACCTGAAAGAACTGAAAGATCTCTACCAGCTTCACCCCCTACTGAAATCAAGTTTGAAGTTGGCAACAAGAACCTGGAAGAATTATTAAAAAATGCTGAATTGATTAAGGAGGAAGCCGGGCTGAAAGTTTATCGCTTGCCTAATGGCGGTATCTTGGAATTAAAAGAAGCGGATGGAATAATAAGCATAATGACGAAAGCAAAAGAATAAATCTGCTGGATTAGAAATTAGATTTCAAAAACCGCCTCAAGGCGGTTTTTGACAATGCTCCGTAGTTCCCGACGAAGTCGGGATACTTCGGAGTCTGTGTCCACCAAAGGTTGCTAACTCAACCTTGATTGTAATATTACTGCATTAAAAAATCTACCACAATACTATTAAATAAAGCGTGTAAAATTATCGCCCCTGCTAATCCAAAAATAATAAACCATCTATTCTTTAAAGTCGGTAGTAAGATAATTAAAGTCGTAATAATATGCATCGGCGTTACAAAAAACATTCTCTGCCAGAAAATTTTGATGACGCCGTTTTCAATGATATTAACCAAATAAAAAATATTTTCGGACAAACCAAAGAAAAAACCAAAAAGTAGCCCGGCCAGGATTTTTAATTTCCGACCGGGAAGTTGGAGAATAAGAAAAAAGACAACCAGTGCCTTGGTAACTTCTTCTATAAAAACCGGATAGGGCAGAATAGTTTTTTCCAGAATAATTAAAAAAAACGGCGCGATAACCGCGATTAAAATAACCAAAACACTTTTAATTTCTCGGAACAAACTCATAAACTTCTTTAGAAATATCAATTAGGTCTTTTTACTATCGACTTGATATCGCTCAATCACTCCAGCGGTCGTGTCAAAATCTGCTTTAATTAAAACAAAGGTGTAAAATTTTTAGTCATTGTTTACTCATCACCGAACGACAATTTCAACATATTCACCGTAAACCCAGCCGGTTCTCCCGTCTGATAAAACAATATTATACCAACCGAATTTTTCCCCGGACTTAGCTTCTCTTAAGCCAATGGCTTCTAATTTTTCTCCTGGATTTACTTTGGTAATAATGGCAGAGTTCTTTGACGGCTCTTTTCTGACATTAAGCCAGCCAGTTGGCGTATTTTTGACCACAATAAATATTGGTTTTCCAATGAGAAGAGATGATAATGCTTCAGAAGAGGTATCTGGTGGAGAAGAAGCAGTGCTTTGAGGCTCAACTGAAGATTCCAAACCAGTTTGGATATTGCCAGCCAGATTTTCTGGCGGGGTAACAACTGGGGTAGTTATTTGAGATTGAGTGTTGTTAGAACGAGTTTTTGAAAAGTTTTTAATAAATCCTGCCAGAGTGTAAATCGCATAAATAATGCCAGCCACTAAACCAATAGCAACAATTACCACCAAAATTTTCTTTCCAAATTTTGCCAAAAGTTTTTTAAGACTTTCTTTCAGATAAGCTAAAAAGGGAATATAAATTTTCTTGGGTGCTTCTTCAATTTTTTTCTTGGCTAAACGTTTTTCTATTCTTTCAATTTCTGCTTTGGTCAGATATTTTCTCAAAACATCTTCTTCTTTTGGCGTAACCACGCCGTCAGCGAAAATTTTGGCTAATGTTTCAGTTTCAATTTTACCGCCAGAAAGAATATGAGCTTGCAAAGCTAATTGTCCGCCAGCCAAACGCATTTGATATTTCCACATTGAGAAAAGAACAATGATTAAAAGTCCAAAGCCAGTAACAAAAGCAATAATAATTCCCCAGACCACAATGGTTTGGACGCCGCCAAAAGCGCCTAAAAATCCTCGACTAGCGGCATTTTGAGTGACCAAATTTTTAAGTTCATCTAAATCCTTTTGGGCAGCAGATAAACTTTCTTTATTCTCGCGATAAGTCATTATTTTATCTTGGGGCGAGGCGACATTTTCTGCTTGGGTGCGAATGATTTTATCAATTCTTGTGTCCAAATCATTTTTCAAAAGCACGGCTTGAGCGAAAAACTGGCTCTTTTCTAATTGTTTCAACAAGTTCTCAGACTGAATTTTCATTAAATTTAAATCTTCTTCCGCAATCTGCCAGATATCGCGCATTTTAACAGTTTTTTTAATTGATTCGTGTGGTCCGAGTTGAAATTCACCAGTTGCAAACAAGGTATCTAGCTGGACATCATATTGAATGTCCAAACCGCCATTGTCAATAATATGTTCCATTCGCGTCTCTTTAGGAAGATACACTTTAACCGGCACCTTTTGAGCAGTGTCCAGAGGATTGGAAATCATTATATTCAAATCAACCGAACCAGAAGTATACCAGGTGTTAATAATCGGCGCCACTCTTTCAAGAATTTGCCTTTGAACCGTGGTAATGGCCTTGAAATCCGCCAATTTATTCCGGATATATTTAATATCAGTCAAACTATCTTGAGAAATTGAAAGTAAAGAAGCCAAGAGTGAGGTATCTAATTTACCCAGGGTGGTATTAATACTTTGAATAGCAGTGGAAATCGCATTCATCTGGTTAAACATATCTTCTGGACGAACTTGATAGACCTGAACCACGCTTTGCTGAACCTTGGTTTGCAAGGCAGAGATATTAGAATCAATATTATCCAACCGCGACTTTATCAAAGCCACATTGGTTTTAATGGTTCCGACATCAGTTTTAATCGTGCCGACATCGGCCTGAATTGTTGTTATCTTAGTAGTCGGCACTGCAATTTGTTTCAAAATTGTGAAGGAATCGCCATTGGCTGGAGCAGAAGGTAAGTCTGGCTCAATAGTTAAGACCTTGGTTGTGCCGTTATAATCTTCAATTCTCCTTGCCACGCCGGCATTATTGCCGGAAGTGAAAGTAATTAAGGCATTATTATAAAGATCATCAATGGCTGAGGTTAGATTGGTGCCAAAAGTAGTAGTGGTGGGATCAGGAGGCACAGAGACGGTTGAACGAACAGAGATTAAATCCTGACTTAACAATTCTATAGCATTAGCAATGGATGGTAGATCTGTAGCAATAACCGAGATGTTTATAGAATCCTTGGTATTATTGGTTGTTTCTGACGCTTGAATAGTAAACTGTCCGGTTCCCCAACTGCTGTCAAATGTGATGGCATATTTATAAACACCAGTTGTGCCGATCTCAGTCATATATTGGTTGGTTACCACTTGTGTCCCAGTTGGGTCCCAAACATTGATTTTTGGCCGGTCATTGCCGGTTAATCCTGAATCAGCCCGGAACAAAATCGTCAAGGAATTGCCGGTTTTAACTGATGTTTCCTGATTGACAATTCTACCGACTGAAATCTTTTGTGTTTGGCTAATCTGATTACTTAAAGAGGTTTCGGTTGACTGGAGATTAGCCAAAGTTGCCAAAGATCCGGAGTCAAGTTGGGCATCAGTCAAACGTCGGGTGGCGTAGTTCCAGATAGTGGCCGCATCCAAAGAAGCAGTAGCAGTCTGAGCTAAAATTGTAAAAGTATCACCGTTGCTTGGGGCAACTGTTAGGCCTGGTGTGACGGTAATTTTCTTATCTATGCCATCATAATCCTGAATTCGTCTGACTTGACCGGAATTTAAACCGGAAGTGAAAACCAGAACTCCATCGTTGTAAAAATCATCATTAGTATTGGTTAAATTGGTTTTGAATTGAGTAACCGTGGGGCTGGTATCATTTACTGATGATTGCGCCACAATTAAATTGTTGATTAGGGTGTCAAGTTTAGCTTCGTTTTGGTTGATTTCAGTAGTTAAATCGCTTTGCATTGTTGAGAGTTTGGTATCAATGTTGGTCTTCAAAAGCAAACCAATGCTGTTAGTAGTAGTGATAGCTGAAAGCAAGGTATCCCAAACTCTTTGAGCAGTTAGATCGCCGGCGGTTAATTCACGCGTCGCATAGGTCCAAACATTAGCAGCGATTGCCGCCAGACCAGGATCTTCTATATTGGTAATCGTCCTGGTAGCAGCGTTCCAAACATCAGCCGCAGTTAAATTGCTGGTGCCGCGGGTAGAAACCGCCACATCCAAATTGTCAACAATCAGTTTACCGATTGAGCCGGCAGTAGTAAGTAAAGAAGTTGCCACATCCCAAACCTGCTTTGGGTCAGACAAAGTGACTCCTCCGGTCAGAGTCCGTACTCCATAATTCCAGACATCAGCCGCTGAAATATTGTTAAGAGCGTTAATATCCGCTTGAGTGGCGATTTGCCCGCCGCCAGTTAAAATTGGGTCAGTCAAACGTCGGGTGGTGTATTCCCATATTTGCTGGGCTGTTACTCCACCTGAAGCTAGGGCATATTGGGTCAAAATTACAAAACTATCATTAAAAGCCGGAGCAAAAGGCAGAGCTGTGTCAACAGTAATTTTTTTAGTTGCCCCGTCATAAGCGGAAATACGGCGGGATAAGCCATTATTTTGGCCGCTCATCATTACGATAATTTGATTTTGGTAAAAATTAGAAGTTGTTTCAGTTAAATCAGTAATAAACTCGGTCGGACTGGCGTTCGTGTCATTCACCAACCCTCGTTTAATCGCCATTCGGTCGTTCAATAATTGACCGAATGAACCACTGATATCAGCAAATGCACCATATTGGGCGCTCCAAACTGCTTCGGCAGTTAAGCCAGTATTCAAGAATGGCGTAACTGGCTGACCAGCAGAATGAAAATCAAGGGTACCGGTATCAACTGTGCCAGAAAGCACTGACACATCGTCAAGATAGACATAGGGCGGAGAATAAATTTCATATGTGCCGCCATAGGGCTGAGTGCCTAATATATTGCCAAAAGGAATTCTGGTGCCTTTCAAAAAGAGCCGTGTAGCCGTATTGCCAAGAATGTCAAAAACAAAACCTTGGTCATCGCGCATTTTGTATCCTGTCCACTGATTCCAGGTCCAGGATTTGTCCACATCCTCAATAATGGTTGGTAAATTTATACCTTGGCTATCATCAACGTTTTCTGCTGTGCCAGAATCAGCCAGAACAGGCGCTGATTGAACAGTAATGGTTAAGGTGGCAAGCGCTGACTCAGTTGGCGTGCCAGAAACCACAAACTGCTGCCAGGTATCAGCAGTAGCTTCAGCAGTCCAAGTTAAATTCGGACCAGTCATTCCCAGGCCAGAGAGCGTTACAGTAGGCAAATTAGCCGTGCCATAATTAGCATTCATCCTTAAATAACCAGTCACAACCAAGGGCTTGCCTTCAACTCCCACCACCTTAGCAACATACTCCAGTGGGTCAGTTTTTGAAGTTGATTCCAGTCGCCAGCCATAACCGCCAGAGGTGCGCACCAATGTATCAGTGAGTCCCGCGCCAGTAGTGCGCATATTGCCGAAATTGGTGTAATTTAAAATATCCTTGCCGCTGCCTAAACGGACATCCACTCCAGGAATAGCGGTCTGAATATACTCGTTGCCAAATTTATCAAATGTTGATGGCGCCAAATAATGAAAGGGGCTATTTAAAGAAACATTCTCCCCTGTGTAGCGAAGCAATGAGCCGGCGAGATATGAGGCGGTATCTTGAGGCATATTCATATCAACCTCGTTCCAGATTGAACGACCAAATACTGACCCATTGTCAGTAATTTCCACATTGGTGCTGCCTGGTGCCACATAAATGCCAGTCCCGTAATACGCCTGACCCTCAGAAGAAACGCCGCCGTCATAAGTATTGCCAGACATCGTGATAAAGGAATTGCCGTTTAAGACCACTGCTCGCCTGAATCGCCAGAATTCATTATTAGATAAGGTTACTTTTGCTGTGCCAGCCATAAGCCAAATCGGATAATAAGACGCATTGATAAATTTGTTGCCGGAAAAGGTGAAAATTCGGCCGCCGTTCCAATATATAGTGTAGTTACCAGAATAAATCATAAAGTAATTATTGGAGACAGTGATATTGGCTGAGCTGTCTTGACGAATAGCTCCGGTGTGACTGTGATCAAGACTGGCAAAATTATTATTATCAATTACCTGACTGCCCAAGGTCTTAGAGAGTGTATAGACTGGATATTGACGAACATTATTAAAGGCGCTTTTCCTGATGTATTGAGTTGGGTAAGGTGTTACTGAAGTCTGAGGATTGCCAGAGAGATAAAAGCCCCAATAGGTTTGCATCAGCTCCAAGTGGTTTACATCCAAAGATTTTGGATGATACAATAGCAAGCCATAGCCCTGATTGATGGGTGCAGTATTATTGGCAGCTGCCACATCTTCGTCTGAGCAAATTCTTATCTGCTTTCTTAAATTCAGCACTGGTGAAGTAATCGGCTGGCTGGCATTAGTGGAAGCAGCCCGATGGTGGTATTGAAACCCGGTCATCCATCCTGTGAGGTTTCCTGATACCGCATACCCTTCAGAATATTTGACTCTGGCAGCTGGAGTGAAAGGCGAGCCAGTGTTGTCAATCCAGAGTCGGGTCCGCTGGGGGTAGGTGACCACCCGGATTCTGTCATTACTTATTGTGTCTGCACCATTCATAAAGACCATAACCGGATGACCAACAAAATAATCAGCCCAGATAAAGCCTTTTTGCGGCTCAAGCGCCTCATCAAAATGAGCCAAAAAGATGTTAGTGCCAACATTAGAAGAAGTTCCGAGCGTTTGACCAGCAGTATAAGGTGAACTGGGTGGAGTAAAATTACCCCAGTTATCTCCTGGCGAAGTATCTACTGCATCATCAAAAATAGCAAACTCATCAATGGCGCCGTCAAAACCAGCATTATACTGCCAGGAGTTGCCCAGACGAATATAACCAGCATTGGTGCCTCGCCAGCCAACTGGTGTCCCTTGATTTGTGGTGAAGGCTATTCCGTCTAACCAAGCCCGCTTCATATTCAATTGTCCGAAGTCTGAATCTTCCCAAGCCAGGCGAAAGTGATACCACTGGCCGGCTATGGCAGAAAAAGGAGTGTAAAGCAATCCATTAGTGGTTCTGCCAAAGGCCGGACCAACACCAGCTTCAATAACGCCAGAGGGCATAATTCTCACAAAAATCCTATCAGTCATACCTTGGTTAGCATAATCAAAAAGGTATTGAATGTAATCTGGCGAGCCAGAAAAATTGGGCTTAAACCAAAAATCAATTGTCCCCTTTTGGGCTGCCACGCCTCTCACGCCTTCTATATTATAGGCAGTCACTGGTGTGCCACCTGTCACTACCCAGGTCGGCGGGAAGATGATTGCTGACTGCTGGGTGTTTAAACCAGTAAAATTGCCTACTGCCCGGGTAATGCTGTTTTGAAAATAGGCTGCCCGGGAACCGAATTTTGGACCAGTAGGAGTACCAGGTTTTATTTTCAAAGATATTTCTCCGCCAGGCGAGGTATAGGTTGAACCTGGGCTGGCTTGGCCAGCAGAACCATATTGCGAACCAGTAACATTCCATTTGGCAGAAGATGGATTATAGACAAAATCCCAGTTTTCGTATTTGGTGCTAGAATTAGAAGTAGTAATTCCGGTTGTCTCGTCCAAACCAATATTTGAACCGCGCATCAAGGGCGAAATATATATTTCATCGCCTTGCTCTGGAGCATTTAATGGTCCGATTACTGCATTTATTCCGGTTTCACCAGCTTGAATCCCGCCTTTATGCTTGATAGTGAAATTGATGTAATTGCTGGTAAAAGGAATGTTGTTGTAGGCGCAACCCTGGGAACCATGAATTGAGCCAATCACTCTCCAACAGCCAGTGTCATTGAAATTATCATTAAACCAGATTTCAGTGCCATCAGTGTTTTTGACAGTTACATCATCAAAACGAGCTAAAATAGTGTCAGCAGCTAAACCAAAGCGGCCAGCAGTATAGGTACTGTGGGTTTCGGTTTCAGTCCAAGAAGCTGGCTCATTGGCATCGCCATGGCAGTCATTATCTTCAGAAACCGGCGACCAGAATTTGGCTTGCAGGGTAGTGCCCTTGGCTTCAGCTCGCAGACAATACCATTGATAAGGGTTAAAAGTGATGGTCGTCGGTGTACCAATGGCGGTTTCTGCGCCAGCAGCTGTGGTAAACCATCCCAGTGTTTGCGTAGTAGTGGTTTTGGTGATATAGAGAGCATAGCCATAGTCATCAGCATCCTGGCGCAAGAAAATCCCGACTCTTCTCGTGGTAGTGTCTGCTGACTGATTCATATAGACCTTGGCATAAACGCTGTAATCAGACCAGGAAAAATCACCATTTAAGGTCCGCCAGTTGCTCTCCGAGCTATTCTTTTCATAATAGGCGCTGGTTTCACCATCTGGGTTAGGGCTATGCCAGCGATGGGCTGTGCCCCAAGAACTAGTTTGCGATTCATACCAGCGAGTGTTTTTTAAGGTTGAGATAGCAGTAGAATTATCATTATAGCGCAAGACCCAGGTCTCATTGGGGTTAAAAAGGGGCCCAGTACTCAAGTGACTTAGTTTAGCTTCATTCACGCCGTTAAATACGGTTAGGGGCGCACTATTTACGGTTTCTACGCCTTGCATACCAACTGGTGTGGTCTGGTTGGTCGGCGAAGTTGTCCAAGAGCTAAAAGCAGAAATCCGATTCCGCACCCAATAGGCATTAACACCATTTATTGTTGTTTTTGCCGCATTTGGCGTGTCCCAGGAGTTCCAGGAAATTAAGGTCCGGCCAGTTTGAGTAAATAGGTCAGCAGGGTCCATTGGCATCCATTGACCACCATTAGGAACACAAACTTTGGCTGATTGAGCAATGGTATAGCCAGAGGGAATGATTTCAGTAAATACTACATTGCCTGGCGCACCAACAGTTACTGAGGAAATTCTTCTGATAATGGTTGGCGAATCATTATCTTTGATTTTCGCCCACTGGCCAGCGAAAAAAAATGTATTAGTATCAGTGAGCTGAATAGTGGCAGTCGGATAGGTTGGGTTAGCGTTAAATGGCATACAGTAATCAGCCAAACCGCCTACCACATTATTGCCACGCACCACATATTTCCAGGCCTGTGATGGGGTAAAAGATGTCCAGTTAGAGCCATTCCAATATTCCCAGACCCGGGTCGCGTTAGCAGAAATTGGTGTCCCGATATTAAACTCTAAGGCATAAATTGGTGTATTGCCCTGGTCACCAAAATAGACTGCGTCATTGACTTCATTATTGGCACCGTCGCCAAAAATTGTCCAAGCCGAGGCCGTGCCATAATTTGAAGAAAACAAAGGTGAGCCAGCGTTATAGTCGCTGTTATAAATATTAGTCATCGGAATAGTGCCAATTTCAGTTATTTCCGGGTTATAGACTGGTTCTGCATTACCGCCAAGTCCAGTGCCGCCAGTCCAAGTGGGAAACATATTGGCATCATCATTTGCTCCCATACGCAAAGACGAATCCCAGTTATTGACCGCAAATGAATTTCCTTGAGCTACAGAAATGGGGTCCAAAGCTGACCAGTTGCCAGCTAACTTGCCAGAAACATCAACCCAGGTGTCACCAGCCACAGTCTGCTCAGCGCCTAAATATCCAGTGTCAATATCGCCGTTAATATCAACTGCCAAATTGGCTTGTGGGGTGCGATAAGTGTCAACTCCGTAACTGGTCATTCCCACCCTGGCGCCAATGCCCAAAGTAGTGCCGCCAAAAACCCCGGCTCGCCGGTCAGCACCAGTTGGCAATTCTGTTGATGGACCTCGAGAAACTGTTGCATTTTGACTAACTGTGTAACCAGAGACCATTGCGGTAGTAAAAGTCATTCTCGTCGCAGAATCAATTTTGGCAATAAGTCTGGTAATCGGCGCACTGTTATTATCTTTTATCATCACAGTATCGCCAATATAAAAGCCGGCTGTGGAAGCCACATCAATATAAGTAACAGCGGCTGAATCAGCGGTTAAAGCCGAGGAAACCGAGGGTCCGGAAGAATCTAAATATAAATCAACCGTGGTTGTTTGAGGCAAAACCGCTGAGGCTGAACCAAATTCTAAACTTGCTCCTGAAGAAAGCAAAATTTTCCCTGGCACAATCAAACGGTAACGCTGATTAGCAGTGTTAGAAACCGCTAACTTGGCTCTAGTGGAAACAATCATTGAGGTAAAACCTGAGCCGCCATAACCAGCAGTAGCCGCGACCACCATGCCATTACCTACACCGCCACCAGTGGCGCCACTATAAACCATTGGCATCTCAAAATTTTTATCAATGGTTACGGTATGGGGTGAGATATTGGCTAAGAGCAAATCATCGCTTAAATTGGGTGAGTCGTTAGGATCCGGGTCAGCTGCGCCGCTACCAACAATCACCATATCGCCGTCAACCGGTGCTGAAGTATCAGCATCGCCGTAAGCCACATAAAAAGGATGGCGCAAATTGGCAATCCAGGGATAATTATTTTGACTGGTAGCTGGCGCCGCGGTTTTGCCGTAATAAAGACGGAAACCGCCTTGGTTCGTTTTGGCCGGGTTTTGACCCATATTAAGAGAGGTAAAACGAAAAATCGCTCCGTCAGAAGGTGTGCCATAATTAGAAAAGTTAGTGTTGTATTCAGCCACCCGGGCATTCTGGTCTATGGTGTAAGTGCCAGCAGTAATAGCAGTATCCACTGTAATACTGTTTAAACTGGTACAGGCAGTATCGCTCTGGGAAACAGCGGTAATTCTCCTATAGATAATGGTGCTGTTATTATCCCAAATGGCAATGTTGTTGTAAGTTGCCGGCGGCACTGAAAACTGAGAAGAATCAGCCACGCAGATTTTAGTGGTGGAAGGCATATTCTGGGAAAATGCCTCTTCTGCGCCCTGGATAATTCTTAACTTCCAAATTGACCTAGCCACGGTGGCGTTTTTCGCCACTGTATACCTGTCAGATGCCGTCAATGCCACAGTAACAATAATTGAGGGGCCATTTGAGCAATTGGCATCAGAAGCATTCACTGAGGCAATGGTTCTTTGAATTGTGGCGGTTTGCGAGTCCCAAATGTCAATGTGTTGACCAGCAGCAAAACCGTCAATTGAATTAACGCAGAGCCGAGTAGAAGGAGTAGCATCAGCAGAAAGCGTGGTCATTGCCACTCCGTCATTAACCCAGGAAGGGCCAGTGCCGCCGCTAGTCACCTTGGCCAAAGTGCGAGTTTGTACTCCAGAAAGTGAACCAGTAATTGTCCAGGTCTCGCTTTCAGCTGAATAAGTCCCGGTCCAGTGTTCATTTTGGGTGCGCGACACCAGACCGCTGTAGACGCCAATGCCAGCAGCTGTGTTTAGGGAAACCATTAAACCAGTGTTGGCTAAGGGAATGGTAAGGGTGGGAGAATCAGTAGTATCAACATCAATAATACCCAAACCAAAGTTAATGGCTTTGGCATCAGGTTTAGAAGTGCCGTTTCTTGGCCAGGAAGCAGCAGTAGTCAAAGAATTACGATAAATCCGAAAACCATAATGACCAGTAGTGGTCACTGCTAAAGGTGGGTCAAAACGAAAATCCATATAATGGAAACCATATTGGCCAGGCGAAAGAGTTTCTCCGGAAATTGACTGGTCAAAACGCATCACAGTTTTGCGTTCAATAACAGTATCAGCCGGATAAGCGCAGGTGTTAAGAGCTGAGCAAGAGACATAGTTTGACCAAGTAACGTCTGGCGGCGTACCAGTGTAAGAAGCACTGGGAAAACGCAAAACCTCAACCACAATATTTTCATTCTCTAAGCCGGTACTGGTATTGGCCACAGATAGAACAATGCCGTATAAATTGCCATTGGCTGCTGGTCGCCAAGGAATAAACTGGGCGCCAGCGGCATCGTAATTATTGGCGGTAATCGTTGGAAAAGCTAAATAACCAATTGCCAGCGTGCCGGCCGCACCCTCGCTAGTGCTTCCTGGATGAGCTGGCTGGAAAAAATCGCCGTCGCCATTATTGCCATCCCCGGAAAATGCCATTGCTTTCAACCAATCGCCGTTAGTTGAAAGGGTAGTTGTTTGTTTTGAAACTCTGACGCTACCGGTAAAAGGCATGGCATAGCTGTATTTTGCCGGCCCAAAGAGCCAATCAAAAAGCGGAGTAAAAGAAAGAATGCCAACAGTGGAAACGGTTAAGAAAAATATAAGCCAGCTGGCCATCGCCTTTCTTAAAAGCGAGCGTCTTGGTTCACGGATAAGCTGCTTAAAATCGGAATAACCAATGGCTGGCTGAAGCGCTAACTGCAATTGATTGGCTGGCGGCAAAATTCCTTTTTCAAATTTATCAGGAATAAGTTTGGCAATTGGTTTAAGCAGCCAGAAAACAAAAAGTTTATATTCAGCCAGCCGCGACCTGATATTCGCTCTGATTTCTTCTCGGTGGTCATAAACATATTGAACCCTTGGCCCGAAAAATTCTGTTAAGCGGTCAGTTAAAACCAAAGCGCTATGCCAAAGAATTTTTAAAGATGTTTCAACGAATAAATAAACCCCCTTGATTACATAAAAAATCGCCAAAGCAAAATATTTGGCGCCGACTGCCGCAGCATTTGCCGCCACCGGCGCTTTGGCTTTGACATACGGCACGAATTT
>OGCI01002089.1_pt1 | contig 14346 bp, 17 predicted proteins | sample 1570021 | NCBI WGS metagenome assembly OGCI01 (sample SAMN06264664, study PRJEB24512) | hot springs metagenome | isolation source: Hot spring water | place: South Africa: Tshipise | collected 2015-06-21 | reverse complement strand
CTAAAGAAGATCAGCGCTGGCATTGATACCCTGATCAAACTTTCTCAAGCAGCGTAAGCAGACCGAAGGAGAGTGTCGATGACCGATCCGATTCGAATTCAAAACAACTCCTCTGTACAAAAGACGGTTTCGAATGCTGGTTCAAAACAGGCTGTCCACGGTCAGGGCTTTGCACAGGCTTTGGAGCAGAAAAGCCGCGAGCAAGAGATTCGCTTTTCCAATCACGCCCAAAAGCGCCTACAGAGTCGTGAAATCTCCCTTTCAGATGAGGGACTAGAGCGATTGGCACAAGCGGTTGAGAAAGTGGAAAAACGCGGTGGCAAGGAGTCCTTGGTGCTAATGGACGATTTAGCTTTCATTGTAAATGTCCGTCAGCGCCTAGTGGTCACTGCCCTAGATGCCCGAGAACGGGGCGAAGGAGTGTTTACCCAGATTGACAGCGTTGTGCTGGCAGATTAACTCTTTTCTCAGGCTGGCCCTCTTGGAGGAAGCCTGAAATATTCAACTTCAGGAGGCAAAAATGTTACGTTCAATGTTTACCGCAATTAGTTCGTTGAGCCTACACCAGGCTTTTATGGATGTGGTGGCGAATAACCTCGCCAATGTCAACACCTATGGTTTTAAAACCAGCCGCGTGACGTTTCAAGATCAGTTTGCGCAAACGCTGTGGAGCGGCTCTGCTCCTTCGGATAACTTGGGTGGTATTAACCCGGCGCAAGTTGGCTTGGGGGTGCGGTTGGGAGTAATTTCCCCAACTTTTACTCAAGGTATGTTGCAATCTACGAATCGCAATACGGATTTGGCAATTCAAGGGGATGGTTTTTTCATTTATAGAAACGCTGCTACCAATTTGTTCTCTCGTGATGGTTCGCTTGAGATGGATTCAGAAGGGTACCTTGTCAATGGAGCAACGGGTTTGCGCATTCAGGGGTGGATGGCCACAGTTGTTAATGGAGTGCCGACCATTGATGTTGGCGCTGCCCTGCAAGACATTCAATTGCCCTTAGGAGCAACCTTGGCGCAACAGACAACCAGCGCCCAGTTATTTGGCAATCTCGACTCGCGAGCCAGCGATCCCTACCAAGTGGCAATTGGTGTCTACGATTCGCTGGGTAATTTACACTCGGTTACCCTGACCTTCACCCCAGGAGCTGGAAACACCTGGACGTGGGCGGCTTCCGGCACCGGAATATCGGGGAGTGGAAATATCGTTTTTGATGCCAATGGGCAATATGTCTCTAGTTCTGGCAGTGTATCCGTTGCAGCCAGCGGGATTACCGGCGCTAATGATTTTACATTCTCGGTGGACATGACAAAACTAACCCAATTAGCGTCCGAAAGCGATCTCTCGATGACCTTTCAAGATGGCCTGGCAGCCGGCACGTTTTCGACTTTCTTCGTCACTCCTCAGACAGGTGAGATTGTCGGCGTGTATTCGAATGGGATGCAGCGCCTGATTGGACAGTTGGCACTGGCGAATTTTGTCAACCCAGCCGGTTTGTTACAGCAAGGGCAAAACCTTTTCATGGTGGGGCCAAACTCTGGTGACCCAGCTATCGGTCAGGCTGGAACGGGAACCCGCGGGACTATCGCAGCCGGTTATTTGGAAGGATCTAATGTGGATCTTGGCCAAGAGTTCACCAATATGATTATCGCCCAGCGAGGTTTCCAAGCCTCTTCACGCATCATTACCACATCTGACGAAATGTTGATGGAGATCGTGAATTTGAAACGTTAATATCGATGAATCCCCTTTCACAGGCTTAAGACCTGTGAGAGGGGGCAGGAGTACGTTATGAACGTCAGTGGACCAGCCCCAATTGCGATTGTTCAGCGGTATGACAACACCGATCTGATGTTGCGCATGAATCAGCGTATAGCGGCCGAGGTCTTGCAGGTTTCCGGTGATCGCGTGGTGCTGTCCATGAATGGCGTTCAATTGGTCGCCCGCCTGACCTCTTCCGATCAAGCTGCGCAGTTATTAGAACGGCGAGTGGCTCAGTTTATCGTTCGCGATCTGAATCAATCGTTGATCACGTTACAGCTTGTGCCGAGAGGGACGGAAACTGAACAAACGCCTCCTTCACTGCCTCCACGCTTGATTCAAAGCCTTCTCCAGCAAGCTGGATTGCCAGTTAACTTTGAAACCATAACGATCGCAAAGGTTTTATTGGCAAGCGGCTTGTCGGTGGAAGCTGAATTGGTGGAGGAGATTTCCCGCGTCTTACAACATATCGGAAAATGGAATGAGGGTGATGCCCTTGCGGCAGCGTTACTGAAATCAGCCGGCTTGCCCATCACTCCTGCCACCGTTGACCTCGCCCGCGCTCAGCTTCCCTCCCTCGGTGAGATGATCCAGACTCTGCAAAAACAGTTAGAGTCTTTGCTGAACAGCAAGCAATCGCCGGAACTGGTCGCTCTGGCAAAAGAGGTCTTAAATACGATCTCGACGATCCTCTTACAAGGGACGGCAGAGGCGGCGGTGCTTCAGGAACGGTTGCAGCTTGCCATACAAACCATGGGGCGGTCGATAGAACGGGAGTTGGCGGATCTAATCCGCCAACTCCAAAATCAAGAGGATCGGCTGAGTAAAGGTCTCTTAGGACTGGTCTTGTTGCGCCGCGAATTGGCAAAAGCGAATATCCAAGCTCCTTTAGTTGCGGAAATTGACCGCTTTATCGAAGGTTTGCGATTAATCCAGTTTTTGAACTCGGAGCCCAATCCCACCAGCACCCAGGGGCAGTGGTTACGATTGAATCTTCCTTTGATGGGAGTGGGACAGGCTCGGCAAGGGAGCGAATCGCCCCCTTCATATCCCAATTTGGAGCTGCGCATAGCCTACCTACCCGATGAATCGCCGCCTACCATCGATCCCAAACAAACCCGCTTTATCGTTAGGGTTGCCTTAGATGATGGTTCGGTTGCGGTAGATGTCTCTGTTGCCCAACAAAAGGTTGGCTTACAAGTTACGGCTTCAAATCAACCCCTATTGGATCAAGCCGAGCAGGAGCTCCCTTCGCTGCGCGAAGGAATACAACGTTTGGGGTATCAAATTCATGCCTCACGGTGTGAACTGGGTGAACCCTTTCAACCTTCAACGCTGGCGACAGATTTATGGGCAGGTATGAGCGAGGTGCAAGTTGGAGCGTAAGGGATGGATAAGCGGGTTTATTTGCGCAATACCGGCTACCTAAACCAACGCCGCCCCAAAGCAACCGCTTTAGGTTATGACCCTGAGCACGATGAAGCTCCTAAGGTCTTGGCCTCTGGAGAAGGCTTCATTGCCGAACAAATTATCGCCATTGCGAAAGCGAACGGAATTCCCATTCGAGAAGACCCGATATTAGCTGAAGCGCTTTCTAAAGTCGATATTGGACAAGCAATTCCGCCTGAGTTGTACCCCTTGGTGGCTGAGGTCTTGGCTTACATCTATCGGTTACAAGGGAGGATGTAGGAAAAACCCCTAATCACCCCACAATACCCATTCGTCTTGCGATTTTCTACTCTTTGAGCTCGTCAACGAGGAATTGGCGTAGTTGTTCGAAATGTTCACCGTGTCCATCTTGGGCTAAGATTTCAGCCAAGCGGTTTTGATCATGGATGGCATCCCACACTTCCTTACGGTGGACAGCTATTTCACGCGGTGCCTGAATGCCTATCTTCACCCGATCACCTTCGATCGCCAGAATGGTAAGGGTGATTTGATCGCCGATGACTAGACTCTCATCTGCTTTGCGCGTCAAGACCAACATATCTATCTCCTTTAGCCAAGCAGATCGAATAGGCTAAGAGCTGAGATGGCGCGTTTGCCAACTTCCAGCACTGTTTGGTAGACGCTCTGTTGGTGTTGGAGGTAAGAGATTGCTTCGGTCATATTCACATCTTCTTTCTGAGAGAGCAGGCTTTTTAGTTCGATTTGAGCTTTCTCAAGGCGATCTTTGGTGAGGCGCACTTCGCGTTGACGCGCTCCATTGGTGGTAAGGGATTCGTTTACGTTGTTAATTTGGCTATCCAAAGCAGCGATGGCGTTTTGGAGCTGCGTGAGTTGGTTTGGGTCTCCATTGTTCATCAGAGCGTCCCGCGCATTAATAATAGCCACCAGTAAGTCATTGAATAGATCGTAACCGCTTATATTTTGAACGACGGTTAGGCTTGGTGCAATCAGGCGATTGATCACGCCATTGTCTCCGTTGCGAACGACTGTGTCGAGATAGCCATCACTATTGCTGTCGGTCAGAGCAAAAGGGGGATTCACCGTTTTGAATCCGGCAAAGATGTAATTCCCTTGATGGTTTGTGTTCGCAACGCTCAATACTTGCTGAAGAATCATATTTACTTCGGCCGCTAAGGTCATCCGTTGTTCGTCACCCATTGTGTCCGAGATGCCTTGGCGGGTTAGGTTTAACGCTCGACTTGCCAATTGTGTGGTTTGGATGAGGGCAAAATCAGTCGCCGACATCCAGCTTTCCGCATTTGCGGCACTGTCCAAATAGGCGTTATTCATCCTCAAGACGGAACGAAGGTTTAAGGCGCTGGCGACACCGCTGGGATTATCAGATGGGCGTTGAAACTCTTTTCCTGAGGCAACCTTTTCTTGGAGTTTATACAAGCGTTGTAAATTTTCGTCCATGTACTGAATTGCCCGATCGGTCATCATTCTTTGGGTGATGCGCATGTTTGGCCTCCGTTCCTTACCTTCATACTACCGTCCTACTATTCCCATGCCGTTGATAATCTTATCCAGCATTTCATCCATGACCGTTACCAGCCGAGTGGCAGCTTGAAAAGCCCGTTGATACTTAATCAAGTTAGCAGCTTCTTCATCTAGGTTTACTCCGACAACCGCTTCTCTCAAAGAGTCCAAAGATTGGGCCACATCTCGGCGATCACGGGCTAGAGCCTCGGCGCGTTGGATGTCGATCCCTAACTCAGTAACTTGTCGGGTATAGTATTGATTAAAGGTCTCTGTAGCACCATTCATGACCAGCAGCTCTCTCAAGTTGGCGAGGGCGACGGCGTTGTTGCCATCCGCCGGGGCAGCGCTCTGTTGGGCGGCGGCAATGCGCTGGGGTTGATTGGCAACGTCTGAGGAGAGCTGAATGCTTAGAGCTGTTGAGCCGGTCGGATCGAAAAAATTCAAGTTTGTGGTCGAACCATCTAATGCATATCCGGTGCTGTGCAGTGAATTGACCTGCGTCACCAAATTTTGGGCTAACCTATCTAGACCGCTGAGGATTCTGGGGATAATAACGTCCCTTGCCTGAAGCAATCCAGCTAATTCTCCCCGCCTAGGGCTGAAAGGATTACCATCCGCCTCCCAATAAATCGATGCAAGATTGCCGCTGGTTGTTGCTAGCTTGAAGGTTGTGGCTCCAATGACCAGAGCATGACCACCAATGGAGACTAAAGCTTCCCCATTTTCTTGGATGGCAGCCGTTGCACCGCTCAACTCTGCCAAGCGATTGATCAATTGGTCTCGTTGATCCATCAGGTCATTTGGGGCACTCCCTGCCGATTTGACTGCGACAATTTCCACATTGAGGGAAGCGATTTTTGAAGCGATGGTGTTGATTTCGTTGACGCGTTGCAAGATCAGGGAATTTTGATCTTGTTGAATGCGAACCAGGGATTGAGCGCGCCAGTTGAGCGCATTGGTGAGGGCTGTGCCGCGCTCCAGCAGGTCGGAGCGCAAGGCCATATTGGTTGGGTCGTTGCTCAAGGCTTGCCAACCGGTCCAGAAGGCATCTAGTTTTGCGATCAACCCATCCTCACCGGTCTCAGCCAAAGTTGCTTCAACTTGGCGGAGTACGCTAGCTTGCATTTGCCACCCTTGACTTTCGCTGAGGGCACGCCGATAGCGATCGTCAAAAAACTCAAGGTTGTATTGCCGAATGCGATTGACCACAACCCCCATACCCAACTGACCAGGGACAACATTGGCGCGCAGCGAGGGGAAAATGTGCGGCAAGTCAGCGCTCATCATCGCTTCTTGGCGGCGATAGCCCCGTGTGGTGGCATTGGCAACATTATGTTCGGTGACTTGGATGGCGATCTGCTGGCTCAGCATCGCCTTGAGCGCAATATTTAAGCCGTAAAGGATATTGGACATGTTTCCCTCCTACCTACGCTCGCTGATCGACATCCCAGACCAAGTCAAAATGGGTGGAGGCTTTTGTGCCAGGGCGGTCATAGGTGAGAGAAGGTCGTAACGAATCGATCAAAATGGTTTGTAAGGCGTCTACCCGTTCTAGAGCTATCATGGCTAGGGCATGATTTCCGCTGGTCATAATTTTGACTTCTTCAGCGAGTGCCGAGATGCCGTCTTTGAGATGTTTGATTCGATGACCTACTTCACTGTTTAGCCTCTGGCAGATTGCCGTGATGGTGGGGTTGGTGTGCTGCAAGCCAATCTGATCGCCCAGGTTTTGTGTCACCATACGGCGCCGGTCTTCGATTTGCCCAAGCTCATCCAAGACAACTTCTTTTTGCTCTAGGATAACTTCTAACCTCGAAAGATCATTCTTCGATAATGCCTGGCGTTCCTCTTGGGTCAATTGATGCAAGGATTGGCAGGCACGAAATTCTTGGACGAGTAAATCTTCAAGAGATGTGGCGAGGGAGAGAACATCATTCATGTGTCGTCAAGCCTTTCCTGTCTGGGGAACGGATTCTTAAGTGCGTAAACCTTTGACAAATATCGAAGCCAGTTGTTCAACCGGAATCTGATACGTTCCGGCTTGAATTTGCTCCCGCAAGGCAGCTACACGTTCCGTGCGCACGTCCGAAACTTCCTGTAAGTTGAGACGGGCTTTGGAGAGCAGACGAGCGCGCTCGGAGAGCGAAGCTTGATCGCGGTTAGTCAAGCGTTCGGCTCGTTCGTTTTCCTGCGTTCTTTGTTGACGTTCAACCGCAGCCGAATTTTCGGTTTGCTTCTGAACGATGCGATTGTTTTGAGAATGCTCAACTTTCATGGTTTTTCTCCTTTACCGACAGTACAGGTTAGGCTGACGACAGTAGGGCATTTTTACCCTAACCTGTTATCGGCAAATGATCCCAAAACTTAAATCCTGCGCATTTGGATGGCTTGTTCTAGCATCGTGTCTGTCTGTTGAAAGGTGCGTTGAGATAGGCTAAACGATCGCTGCAGCAGGATCATCTGCGTCAATTCATTGGCGATATTCACATTGGACATTTCCAACACGTGATTGCGGATCTCGCCAAATCCCTCGTTCGCGGCAGTACCGATGGTCGCTGCCCCTGATACCTCCGTTTCGAGCCATAAATTGTTTCCATAACTTTCTAAGCCATTTGGGTTAGGAAAGCGGGCTAGGGGAATCGTCCCCACTTGATTCCAGACGCCATTTTGCAACACCAACACTGTACCATCTGGTTGGACATTAATTTCTTGTGCATCTTCTGGGATGGAACCATCCCATACAAGAGGAAATCCGTTGCCATTCACTACCCGGCGCTCTGAGTCCAGAGTAAATTCCCCATCGCGGGTATACGCTGTGCGGCCGTCGGGCAGGGTAACGCCGAAGAAACCTTGTCCGTTGATAGCTAGATCGAGTTCCCGCGAAGTGATTTTGAATGCCCCTTGGTCCATAAACCGCTGGGTGGTTCGCAGTTGCACACCGCTATAGAGGCGTTGGTAAAACATTTCTTGAAAGTTAGAGCGGCTCGCCTTAAATCCATGGGTATTGATATTTGCCAAATTATGGCTGACCACATCCAGGTCAAGCAAGCGGCTCATCATTCCGCTGCGGCTAATATGTAGAATTTGATGGATTGAGAGAGTCATAAAGCTCCTTTCACCTTATTAAAAAGTGCCCAGCGAGCTGATCGCTTTGCCGAGCAATTCATCCTGTGTTTGAACCATTTTTTGGGCTGCTTCGTACGCCCGAGCCACAGCAATCATTTGAGTCATCAGTTGAGCGGGATTGGCATTGGACATTTCGAGGTATCCTTGAACAACTGTGCCCACCGCATCGCTCGTAGGTCCGCCTTCGGCTGCGAAATAATTTGAACCATCGCGCGTGAGCTCAACGCTGGGGTCTTCGAAAGCTGCTAGCCCCAATCGGGCGATGGTTTGACCATTGACCATAATGACACCCGCAGGGCTGATCGATAATTCACCTTCTGGCAAATTGATCGGTTGACCGCCTTCGTCTAATACCTGATAACCATCTACCGTGACCAGGTTGCCATCAACATCGCGATAGAAACGCCCGTCGCGGGTATAGCGTTCGCCATCGGGCGTCTGCACCCTGAAAAAACCCGCTCCTTGAATGGCAAAATCAAAAGCGTGGCCGGTGTGACGAAGCCCGCCTTGCAGAAAGTCGGTAATCTCGGATGCCGTTTGAACGCCTAGACCAAAGTTGCCAATCCAGCTCAGGTTAGCCCAGCCAGCGGTAGGACCAGGTGGATAAATCATAGCAGTTTCCTTGAACTCGTCCAAGCTGGTTAGAACTTGCTTGAAGCCGGGTGTATCCACATTGGCGATGTTATGAGCTAATAAACCTTGGCGATAGAGATTAGCGAGCATAGCCGAGGCAGCCGCATAGAGCCCTTTGATCATTCTGAGACCTCCTTTCGACTTTCGGTAGATTTTTGATGCAGCCGAATGACCAGATTCACCTCGTCAATGGTCATCCCCATTTGACGGGCAATCTCTAGCGCGTTCATCCCTCCACTTGCCATAGAGACGACGATCTGATTGCGCTCTAAACTACTTGTGGGGCGTAAGGCAGCAGGGGAGACGCTCTGCGGCGGTTGATTCTGATGCTTTTGAACTGCGGCGAGCAAGGTTTTGAAGTCGTCTTGCGCAAGAATGCTACCGCTAGCCGGCGCGCTCGGCGGCGGTGTCTTTGTAGTGTTCGTCATTGCGTTGGTTCGGTTTGAACCTTCGGCAAGGGTTTTGAGTTGATCAACGACTGGTTTGAGCTTTTCCGCTTGCTCAGGTTGTCCTTGAATGCGCGCTGTTTCGCGGGCAAGTTGGATTAGTTTTAGGGTATCGCTCAATAAAACAGAGGAAACGTTATTCATCGCGTTAACCCTCCCGCATCTGTTTTAGCTGTCGATCGGTTAATCGAGGTAGGTCGTATGGGATGTTCCTGTTGGAGAAGATGATCTGCTTTTAAAATTGCTCTTTTCAGTTTTGAGCGCAGAGAAAGGATCGCTTTGGCGTGTAGTTGACAAACACGCGATTCAGACACATCTAGCACCATTCCGATTTCTTTGAATGTCAAATGTTCGTAGTAGTACAATGAAAGAACAAGCTGCTCGCGCTCAGGCAGGGAATGAATAATCTGCATAAGGATTTGCTTTAATTCCTCATTTTCAACCAATGCGTCAGGGTTTTCTTGTTCTTCGTCTGCCACAATTTCATGAAATGAGATGGTTTCCTCTCCTTCCGAGGTGACAATCGTATCCAAGGAGAGCAAGATATGACTGCTATCCATAAATGCGCGGCGCAGTCCTTCCTCGTCCCATTGTAAGGTGGCAGCTAGTTCTTCATCAGTTGGAGAGCGTTGATGTTTTTCCCAAAAGCTATCAATGGCTCCTTGCAATTGGCGGGCGCGTTGGCGCGCCCCTCGGGATAGCCAATCGTGAGAGCGAAGCTGATCGATCACCTTACCGCGAATGCGCAGAATTGCGTAGGTGCTGAATTGCGTGCCGTGCGAAGCGTCATATCGATCAACCGCTTCAATCAGCCCGAGAATGCCTTGGCTAGCTGCATCTTCGTAATCGGCCCCAATGGCTTGGGAAATGCCTAGCCTTCCTAACACAAAATGTACCAAGGGGATATAACGCAAGATAATCTCCTCGCGCGTTTGCGGATCGCGGGTTTTAAGGAAATGATTGATCAATTCAGCGTCGTCTTTGCGCGTGTCCATAGGCTAGCTTATTTAGGCGTGAACTTCACGCGTGCTCTCTCCTTTTTCCAGCTCTGCCCGGACTGTTTTCAAGTCCTTGCTGGCAGTTTGGATGACCTGATTGGCGAGAAAGTAATTAAGCAACCAAAAAACAGCCCCTAGCGCGAAAACAGCAACACAGCCTCGCAAAGCCGCCATAACAACCGACACACCATTCAGCAAAGAGAGGACATAAGTCACCACCCCAACCAAGAGGATGATTAGACCAGCCAAGGAAAATGAAAAATCCAAGAGATAAGGCAACGGCGGGTTCTTCTTTTTGGTTGACGGTGAAGTTGAAGAGCCCTTAGGTTGTTCAGCTTTTTTGTTGGACTTCGATTTTGCTTCGTTTTTTGCCATCTTTATGAACTCTTACTCAAGATGAGATTGGATAAATAACTTGCCTCAGCAGGGTGCAGGTGATCTAGGATTTGGTTGCCATCACACAGATAGGCAATCGGGATCTTGCTTTTCCAAACGATATTGAAAAGGCTGCCATACTGACGGGTTTCATCTAGCTTGCTAAAGACAAAGGCATTGATCCCCAAGGGGCTGAACGCTGCTACAGCTTGCTGAAGATCAGCCTCCTTCGCTGAAGCTGGCAAGACTAAAAAGGTGACCTTTTGAGGGGCGACGGTTAGAAGCTCGCCTAATTCAATAATTTCCTGAGAATTGTACGGGTTTCTGGCAGGGGTATCCACCAGAATCAAGTCTGCCTTTTCCAGCTCAGACAGAATTTGGTGTAGATCGCTTGCCGTATAGGCAAAATGAGGTTCGATACCTAAAACTTCTGCATAGGCGCGGGTCTGAGCAATTGCGCCGGTGCGGATGGTGTCTGCACACACCCACGCAACATGCCGCCCTTCGGATTGTTGGAGGTGAGCGGTTAATTTGGCGCAAAAGCTCGTTTTTCCTGCGCCGCTTTGCCCGATAACAAAGAGAACACGAGCTGTGCGCGCCTTGCCGGCTTGCCAACGCTCGATGCGCAGAATGCGTAAATAGGTTTCGAGTTGTTTGCCGAGGGCTTGGCGCAGGCGACTCTCGTCGTAGAACACCTTTGGGTTTAGGCTTTCAGAGGCACGACGCAGTAAATCCCTGATCATTTCAGAGTCTAAACCTTGCTCTGTCAACGCTTGGCGGGCTTGGATCAAGGCGGGAGGAATGGAGACCTCTGCTTTTTGCTTTGCAGGCGCAGGGGCGGGCGAAGGGGGAGGAGTTTGCTCCACTTGTTGACGGGCTAATTTCTCAGCCAGTTGAGCGAGATAGGTGCGCGGGTCAATCTCCGCAGGGCTGTTCTGGGTTTGTTTTTGGCTAAGCAGATTATTTAGAGCAAGATGGAGCGCACTCTTTTGGGCTTGCTGAGTTGAAGGATCCGCTCGCTTCGTCGGCGCTTTTGAAGAGATGGGTTTTGGGCTGGCCGGGATCGCAAGAACTTCTACATAGGGCTGTTTCCAGACCTCCCAAGCCTGACCACTGGGCACCTGGCGGACTGAAAGGATGACTGCCTCCGGTCCTAGTTCGTTTTGAACTAGCTCGAGGGCTTCTTGGGTTGTAGGGGCTGTAAAAGTTTTCGGTTCCATACCTTAGACTTCCATGACCATTCCATGCGACTTAACTTTTGTGCCGGGGCTGACTTCGGAAAAAGCCAGCACAACCAAATTGGGTAGCGATTGTTCGATCAATTTGCGAAATGCGAGGCGAATCTCTCGCGGGCAGAGCAAGATGGGATAATGTCCAAGCTGAGCTAGTTTTTCCATTTGCTCGCCCGTCCGCAGCAGAATCTGCTGGGCGGTTTGAGCGTCAATTGCAAAGCCAATACCGCTTTCGGTGGAAGTCAGATTCTCTCTCAACAAGTTTTCTAATTGAGGCGACAAGGTGAATACATGAAGATAACCATCCTCCTCTCTATAGAGGTTGGTGATAGTCCGAGACATGGATTGACGTACTGCTTCCGCAAGGATGAAGGGGTTGCGGGTGACCGAGGCGTTGTCGGCGATTACTTCGAGGATGCCACCCAAGTCGCGGATGGGGATGCGTTCTTTGAGTAAATTCCGTAAGACCGCCTGTAATTCCCCTAAAGTGATTTGTTCGGGTATCACCCCTTCGACCATGGCTGGAGTTCGCGTTCTCAGTTGGTCGATCATCTCTTGCACCATTTGGCGGTTGAGCAAATCGGCGGCATGGTTGCGAACGACTTCTGTTAGGTGCGTGCTCAGGACAGATAGCGGGGTGACAACCGTGTAACCGAGCAACTCCGCGCGACCTTTTTCCGCATCGCCGATCCAGATGGCGGGTAAACCAAATGCTGGCTCGGTTGTTGGAATGCCGTGGATTTTCTCTTCGGTCTCGCTGCCAGGGATAGCAAGATAACGGTCAATCATTAATTCTCCGCGCACAACCTCTTCGCGGCGGATCTTGATGCGGTATTCCTGAGGAGAAAGGCGTAGGTTATCTCGCACTCGCACGATGGGTAAAACAAAGCCTAGTTCGTTCATTAACTGGCGCCGGATGCCAGTGATACGCCGCAGGAGATTGTCGGGTTGACTGTCATCAATAAGCGGAATAAGCCCGTAACCGATCTCGATTTCCAACGGATCGGCAACGACCATTTCCATCATGTCTTGGGGTGTTTCGGGTTCTGCGGCGATCACTTCCTCAGGCGGTTGCTCGACTTGCTTCTGTTGGAAGTTCCAAACCGCATAGGCAGCAGCGCCAAAGCCCGCTGCAACCAGAATGAAGGGCAGTTTTGGCAAGCCGGGGATGAGACCGATGATGGCTATGATCAGCGTGCCAATCCCTAAGGCGCTAAAGTTGGAGAGCTGCCCGATCATATCCGAGCCTAGGGACAGATCGCTGGTGGTGCGGGTGACAATCAAGCCGGATGCCGAGGAGACGATTAGAGCGGGGATTTGCACCGCCAGCCCTGCGCCAACGGTCAGCAGTGTATAGGTTTGTAAAGAATCTAAGAACGTAAGCTGGCGTTGAACAATGCCGATCACGAAACCGCCGATGATGTTAACAATCATGACAATAACAGCGGCGATGGCATCACCGCGCACAAATTTACTGGCACCGTCCATCGCTCCATAAAAATCAGCTTCGATTTCGATTTCGCGGCGCCGAGCTCGAGCTTGGCTTTCGTCGATTAAGCCAGCATTTAGCTCTGCATCGATAGAAAGTTGCTTGCCGGGCATGGCATCGAGGGTGAAGCGGGCAGCCACCTCGGCTACTCTACCTGCGCCGTTGGTGATCACCACAAATTGGATGATCATCAGCATGAGGAAGACAACCACACCGACTACATAGTTACCACCCAAAATCAATGACCCGAAAGTGCTAATGACCTTGCCAGCTTCTCCTTGAATAAGGATCAAACGGCTGGCAGCAATGTTCAGCCCTAAGCGGAATAAAGTGACTAATAATAAGACCGAGGGAAAAACTGAAAAGTCCATCGGACGGGCAATATACATCGAAAGCAGCATCACCCCAATTGAAATGGCGAGGTTGAACACAATCAGAAAGTCCATGGCAAGAGGAGGCAGGGGGACAAGCATCAGCCCAATAATCAGAATAACTGCCAGAGCCAGGACAATGTCCTTCGAGCGCAGGAGGTTTAGCCATTGGCTATTAGGAAGTGAGTTCGTCGTTACGGTCATGGTCTCCTTTCACCTCTTCTTAGGGTGCTACGGCGGCAGGCACCTTTTGGCGTAAAGCATAGACATGGGCAAGAACTTCAGCCATTGCAACGTACAGTTCTGGAGGAATTTCTTGGTCAATCTCAACCGTTTTATAGAGGGCGCGCGCCAGGGGAATATTCTGCACCACGGGAATATGGTTGGCAATCGCAATTTGGACAATCCTCTGGGCGATCAAATAAGCCCCCTTGGCGACCACTACCGGTGCATTCATCGTTTCAGGGTCATAACGAATGGCTACAGCAAGGTGGGTGGGGTTGGTGATGACAACATCGGCTTTGGGCACGTTTGCCATCATGATCGCGCGTAACATTCTCCTCATCTGTCCGCGGATGCGGTTCTTGATCATCGGATCGCCTTCACTGCGTTTCATCTCCTCCTTGACTTCTTCCTTCGACATCATTAAAGAGCGTCGGTAAGACCAGCGTTGATAGGCGTAATCGGCAAATGCAAGAATAAGGAAAGCTGCACCAACTCGGATGGCGAGCGTGATGGCAATATCACTCCAAACGGCAATCGCGCTGGTGAAATCTAGATCCGCCAGATGAAGAAGAGCAGAGATTTGATCGCGCAGATAATCGTAGACGCCCGTCGCGCCTTCGCGAGCCTGGCCCGCGGTGTTCAGCGCGAGATAGCCGAGCAGGATGTAAGTGAGGCCGCGCGCGGCATACCCCAGCCGGACGAGCGTGACGAACTTGTGCGATGTGTCGACCGACATGGCGGGCAGCCTCCCTTGT
>OGCI01002085.1_pt1 | contig 14364 bp, 10 predicted proteins | sample 1570021 | NCBI WGS metagenome assembly OGCI01 (sample SAMN06264664, study PRJEB24512) | hot springs metagenome | isolation source: Hot spring water | place: South Africa: Tshipise | collected 2015-06-21 | reverse complement strand
CCGATCTGCTGAGCAAAACGGCTGAGCGCGATCGCCGGCAGCGCGTGACCGCAGGTGGTCGCCGCAATCACCGGCACCTGGCCGGCCGCCTCGCCCACAACGATCTCAAGCCAGCGCCGGCGCTCATCGTCCGAGAGGGTCGAGAACTCGCTGGCATTGGCCGGCCCGACCAGGCCGCGCGCGCCCGCTTCGATGCAGAAGCGCACGACGCGGCGCAGCCCGGGCTCATCCAGCTCCAGGCCAGAGGTGAACGGCGTTATGACGATGGGAAAAATGCCACGCCAGGATTGTTGCATGAGGGGCCTCCGTCGCGGTCAATGTTCCGCAAGACAGCCGAACCGCAGACGCCTCATAGTATAGCGCAAACGTGGGGAATACGTTAAAAATCGGGAGTGTCGCGCTGAACCGGAGCCGATCGGCAGCACAGGCTCGCACCGCGGTCGAGCCAATGCTGTCCGGCAGAGATCGGTGATTCAGGATTGGTGCGAGGAGGGGGTCAGGCCGGCGCTGACCGCCACGGCCACGGCAGCGGCGCGGCTGTCCACACCCAGCTTCTCGAAGATGGATTTGAGGTAACGTTTGACGGTGTTGGTGGAGATCACCAGCTCGCGCGCGATCTCTTTGTTCGCCAGGCCACGAACAAGCAGGATCAGCACGTCTCGCTCGCGCGGAGTCAGCGCGGCGAGCTGGCCGCGGCCGGCTCGACCGGATGCGACCGCCTCGGCGACGGTTCGACCGAATGCGGTGCGCTGAAAAGCCTGTTTCTCCAGACAGGCAAATACGCCGTATTCCGAGTAGACCCGCTCTACATCGAAGGGCGTAGCCAGGCCGCTGACGACGATGGCTGGGATGCCGCTGCATTGCGCGGCGGCCAGCACCCGAAAGCCATCTCGATTGGCGCGCGGATCCAACGAATTGGCCAGGCCCAGATCAACGACGGCCAGCACGCAAGGCAGGCGGCGGAGATAGCCCAACGCCTCGCCGTAGGAAGAGCATGCGTGGACTTGATACCCGGCATCCATCAGCAGCTCGGCGAGAATGGTGCGCCAGCCGGCATCATCTTCGACGAGCAGGACAGGAGGCGCGTCCTCCGGTGCGACTGGCGAGAGCGCCCCCGTCACCGACGAAGGCTGGCGATCGGCCGACGCCGGCGCCACGGCCAATGCTTTGCGGATCAGGCTGCGAAACTCGGCCCGGCGAAACATCTCTTTGCGCAGGCAAGTGTACGCGCCGCCTTCGGTCAACGCGTTGACCGCCACTTCCACCGTGGCGTAGCCGGTCAGGAGGATGGCCACGCAGTGCGGATCGGCCCGGCGAATGGCTTCCAGAACGCGCAAACCGTCCTCGTTCTGGCCAGCACGATCTTCCAGCGACAGGTCAATCACCGCCAGCCGATGGGCGGTCTGGCTCAGGAGGGCGAGTGCTGCCTGCAGATTGCCGGCCACATCTACAGCCAGCCCCTCGTCGGCCAGCAGCTCGGCCAGGATCTCCTGCCAGGCCGGACTATCCTCGACGATCAGCGCGCGCGGTTTGGTCTCGGACATATCACCTCGGCACAACCGGCAGGCGCAGTCTGAACGCGGCGCCTTCGCCACCGTTCTCGACGCTCACCGCGCCGCCCAGCCGGGTCATCAGGGTCTTCACCCACCACAGCCCAAAGCCCAAATTGGCCCGACCGTTGGTAGCCTGACCGGAGAAATTGAACTCGAAGATGCGCTCGTGCAGCTCGGCCGGAATGCCCGGCCCGGTATCGCGGACAACGAGCTCGACCCACGCGGCCTGAGCGGCCCCTTCGATGGTGATGCGGCCGACGCCCTGCATGGCGTTGGCCGCGTTCTGCAGCAGGTTCACCAGCACCAGGACAAGGCTCTCGCGATGGGCCATGACCTCGGGCAGCGCGGGGAGACGACGTACGACCTGAATGGTGGGCGGCAACTGGGCGCTGGCGATGGCAGCGTCCACGCAGGCAGGCACATCCACGAGGGTGCGGTCAATGGGCCGCAGGAGCGCCAGTTGCTCGCGCACGGCAGCCATGGCATCCAGCGCGGCACGCTCGATGGCGATGAGATTCGTCGCCAGATAGGGATTCTCCTGGACGACCGCGCCGCATTTGTCCTGAATCCCCTCGATGCGGACCGGAATGGTGCCGACTTTGTTGTTCAGGTGATGCAGCAGATTGGCCGCGATGTCGCCCATGGCAGCGAAGGTCTCCGCGACCGCGCGCGCCTCTTGCGCTTCGCGCAGCGCCTCTTGGCGGGCAGCGTTCTGGAGGGCCAGGGCTGCGTAGTGAGCCAAAATGCCCAGAACCTTCTTGTCCCAGTCGCTGGCGGTGAATTCCTCGGGCGCCGACGCCGTGCCGTAGGCGCTGAAGGCGCCGACCGGCTCGGCCTCGCCGGCCAGGCCGGCTAGGCCGTTCGTCGCGGCTTCTGGCGGCCGCGACGGCGTCGGCATCAGCGGCACGACCAGGGCGCGCGTCCAGCCCTGAGTCTGCGCCAGGCCGGGATGCTCGAAGCGCGGGTCGCTGCGGACGTCATCGCTCATCACGATTCCGCGCGTCAGGATGGCCTGGCCGGTGAGGCTGCCATGCAACGAGAGATGATCCCCGCGCTTGTAGCCAGCGCTCGCAGCGGCCAGCACCAACGTTTCTCCCCGCAGCGTCCAGATGGCGCTGGCACCGGCGTTCAGCAGATCGCAAGCCAGCGCCACCAGCCGTTCGAGCAGGGCCTGACAGGGTTCGACCAGCAGCCGGGCCGCCACCTCTTGCAGGGCATCCAGCAGCCGCGCTTCCTGAATGGCGATGACCGCCTGCGTGGCAAATGCCTGCAGCAGGTGACTGTCGGTCTCGCTGAAGGCCGCCACCTGAGGGCTCTCCAGGTTGAGCACGCCTTCCAGCCGGCCGCCGGCGCCGATGAGCGGCACGGCCAGCTCCGATCGCATCTCCAGCGAGTAGTCGAGCGGATAGTACAGGCGCGACCAGCGGCCGCTACGCACATCGGGGATGTTGAGTGGCTGCCGCGTGCGCGCCACCCAGCCCATGATGCTCGTGGCGTTGAGCGGCAATGCCTCGACCGCCGGCCGATCGAGCCGCTCTCCGGCGACTGCATGCGTAACCAGTTGCTGGTTCTGTCGATCCACCAGGCGCAAAATGCCGTAACGCGCGCCGGTCACCTCCAGCGCCATTTGGAGGATGGCCTCCAGCGTCTCGTCGGGCCGGCGCCGCGAGGAGATCAGCAGGCCGGCACGGCGCAAGCGTACCAGCTCATCTTCGCGGCGGGACAGCTCGCGCTGCACGTCGCTCAGCTGGTCAGTATGGTACATGAGGATGGCGGCCTGGTTGACGAACACGCGCAGCAGCAGAAGCTCCGACGGCGTGAAGCGGCGGTCTTCGCGCAGATACACGTACAGCACGCCCAGCGGGCTGCCCGCTGCCACCAATGGCAGGCAGGCCAGCACCCTGGCACCGGCCATCTGCTTAGCCGGATGGATGGTCAAGTCCGGCTCCTCATATGACAGCACCGGCCGCAACTCGCGCAGCGCCCGCATGCCCAGGCCGGCCGGTCGCGGCTCGTCGTCTTCGATGCGCGCCCGCTCCTCGACCGTTGCGCCGAGCCACTCGCCGGCCGACGCCCGCGAGATCGGGTCAAATGCCCCACGTCGCCGATCGTATGCGTAAAGCACGGCCGCCGCGCCGGGCACCACCTGGATGGCGCTCTCGACGATCAGGCGCAGCGTGGCGCGCGCGGCCTTGCCGGCGTCATCGCCGCCGGTCAGCGCGTTGATGCCGGCGCCGATGTCGTTGAGCCGCGCCAGCGCCTCCAACAGGACCCGACTGTCGCCGGTCTGGTCACGTGTTTGATCGGCCAATGGTTCGCTCCTCATGGCTTACTTTACCCGAAGCTGACCGCGAAGGATAGTACCCACATGGGTAGATTGGCTGGCGGTGCGCCCGGTGCGCTTGCGTCTTTGTGAGAGGTTGTCATCCGCCGCCTCCAGGGTCGCTGTGCCGCGGCGGAAAGAGGGGGGATGGATCACGAAAACGCGCAGAGGCACGCCGGGCGCACCAAAACGCGCCAAGAGCGATCGCGCGCCCGGCAGGCGTCGGGCGCGGCCCGGCCCCGGCTTATCGGCAGACTGCCCCATGAGGCATGGTGTGGCGCATCACACGGTCGAGAGGTCCCATTCCTCATAGATCTTCGGCACGTCGCTGATCAGGCGCCGCGTGTAAGCCTGTTTCGGCCGCAGGATCACCTCATCGGCCGAGCCATATTCGACAAATCGCCCGCGCTCCATGATGTAGACCGTGTCAGACACGTAGTACGCCAGCCCGATGTCGTGGGTGATGAAGATCAACGTCATCCCGATGGCGTTGCGCAGATCCATCAGGTAATCCAGGATGGTGGCGCGAGAACAGGCATCAATCATCGAGGTCGGCTCATCGGCGAGCAGGATCTTGGGCTTCAGCAGGAAGATGCGGGCGATCATGAGGCGCTGCATTTGCCCGCCGGAAAGCTCGAAGGGATATTTGTTGGTGAGCTCCTCGAATTTCAGATTAACAAAGCGACACGCTTCCGCCATCATCTCGACTTTTTTCGCATGGGGCAGCCAGCGACCGCCGCGCATGTGAATACAGTCCATGAGCACGGAGTCAATTTTGCGGAAGATGTTGTACGAAGAGAAGGGATCTTGAAAGATCGCCTGGATATTCTTCCAGTACTCCTGTTTTTTGCGGTGCGTCCGGATGTCGCGCTTCTGCCCTTGGAAGTAGATCTCCCCCTCCGTGGGATTGATCAATCCCAAGAGGATCTTTGCCAGGGTGGTTTTGCCGCTGCCCGATTCGCCGACGATCGAAACGACTTCGCCCTCGTGGAACTTGAAATCCACGTGATCCACGGCGACCGTCCTGGTGCGGCCAAACCCGAAGATCTTGGTGACGCCCATCCCGCTCAAGCAGACGCGTTTTTCACCAGCCATGCTGATAAGCCTCCCTCAACGTCTTCTCCGATAGGATGCAGCGATAGGCGCGACCGTTGCCTGCGTCGTAAAGAGGCACATAAGTGACCTTGCATTCGGGCTGCACGTATTTACAGCGTTCGGCAAACCGGCAGCCGGCCGGCGGCTTTTTCAGATTCGGCGGCGCGCCGGGAATGGCTGTCAACTTGACGCTCCGCAGGCCGCTCTCAGGCACGATGATCGAGCCCATGAGGCCCTTCGAGTATGGATGAAGGGGATCGAACACGGCTTGTTTGGCCGTAGCCTTCTCCACGATCTGGCCGGCATACATGACCATGATGTCGTCGGCGACGTTGTAGAGGAGCGGCAATTCGTGCGTGATGAAGATCATGGCTTTGATGAAGCCGTTCTCCATCAGGCCCTTCAGCATCTTGATGACCATCTTTTGCGAAGTCACATCGAGCGCGGAGGAGGGCTCGTCGGCAATCAGCACCGTCGGCCGCAGGATCACCGACACTGCGATCACCGTGCGTTGCTTCATGCCGCCCGAAAGTTCGACCGGGTATTTGTGCAGGACAGAAGCCGGCAGCCCCAGGACCTCGAAGCTGGCCCTGGCCAGCTCATAGATGTCTTTCTTGTCTTGGGTCGGGTTGTGCGCCAGAATCACATCTTCGATGAAGTTGATGACCTTCTGGGTGGGATTGAGCGCGTTCATCGCGGCCTGGGGGATGTAGGCGATCTCTGTGCCCAGGGCTGTCTTGCGAATTTCATCCGGCTTCATGCCGGTGATCTTGCGGCCGTTGAGGATGATCTCGCCGCTCACATAATGCAGGGGCGGGAAATAATATCCCATCAGACTGAGGGCCAGCGTGGACTTGCCGCAGCCGGACTCACCCGCAATGCCCAGCGTCTTCCCTTCTTCAACTCTCAGCGATACATGGTCCACCGCATAAATGTCTTCCCGAAAACGGGTGATGTATTTGGTGGTGAGGTCGTTGACCTCCAGCACGGCTTGTCCCATGTCAATCACCTTGTTCCACGAACGCCTAATCCCGCAAGGCGGGGTTGAACACCTGGTCCAGCCCCGTGTTCATCAGATTCATCGAGAATGTGATCAGCGCGATGGTGACGAGCACCGGCAGATAGGCCCACCATTTGCCCAGAATCGGCGCCTGATAGATCATCGCCCAGTTCATCATCAACCCCAGGGTCGGCACCTCGGTCGTGCGGGGGCCCAACCCCAGGATAGAGAGCCCGGCCTCGGCCAGGATGCCGGAGGAGATCTGCAGGATCAGGGCCATGACCACGTACGAGGCGATGTAGGGGAGGATGTCGGTGAGGATGATGTACGGGATCGAGTGACCCGACAGCTTGGACAGGTTGACGTGATCGCGATTGCGCAGCGACATGACCTGGGCCCGCACGGCGCGGGTCGTCCAGACCCACGACGTCAGCCCGATCACGGTGGCGATGGTAAACGCCCCGCGCTTGTCCTGACCGATGCTGAAGGAGATCAGGATCAACAGGACAAAACCGGGGATGACGGTGAAGAGATTGGTGAAGAACATGATCACATCATCTACCAGGCCGCCGATATAGCCGGCCAGCAGGCCCAGGGTCAAGCCGATCAGGGTTGCGATGAGGCCGGCGACAAAGCCGATCTGCAGCGATACACCGGTCGCCCGCACCAGTTCCGTCAACACGTCGCGGCCGAAATTATCGGTGCCCAGCGCCAGCACGCGCACATTGGCAACCTCGCTGATGTTCACGTAATCCGTCTGCTTGACCGCGCTGACCTCCTCCAGGGCGCCTGTCTCCCGGTTCTTGGCCGCGATGATGGCCGCTTCGGTTGACAAAAGCCCTTCGATGGCGGCATTGACCCGCTGGTAATACCTCAGCCGGGCAAAGGTCATCCCCTCCATCCGCTTGTTGGGGTCATAATGCCGCTTCCACAGCGTCAGGAGGCTTTCGGTGTCCGCGATGTCAATCTCGCTTTCGGGGACGCCGGCGGCGACCATCCATTCCTTCATGGCCAGGCGATCCTCGTTCTTCAGCTTGTTGGCGACGCGCTTAGCGGCCGCGTCCGTCAGGTTCAGCATGTATGTTGTCGGCGCGTTGATGGCGTCGTATGTGCTGACATAGATGCCGGGCGGAAAGAAAGTGCCCTGGCCGATGATCTCGAGGGGAGGGTGCGTGACGACCAGCGGATACACGATCACGATCAGCAGGATCATCATGAAAATGGAAAAGCCAACCACAAACTTTCCGGAGCGAAAGATCTGGCGGAGCGTATGACGCATAACGGCATCTCTCCTTATTCGGCCTGCGCCGCCTTGATGCGCGGGTCAATGACGCCGTACAAGATCTCGATGATAAAGGTCGCGCTCAACACCATGATGGTGATGATCAAAGTCGCGAAGGAGATGAGGGGGTAGTCCTGGCCCATGACGGCAGTCAAGAGCGTCGTGCCGAGCCCTGGATAGCTGAAGACGATCTCGGCCACCAGCGCGCCGCCGACCATTGTGCCGATAGAGAGCGCCAGGCCGGTGATCTGGGGCAGCATGGCATTGCGAAACACATAACGGACGATCGTGCTATCCTTGATGCCCATGAACCGGCTGTATTTCACGTAATCCGCGTTCAGCTCGTAAATGGACATGGCGCGCATGCCGATCGCCTGGCCGCCGATCGCAATCAGGACAATTGACCAGAACGGCAACTGGTAGTGCACGATCACGGACCGAATGAACTTCCAATCGAAGCTGGGAATCAGATCATACCCGTAGCCGCCGGAGGTTGGGAACCATTTCAGCGTCACCCCGAAAATCACCATCAGGATTACCGCCATGCCGAAGGCCGGGAAATTGCTGACGAAAATGCTGATGGGCATGAGGACTTTGTCGAAGCCGCCCTTGAGATAAGCAGCCAATGCGCCCAGCGTATTCCCGATCAGCCAGCCAACGATGATGGCGGGGAACTGCAGGCACACGGTCCACAGGATGGAAGCCCGGATCACATCCACTACAGTTCTGGGGTACTGACTGAACGAGAACCCGAAATCGCCCCCCAGCACGTTCTTTACGTAGATGAAGAATTGCTCGATGATGGGCTTGTTGGTGCCGAACAACTCCGTGTATTGCTGATAAATCGCCTGCACCCCGATTGGGTTGCTGATGCCCTGGGCCTGCCTGGCCACGATGGCCGCGACAGGATCGCCGGGCATCAGGCGCGGCAGAGTAAAGTTCAGCACGAAGGCAAAAACGAAAGTGATGGCAAACCAGGCCAGTTTGGTGAGGAAATACTTGCGATATCCCTTCAATCCACCACCTCCCCTGTCCGGACGTGCCAGGCATCTGCGACGGTGCCTGGCACGGGGACACGACATTCCGTCTCGGACGTGCCAGGCGCCTGCGAGGGTGCCTGGCACGGGGACGATGACGGTTTACTTCTTGACCAGCTTCAGGTTATAGAGCCCCGCGATGCTCCAGCCGTTGATCAGGTTGAGCGGCGGAACAGGCGGATTGGTGCCATCGCCCTGATAGGGGAAGCCGGTCCAGACGCTCTCGTTCACGGCGTGGAACAGCTCCGGCCGGTACATCAGGGTGAAGGAGGGCACGTCGGTCAGATAGATCTTGACCAGCTCCGTGTACATGGCCTTCAGCTTGGCCGGGTCTGTCTCGGCGGGGATCGCCTCGAGCAGCTCATCGACGCGCGGATTCTTGTACTGGCCCCAGTTGCCGATCCAGTTGCTCGACAGGCCGATCCATTTCGAGTTGAGCAGGTTGTTGATGCGGCCCCACGGCATGGTGGGCCCGGTGCCAGCGCTCCACATCATGAAGATGTCATAGCCGACCGGCAGAGGCGCATCCGACTTCGTGACCACCGTCTGATACACCGACCATTCGGGGTAGTTGGTCGTGATGTCAATGCCGATCTTCTTGCCGGCGGCCGCTACGATCTCGATCGCTGCCTGCCAGTCAGACCAGCCGTTGGGGCAGGTCGCCACATAGCTCAGCTTCTTGCCCTGATATTCGCGCCAGCCATCGCCGTCGGTATCCTTGATGCCGGCCTCATCGAGCAGCTTCTTGGCGCCTTCGATATCATTGCCCGTCCACTGCAGATCCTTGACCGCCTCGCGGTCGTACATGGCTTGCTCTGCGGGGGTCGGGTTCATGAGCGAGCGCGGCACCTGCTCGAAGGTCGCCGACTGATTCGTCATCGCGTTGGCGATGATGGCGGGATAGTCCACCGCGATGGCGATCGCCTTGCGCACCGCAACCTGATCCAGCCCGTGGGCCTTCAGGTTGTAGAAGGCGGTCGGCAGGCTGGCACCGATGCCGTAGGGCGGCTTGGGCAGATAGGTGGAGACGGGCAGGCCGTAGTTCTCCCACAGCACCTGGATGTTAGAGTTGAACTGCTGGCTGACATCCACCTCGCCTTGCGCCAGCGCGACCGAGCCGGCTGCGTTATCCTTGAAGATCGTGTGCGCGAGATACTTCGGCGCCGGCAGCTTGCCCCACATGCTGGGGTCCTTGCCCCAGTAGTTGTCATTGCGTATGAGCACGACCTTGGTGTCGTCGGTGAAGAACTTGTGATAGGGCCCCGAATAGACGACATCTTCGGCCGTATCGGCCAGCAACTTGGTGGCATCATTGCCGTTGCGTTGCTCCAGCTTCTGCGTCCAGGCCTTCTGGAGGACGTAGTTGGAGCTCACGTAATCGGCGACCACCAGCGGGTTGACCGCTTTGCCCTGGGCATTCAGCTTGGCCTTGATCACCACTGTCTGGGGATCAACGGCCTGGACGGTCTCGATGTAATCTTTGTATCCTGCGCCAACACCGGTATTGTACTTGACATGCGTGGCCCAGGTGTAGGCGACATCTTCGGCGGTCACCGGCGTGCCATCGCTCCACCTGGCCGCTTTCTTGAGCTTGAAGGTGATTTCGGTGCGCGCATCGTTCCACTTGTAGTCGCCATCGGCCAGCAGCGGATACTGCTTGCCGTCGAGCATGTTGTACAGGTAGGGGGTCTCGAACATGGTGACGCGGGCATTGCTTCCCTGAGCAATTGCCATCGCGTTGTTCATAGAGTTGGAGTAGGGATTCCAGCCCACGACCGGCCCCCACTGGAAGCCGTTGAAGTACAGGGTCTCGTTGCGGGGCAGCGTCGTGGCATCCGGGGCCTTGGTCGGCGCCGGCGTCACAGTCACGACGACCTGCTTCTCGACCGGCTTTTCGACGACCACGGTTTGCTGGACGACTTTTTCGACCGGCTTTTCGACCACCTTCTCGATGACCTGCGGCGTTGGCGCAGCACAGGCAGACAGGAGCATGGCGGCGACAACCACCAGGCTCAACACAGCGGACAGACGCGATTTCATGCTCCCTCCTTTATTGAATGGTGTGGTGAACGGATCGAACAAACGCGTGGGTACATTGGTGCAATTGTAACCTCCTCTTTGGGACTCTGCGCCGGTTTTGCACCGGGGTGAAATGTGCGGGCCCAATCCGCCGCCTGCAACATGACCAACCAGGACCGCGCTCGGCAGAAGCGATCCTATAATAATGGTATGTTAATATTTACCGGCTGTCAAGTCCGCAAGTCCGCCGACTGTCAAGCGACACACTCTGTCCGCGGCCGGAATCTCGTGCTTTAACCGTTCGCATCCGCGAGATCGAGGCGCTGCGTTCGTTGACGCAACCGCCGTCCATGCACTATAATGGGCCAAATCCAACCGGAGCCCATTTTGTGAACCAGGAATCCGCCACGCAAATCACCGATCTGGGCCGCAGCCTTGATGGCGTCGCCTCGGCCATGAGGCTATGCCTGGCCTGCGGCTTCTGCTGCGACGGCACGCTGCATCTCCACACCGCCCTCCTGCCCGACGAGACGCCGACCGCCGTCGCGCTGGGGCTTGCCGTGACAACGGCGGACGGCCGGGCAGTTTTTCGCCAGCCCTGCACGCAGTTCCGGGATGGCCGCTGCGCCATCTACGACCGGCGCCCTCAGGTGTGTCGCCACTACGCCTGTGCTCTGCTGAAAAAACTCCTGGCGGGCGAAGTGAGCCTGGAGCAGAGCTTGCAGATCGCGGGCATCGCCCGAAAGCAGCTGGCCGTTTTCCGGACGCGCGTGCCTGCGGCGGCGTCATTCATGGAGTGGCTGAAGGCGATCGAGGCGAGCGCCGACGCGGAGGCCGCCGATCCCGGCCTGGCCCAGGCCGTGACGCACGACACCACGCTGTCGGATCATACCGTGGCGCTGATCGTGTACTTGACCAAATACTTCGGCGAGAACGACGCCGGCGCCTGACGGTCTCGCTAAACCTGGCTCTGTGCGATCTCCTGGCGACGTCGGTTGAGCAGCTCGTGCAGCGCCCGACGGTCGCGCGGATAGGTTTTGAACAGCGGCAACCAGAGCAACGCCGCCACCAGCTTGGGCGCCGGCACCAGGAGGAGCAGCATCAGGGTGACGTTATCGCCCAGAAGTGTCACCAACCCACCCGAAGCGCTGACCGCCAGCGACGACATCAGGCCGATGACCATGTCTAGGGCGGCGCGGCCCGAAGCGCGCAGCTCTGGCCGCAGGACGCTTTGGGTGATGGGCCAGCGCGCGCCGGTGTCTATGCTGGCCAGGCTCAGCCCCGAGAGCAGGCCGAACAGCAGCAGAAGCATCATCCCGCGCTGGCCCAGGCCGATGAAGCCAGCCAGCGCCGGCACGCTGATGCTCAAACCGGTCAGCGCCATGGCCACGCGACCTTGCTGCGGCCAGCGCATCTCCAGCCGGTCGCCCAGCCAGCCGAACAGGATGTGCCCCACGAGAGTGCTGAACATCAGGCTGGCGACCACCAGGAAGGCTGCATCGCCCAGGCCGATCTGGTTCAGCCAGGTAAAAGACCAGCCATACAGCACAGAGACCGCGATCACATCGGCGGCATGGTGGAACAGCAGGACCCACCAGCTGCGCACACGGGCGATTGCGGGCAGGTCGGCCAGGCGAAAGCGATAGCGCGTGGCCGCTTCTGCCGTGAGGACGGCGCTCAGCTCCGGCTCGGCAGCCCCGCGCGGTGGGTCATGCACCAGGAGCAGTAGCAGGCCGCTGGCAATGCTCGCCAGCCCGATGGCCATGAAGCCGTTGCGCCAGCCTTCGGGGCTGGCGACCGCCAACGCGGGCAGGAGCGCATAAGCGGTGAAAGTGCCCGAAAAGCTGGCGGCCGTCATCACGCCGGCCGCGCGGCCGCGCATTTTGCTCTCGAACAGGTCGCTGAGCAGGGAAAACGCAGTGGGCCACAGCACGGCCAGCCCCAGCGAGGCGATCAGCCGCACCAGCAGGAGCTGCTCGATGTTCTGCACCAATCCCAATACCAGCGTCCACGCGCCCCAGACGCCCGTGACGCCGACGAGCAATGCCTTGCGCGAGAAACGATCGGCCGCGTAGCCCCAGAACGGCGTCGTCACCGTGCGGACGAAGCTCCCGATGCCCAGCGCCAGGCCCAACTGACCGATGGCCGCGCCCAAGGTGGGATACATGTATGGCCACAGGATCGAAAGCGTGTAGTCCTCGCTGCTGTCCACGAAGCCGGCGGCCGAGAGGGCCAGGACGGAAAGCCACCGCCGTTTGGCTTTCGCTGGAGGTTGCGTGGTGTGCATGGCGCGTTTGTGTCCCTCCGTAGATGGACTGACCGCAGCGTATGGAGAACCGAACGATCCGATCTCCATACGTCGATCGCGGCGTCGTTAGTATATAATGAGTGACGGAAAACGCAACCTGCGAGGAGGAAACATGACGACCAGAAGCGCGATCGTGGTGGGCGCAGGCATCGCCGGCCTGACGGCCGCCTGGCGGCTCAAGCAGGCAGGATATGCCGTGCAAGTGCTGGAAGCGGCCGAGCGGGTCGGCGGCCGCATGATCTCGATCTCGTGGCAGGGCATCCGAATTGACCCAGGCGCCGAGTTCGTCACCGGCGCCGATCGCTACCTGCACGAGATGGTCGCTCAGCTGGGCATCCAAAGCCGCCTGATCAACTACAGTGAGGAACAGACCGGCTTTTTCGTGCACATCATGCGCGAGGGGCGGGTACACAGCGTGAATTTCATGTCCATTCCATCGTACCTGCGCTGGTCGGGCGTCTCGCTGGCCGCGCGGCTGAGCATGGTCAAGCTCTTGCCTCACCTGCTGCGCTACAGCCGGGTAAACCCCTACTTCCCCGAACAGGCGCCAGGGGACGATCATCTCGACATGCAGCAGTTCTTCTATCGGCACATCAACGCGGAGATGTTCGACTACTGGGTGGAGCCGACGATGAACGTGATGTGCAGCTATCGGCCCGCCGATCTCTCAGGCCAGATGCTGCTGATCCTGTTCGGCAACTACCTGCAGCAGAAGCTGTACACGTTCGACGGCGGCCTTGGCCTGCTGCCGGATACGCTGGCCGGTCAGCAGGAGGTGATCCGGGGCGCACGAGTGGTTTGGATCGAGATGCCGGCAGGCAACCGTGGGACCAGGGTCATCTACCGGCGCGGGGAGGATGAGCACGTTGCAGAGGCCCAGGTTGTGGTGGTCGCCGTGCCCGGCGATGCCGCGCTTTCGCTGTTCCCTGCGCCACGACCGGCCTGGCAGGCGTTTTTCGGCCATGTCCGCTACACCACCTCGGCCAAAGTCTATTTCATTGCCGAGGGAGACGAAAAGGAGCTGGACCATGGCGCCATCATGTTTCCCAGCAAAGAATCATGGCAGATCGCGCCGCTGGGCTGGGATCGGCAGCAAGACGGCCGCGTCTTCGGCATGTCGGCGCTGCGGGCCGATGTATACGATCCGGCGATGAGCGATGCGGAGATCCTGGAACGGGTGAACGCCGATATCGCGCGCTGCCAGCCTGTGCTGGCGCGGCGCATGACCCACCAGATGGTCTTCCGCTGGCCGCGCAAAGTGCCGGCCTTCCCGCCCGGCTACTTGAGCGCTCTGCGCCAGTTCAAGCAGGACATGCAGGAAGGGCCGATCTACTTCTGCGGCGACTATCTCATCGCGCCCAGCGCGGGCTCGGCGCTGGCGTCCGGCTGGCAATGCGCAGACCGCATCCTGGCCGGCCCGACCGTGCGACCGTAGGCGCGGCAGGCCGGGCCGCAAGCCGCCTCTGAGCGGTCAGCGCCGGCCCCTACGCCAGAAACGCGAAAAAGAACGACGCCGGCGGCCCGACGGGCCGCCGGCGTTAATACTACAACCGCACTTCCAAGATGGGAGCGATCGAGGTCGCTGCGCCCCCTGCGAAGGTGCCGCAGGGAGACTGAATTCAGCCTGTGCAGGCAAGATTTGCATCCAAAGCGGCAGCACGCTGCCGCAGTCCAAACTGTGGCTTGCGGCGGCACGACGCCGCTTTGCCGTCACCCCCCGCAGCCCATTCCCAAAAGCGGCAGCACG
>OGCI01002080.1_pt1 | contig 14407 bp, 16 predicted proteins | sample 1570021 | NCBI WGS metagenome assembly OGCI01 (sample SAMN06264664, study PRJEB24512) | hot springs metagenome | isolation source: Hot spring water | place: South Africa: Tshipise | collected 2015-06-21 | reverse complement strand
CTGCTTGAGCTTCCTGTAAACCTCATCGGCTACCTGGATTCTCTCTCCTGCCAAAACGGCAGACGGGATTGGTTCGTGCTGAACCGGCTTTCTGGACCCGTTCTTCGGCCCAGACACATATGGTTTGTACACTGCGTGCCAGATAGCCATCGACAGTGTGGTGATGGCACGCTTGTTTGTAGAGTATTCTCCCTGCCAAATTGTGGTGTTATTGCCATGGCTGCCCCTGGAGAGATTGAACGCCACCTTCCTTCTCCGGTTCGCCTCCCTGAGTACCTGCTTTGTAAGCTTGTAGAGGGAAGGAACCGTTCTCTTGCTGGACTCATCGACCAGCATGGTTACCTGGGATTTTATGTCCAGAACAGGAGAAGCATAACCGGCTGGTTCAGAGTAGAGGATGGAAGCCGGAAACCTTATGATACAGTTCTCCAGGATAGACTCCACAATATCCCTGCATATAGGGTGCTCACTGCGGTTTCCCACAAACAAAAGAAACAGTCCAGTTAGCACGGAGGCCAGCATGCTACTGTGGTATGATTTGAGAAATGGCGGAAGATAGATACGATACGAGATAGGTTCTCCAATCTGGACGTGATCCAGCTCCAGGTGATAGCACAACTCTGTCTTCATGTAGGACTGGGAGTGGATGATTCTCTGGATAGAGGATAACGTACTGCGCAGCCTGCTAAGCCCCTTGTCCCTGACCAGGACGGCTGGGAAGGGAACACGCATCTCGCGGTCTGGAGAAGAGACCACAACGAACAACGAAAAGTCGTTCTTGCTCTGCTTCTCGCGCTCTATGAGCAGGTCCTCCCGATAGGTCAGGGACATTTGGATATCCTCCTATAAATTAGTATATATCATTTTAAGGGATTGGGAAAGGGTAGGAAACCCAACCCTTTCCCATCGTGGGAACTACAGTGCCACTGGCTGACCCACACCAGCCACAGCAGCTCCCTCTTCTACCGCCCCAACAGGCATCCGGCTGGTCAGAAAGGCCAGGATGAACCGCTCGAGGGACTGCGGGATGGGAACGCGCGTTGAACGGTTGGTGGGACGGGAATAGAACCACCGAGCCTGACCGTTCCGCTCAGCCACAGAGAACCTGGCCAGCACCGCTGCGGATACCTTGCCGTCCGCTGACTGATACCCGGATACCAGATAGGCAACCGGTGTCGGGAACGCGGCACCAGGAACCATGCGTGTACCCCATGCCAGAGCCAGCTGGTTAGGCTTGAAGGTGCGCTCGCCGATCTGTACCTCGCCGGGCGGTGACTGGCGCCACACACGACCCATCGATTCCACACGGATCTCCATGTCGGACAGACGCTTGATGTTCCAGCCAGAGATGTCGCCGTCCTCAGGCAGGATCACGTTGTCGGCCAGGAGGATCTCCGTCAACAGCTCCGCAAGGCGCTCGTTCCCCGCTCCGACGATCTCCAGAGCCTGCAGGTAGATGGTGTCACGGTCTTTCATGGTGTTACCTCCTTTTGAGATAGGATGAGATGGGATTTGTTTAGATGAAAGCGAAAAGGAGTAGTTGGGTAAAACCGAAAAGGAGTGGTTGGGTAAATGGTGCTTGTTACAGTTCGTTGTGGATGGCAATCTCGTGGACAGTGCCGTTTTCTAACACCAGCATGGTACTACGACTCGGCTCAAGCCTGACACCATATACGATATCCGAGGGAAGGTCGTGAAGGTCCTGAGAGACCTCTATCCTTCGTAACTCTTTTTCAAAGAGTCCAGCAAGCTCTCCTTTATCATAAGTTTGATACTGTATGGCGAGATAGTATCTGCTTGAAGCTGACATATTAACCCTGCACACCCAGTCTTTGAGGTCTCCTATGGCCTGTTTGAGCCTTCTACAGTAGTTGTTCTTGTCTCCGTTAGGATATATCCTGTTAAAGTTCTCTCTGGTCAAGATGGCGTATGCTACCACATTCCTTCCATTTTCCGACCTGGAATTAGCAGGGAGGGAGAGCAGGTATCTCTCTGTGGTTCCTGGAAGTAGCTCCCCATAGATTGGACTGGTATGCTCAACGTCTGGACGGTTCAGTATATGTCCTTGCTCAGACCGCTTGGCAAGGTACTGTTTGAGATCCTCGCTGAGCTTCAGATCCGTCTCAGGAACGATGCCGGGCTTCAGACTGTGTACAATCCATGGCCCGGCATCCTGTAGCTCTGGATGGTTTCCACCCATCCACAGAAGGATCGTTACCCTCATGGTACAAAGCACCAGAGATTAGATACTCCATACGGTCTCCAGCAGTTTCTGGTCGAACTTGTGCCACACAAGACTCGAGTATGGTGGTACTGGTCCACCTACCCATATCTCATTCTGAAACCTGGTGGGTTTGTAGGTACTGTACATATAGTTCTCTGTTCCAGGTTCCTTTAGCATCACACCCGCTCTGTTGCAGAAGGAGAGGATTGGGGGTTCATCTGCTACTATGGTAACGATAACATGGAGACAGGGGTATACCTCAACCTCCTTGGAAAAATCCATTGTGGCTGTTGCAATTGGCTCAGGGTGTGTGATGTACACGAAGTGGGTGGATGCGCCCTGCCCAAGGAGGTCGGCCAGCCATCCGTACTCGGACTGATCTTCCTTCGACCAGTATTCGGTAAACACGGCTTCAACCACAGGCACGTCTTGCAGGGCTTCCTCGCTGAGGTCCGAAACCTTTTTGTCTCGAAACCAGGCCAGGAAGTACTGGTCTGAATAGCCGTTTTCCGCCAACTCGTCGTATATGACGTACACGGGTGCCGAAGGATACTGCGGCAGCCTTAGAGCAAGAACGGGTTTGTCCTGATTTTCCATAGCGTGCCTCCTTTTGTTCTGGTTGCTGCAGCGTGCACCTGGAAGATCAATCTTCCAGTCAGCTACTACTTATTACGCTGTTCGTCATCTATGACCTTCGTCTGTAAGGTAAGTAATCTGCCGTCCTCCGAAACAGCAGCTATCTCAATCGGCAGTAAGGAAACGAGCTGAGTCCGCTGAACATCGGGTAGTTCATGCAGGTCCGCTGAGAGCTTACCCATGGAGTGGATGCCAGTAATTGTTCCCTGCTCATCCAGATGGCAGCGAATATACACGTAGTAGTTATAATTCGCTCGTTTGTTGATGTGCCATAACCACCGCCGAAGGTACTGTTTGGCCTCACTCAAGACATCTGGGTCGGTTGGGTCTGCACGGGGAAAGTGCTGCTGGAAGCTGTCCTCAAACATTATGGCGTATGCGACAACCTCAGGAGCCACCATCCCTCGCTCCAGGTCTTCCCAAAGGTGAACATGGTAGTGTTCATACGGCTCATCGGACGGCCTCAGTCCGTACAGGGGAATCAGCCAGAGAACCTTATGCTGCCGCTTTAGTAAGGCTGTAGCTTTGTCCGACATCTCCGGAAGCAGTCGATGGGAGAATTTGGGTCGAGGCCCTGAGTCTGGCACAATATGAGGTCTCAGAGAGTGAACTACCCAGCCTCTATCAATCTTTGGGATATAGCTGTAATAGAACGATGCCAGCCTATGGTCTTCGTACGCAGCATGCACTACTATGGTTGCTTCCATCTTCTGTTTCTCCCTGTGACAGCGTTCCGATCATTGTATACTGTGAGTACGACTGCAGGTAATATGTCTAAGTTTCATGAACAAACCTGTACTCCTTGGTCTGTTTTCTGGCGAATGAAGTGGTTGTCTCGAAGAACACCTCCGGTGGTACCATGATGGTATAGCCTGTTTCAAAATCTGGATTCCCTTCGCTACCCTGGTAGAACAGTGGTATCTCCAGCTCGGTATATGGGTACTTCTGTACAACTCTGCTGTCAGTGGTGATATCATAGCACGTACCGTAGTAGGACATTGCAATAGATGGGATACTCTGCTCTTTCCAGGCAAGGCGGTTTCCATCACACATTCCTGAAGCACTGATCCGACATCTGCTTAGAGGAACAACAAGTGTGTCTGGACCGTGCCGGACCATGTGTTCACCAAGCCTGGCAATGGCTACCACGCTATCCACTGGTATGGAGAGCTTTACCTCCAGCCAGGTCTTCAGCCTGAGCTTCGACAGGTCCAGTTTCACCAGCTCAGTGTCAGGCCGCTGAGAGAGGTTTTCATCCTCCACATCCTGAACGGTTAGATAGAACGTGTGGTCGTCCATCCAGTAGCGAAACGTTGTGAACGAGTGGAAGTGTCTTTTGACGATGGTACCCATATCGAACCTCCGTCGTACTATCCCTGTTCAATCCTTAAATATGGATTGGAACAGACCATATTTGTTGCGATCGACAACCGCACCTGGGGTAGGTTTCAGCTCAAGACCTGGTTAGAAGTCGGCTCCTGTGGCCAGTGGGATGTATCGGCTTCGAAGAAAGTTAAGAAGCTCCTCGCTCAGAACCACTCGTGTAAGGTATATCTGCATGTTGTGATAGAGTTCCTCGTAAGCGATGGTTATGGAAAGTCTTAGTATACCTTCGCTATCCAGAAACAGAACTGGACTGAGCAGCTCGAAATCTCTCCACGCTCTAGTTGTTGCTGTACCTGCTATAGGAGTGAATGCTATCCCTCTGATTGCAGGGGAGGAATGCTTATCTAAGGTGCTGAAAAACTCCACCCCGACATTTCTGGTGTTGGATGGATATCGAACGTTTAGAGACCTCAGCCAGTCAACCGCATGGAAAAAGGAGGGAACATCTATCTCCAGGATGATCTCGTCACAAAAGAAATCGTGTAGGATTGCACAGGCTTCACGACATATGTCGCTTCCCTCATATACTTCCTCAAGGTACTGTGGAGCATTACTGTTTGTCAGTGACTCGTAGGATACAAAAGACACCTTGGCTGTTCCTGGAAGGTCTCCATCCCGGACTTCTGTCTTGACAACTTGGTCACACCTCTCATTGGTATATTGCTGCCAGAAGAACTGTAGAGACCGAAAGATGGGATAGTCCTTATTGTTAACTTCGTAGTAGTACATATCAGCGTACTCGAAGATCTTGATCATCTCCTGTGACGGAGTTTCCCTTCCTTCTGGAACCACTGGAATAATAAGCTCTGGCATGTTGTTCATTCTACTGGTATCTTCCTGTAGTCAGAAATAGATGGCACCTGATATCTGGATGTACCTTTCACGTCACTTCCTGCGTCTTTTTAAGGCAGCTATCTGGTTATACGCCCTGCGTGCAGCCTCCTTCGCCATTCTGTCTGCAACCGTGTTCTCTCCTTCCGGTATCCAGAAAAAGGAGACGCTATCAAAAAACTTCGTGGTACCTATCACCGCCTCACGCAGGGTGGCAAGCTTTCCGGAACGCACCTTATAGGAGCCACGGATCTGTTCATAGACAAGCTTGCTGTCTGTAAAGACCTGAAGGCTTCGTATACCCAGCGAAATAGCAGTGAGCAGCCCGTACAGTACTGCTTCATACTCTGCCTCGTTGTTTGTAGCTATTCCTATCGGTTGGGAGTGCTTGTACTCGATGACACCGTTCTCGTTGACAAAGAGCATAGCGATGCCAGCTGGACCTGGGTTTCCAGCGGAAGATCCGTCCACGAAAAGTTTGTTTATCACAGCAGTTTCCTCCATCTGTAGCTTCTATAGTGTTTCATGTATCAGCCTTGTGTCTTAATGACACGAAGTACGGTACCACCACACAGCTCTGGGATGGCTGGGTCTCCGAACACCACCCAATACCACCCCTTCTTCATTGGAAGCTCTACCCGTTCGGCATACCCGTCGGTGAAGACGATAACCGCCTTCACCTGCTCGCCTGATGCTATGACATCTTTCACGTCATCCACAACACACTGGAAAGATGTACCACCACTGTGCGGCTCATCGGATACCTCTGTAGAGAAGTACTTGAGTCGGACACGGTACGGGGACATCCTGCAGGTACCCAGGAAAGCGGAGAGCTGTTCGTCGGTAACACTGCCACTGCAGTCTAGGTAAGCAAGGATCATTCCACTCTTCGTCCTCTTCCTGGTAATGAGCGGTTCCTTTCCTGGTGGGTGCATGTGGTAGGTTCTCCTATCCAGACCAACAGATGGACGGACCTCCAGAACCTCTCTGATTCTGCTCCACGGGAGAATATACGCTTTGGGGGTTAGCACCCTGTCGGTGGAGTAGGCACCCGTTGGGGAATACCTTATCCTGTTGTTGGCCGGGTCGAACTGGAACCGTTCGTCCAGGTGGCCAATCAGATCCCTCAGAAACTCGTTTAGTTCGTTCCTGTCTCTCTGATCTGGAGAGAGTACTTGGAAGTCATGAAATACCCTTCGCTCGCCGGTCTTCATGTTGGTTACCACAAGTACCTGGTGTTCCCCTGACGAGCCCTGGCCAGAACCATCGGATGAGCTCTGTTGCTGTCCATCACCGGACCCTTGACCGCATGAACACATTTCCAGAGTGACGGAAAACAACTGTGTTTCCACGATCTTGGACAGCACCTCATGGAGTAGCCGAACGTCGGTGACCACCTCCTTCAGATTGTAGCCCATCTGCTGACAGGTTGCCTCCACCGCATCATAGAGACCGGTGGTTTTGAGACTGACGAATGGGTAGAACGGCCAGTCGTCAAAGGGAGGCCGCTGATGGGCATACCAGAGATTGAGGTTACCATCGTTCACCATGATCTCCACTGCCAGCTGGTGGACGGGACTGCCCATCAGGTCTGGTGGACAGTACAGGTGACCGTCCAGAACATGCCACAGCTCGTGGTAAAGAATGTATGCCAGTTCCCGCTGTGCCATCTGCATGGTAAACCCTTCACCAGCATCTACCATGTCAAGCAGCACTTCCACAAACCTACCGTCTATGGTCAGCTCCAGCAGGTTCTCTCTTGGAAGCAGGGACACCTGAGCAGCAGCGTTTCTTACCCTGGATACCCTGCGTTTTGTGAGCAGCAGCATGGAGGTTACCTCGTTCTGAGAGAAGAAGGCATTGAGGGTGCTTCGGATAAAGGAGGTAACCTCCTGGGGGGAACGGTGGAGAAGGATACCGAGCTCATGCTCTCTGAGTGGAGGCTTCGGAGGTTGGTACCCATATTTTTCCAGGTATCCGCCATAGAAAAGCGCACGCAGTCTCTCGACATACCTGGCGAATATTGTTTGGTTTACCAGCGGTGGTGCGGATATCTGGCTTGGGTTCTCTCCAACCCGTATCTTAGTTTCCTTTGACATCCGCTGCCTCCTTTTCCAGCTGCTCGATCTCCCTGACCAGCCTGGAGGAGTCGTTTCTGGATCGGTAGTGATCCAGAAGTACCGGTCCCCATAGTTGTGGGTTGTGCCATGCCAGACCGGTAACCACGAAGGACGGGAACTCGAGTACCAGAGGTAGCACCTCTCTGGCGGTGTCACTAGAACGGATGGTTTTTACCAGAGCCAGGAACAACGCCAGGTTTCGTGGGTTGTTGTTCAACTCCTGTATAGCCTCCCCGGTGTTCTCGGCAATCCGCTTCACGGTCCACATTTTGTTACCCTCAAGAAGCTGGCGAAGGAAGTCGACAGGTATCTCTGTATCTGGAGGGAGCGAGTAGGATGGGTCGATTCCATCCCGCCAGTTTTGTATAATCATCTCCTGGCGTCTTGGTGGAACATGGGACTTGAGATGGTCGGGCAGTGACAGGTACCACTCAATAACCGCTGGGGCTTCCGGGTAGGTGGACGCCAGGTAGACATCGGCGCCCAGCTCGTACTGGTCCACCGGGATATACAAATGGAACCTGTCCATGACTGGAGCCTCTACGGCGGAGGTGCCGAAGTAGCTGTCCGTGCTTGGGTTCATCAGAGCTACGAAACAGTGGATATCCAGTGGCACCCCAGCCATCGTTCCACTACCCATAAACTCCAGAAGCGCATTATGTACCTGCTGGGCGTCCACCCTGTTGAACTCGTCCAGAATGAGGATAAGTGGGTGGCGGTTGCCATACTCGTCGGTATTGTCGAACAGACTATGCGGTATATACTCCACCCACCTCCGTCCACGACGTTCGGACATGTAGGGAACCAGCAGGTCGGTTGCCTGAACCTGGGCAAGACTGAGGTACCGGACTATGGTGTTCGGAATGGTAGAAGCCAGTGATCGGATAACCTGGGTCTTCCCGATACCGTGTGGTCCGATAACAGTCATGTTCTTCCCGGAGTGGATAGCCTTGTGGATAACCCTCAACTTCTCGTGACCCACTGTCATACTTGTGGATGTACTCATTTCGTTGTGTCCTCCAGAGTGGTGGTTGCTCTATTCGAGCATTCGAAGGGGAACATCTGTCAGCATCACTCCAAACTCGTCTCCAATCAGTGTGAGATAGAGTATACCAGAGGGGGAGACGGTAACGGAAACCGCTTCTGGCAGAGCAGACTGCTGGTACTCCTCTATCGTATCATAGTCGCTCCAGCTGATCCAGCAGCCGTCGAAGAGTACCTCTACCTCTTCCGCTGGAATCCAGGTTTCTACACCTGTAACCCGAGAATCCTGATTTCTGAAGAGTTCGTCAGCTGCGTCCCTTAAATTGAGCAGACGTGTCATTGTGTCGGACGAGAGGTTCAATCTGCAGCTGGTAGGCGCTTTCCTACTGCAGGTGTTTATTGGACGGAGGTCCAGTGGCTGGCTCCTCATGCTCACCTCCCTACTTTCTGTCGAAGGCGTTAAAAATCCACAAGAAGAACAGTACTGGAAGACCGATGATGAAGAGGACCGCTTCCAGGAATGTCATCCCACCGAACAGGAAGAACAGCAGTACCGGAAAGACCAGCAGTCCCACAAGGAACAGCAATGGGTTCTCGCCTGCCATCGCAAGGGTGCTTGCCAGGATGAAGGAGATGATAACAATGATCATCGCCAGGCATCCACCGCAGCAGCCTTCCGGGCCGTCACCCCTGGACGTTGCCAACGTAATCACCTCCAGTTATTGGTTTTCTATCGGTTGTTGATCTTTCCCCTGATAAGGTTGATTGGGGAGAAGTCCTTGTGTGCTTGTTTCAGATCCTCCTCTACCAGAGCAAGGTATTGCTGAAGCACCTTCAGATCAGAATGGCCCATGAGTACCCGCAGATGCTCCAGGTTGATACCCTGTCTCAGGGTCCAGGTAGCGAATGTGCGACGGAGCTGGTGTGGACCGATGTTGAGGCCGGCTTTCCTAGAAACCCGGCGTACCGCCAGCTTCATTCCGTGGATGGTGATGGCACCTTTCGCTCCATACCAGACAGGATCGCTCTCGGTTGGGTGGAACGGGCAGGCTTTCAGGTATCGGAAGAGAGCGGTTCGTGTCTCTGGGGTAAAGGAGACCAGTCTCCATTTGGCACCCTTCCCACGAACGAGGCAGGAGGTACCCTGGATATCGGACACCCTGAGTCCGAGAGCCTCCTGGATCCTCAACCCCGTGTCGAGCAGGAGAAGGATTAGCGCCTTGTCCCTGAGCGATAGCCAGTCAGAACCCCTGCAGGCATTGAGCAGGGCAACAACCTCCTGCTGGGTGAGAGCCCGCTTAATAACCTTTTCCAGTCTGGGGGCCTCCACTTTCTCGAATGGATTAGATTCCATCAGTCCCTGCCGAACACACCAGCGCCACATCATCTTGGGTATACGGAAATAGTTATGCAGAGTCTGGCTCTTCACATGCGGCTTCCTGTTGATCAGGTATTCTCTGATGGTGGTTGGTTCCACCTGTTCGGGGGTGGTGATCTTTTTGGCCTCCAGGTACTGGATGAATCTGCTGACGGTATCTCGGTACATCTCGATGGTTCTTGGGCTGATGCCCTGTGCTTCCTTGGCCTGAAGCCAGAGTTCCATGAGCGTGCGAAGATAGTTCCTACTAGAACGGCGGAGTCTGGAACTCATCTCTTCTTTCCTCCCTTCCTGCAGTCTGTCGTGAAAACCCCAGATGTTGTGAAAATCTGGCTGTTTCAGGCAGGAAGGACACAAGATGTTGACAGAATGGAGCGGGAGACGGGACTCGAACCCGCGACATCCAGCTTGGGAAGCTGGCGTTCTGCCACTGAACCCAGTTTACTACATTTTGTACTTTCTGATGGCAGAAAAGCCAGTCCCATACTATATCTTGTGTCTCCTTCCAAGCCATCTTCTGCGGAGTCTGAGACTACTGGAGAGCTCCAGACAACCCCAGTTGTTTCCGCTTGTGCAGGTCAAAATGCTGTCTGAAACCCTCGCCCTGTCTCGCAATACGATTCTTCTTCCCATGCAGGAAGACCTCCTGCTTCCTCAGATGGGAAGTATGGCACTGTGGCAGGGAAACGTTTCAGGTGTTGATGGAGGAAAGAAGAGACTCTCGATACTGGATGATATCCTTAACGATGTCATGCGGAAGCGGGCAGAGGATGGCAGAACGCTGTATGGTTGGAGCGAAATCCGTTCCTGGCAGGCTGTAGTAGAAGAGCACCTGCACAAATACAGAGTTTTCTTTGTCTATGCTGAACTCTAGGAAATCAGAGATACCGCCTTTTCCGTCCCTTATCATCTCCAGTGCCCAGTCGTTGTAGAGATACCACAGCACCGGAACACCCTCTTTTCCGCCACCGTGGGTCAGACGAATGGAAATCTGTGAGTGCCAGTCGACGTCACACGCCGCAAGCAGCTCCCTGTTGACAGCCAGTATATTGTACACCTTTTCGAGCAGTTCTGGGGTAATGGAGAAGGCAACACCTGTACTTAACAGAGGAGAGATAAAACTTTCAAGATCGCTATCCGGTGGGGTCCATCTGTGGAACGATTTGTTAAATACGTGCAGATAGATAACCATCCTGTCCTGGTAGCAGGGGACAATATAGCAGAAGTGAGAAAGGTTGTGGTAGAGAATGTAGACCGATACGGAGAGTGCGTCAGGAAACTCCTTGTTAACATGGATCTGCAGCGCCTTCTCAACCCATCCCGGAAGAGAAAGGTTTTCGGCAGGGCAGTAACGCATGGGAACCGAACCATGCTGGCCTTTGGTGGTACCCATCACCGTGACCTCCAGTTATTTTCCGTGACATGAGACAGGGAAAACCACTACAGTCGGTGCCACTCAACGTCAGTACTATATGCTCCGAGATAGCATTGCCCTATAGCTCTGGGAAGCTTCCCTTTACCCCATCTCTAACAGTAGTTCTAACTGGTCGCTGTTCTTATCCTGCTCCCTGGTTATTGAACGATACTTTCGTCCAATACCTCCTGTCTGCAGACGATGCAGAATCATTTCGTGGTACGCTGGGTCAATCTCCGCAGACAGGAAGTGGCGACCCAGGCGCTGACAGACCTCCAGCTCGGAACCACTACCACCGAACAGTACAAGCACTATGTCACCAGGCTGGGTACAGCTCAGAATGAGCAGTTCAGCAAGATCCTGTGGTATCTGGCAGGCGTGAACTGTTTTCTCCGCACTGACGTTCTTGACCAGATCAAAGTACAGCCAGCTGTATGGCATCCTGCCAAGAGAACCGGCAGCGAGGTTCTGCCGAATACGCCTGTCAGCTGGGTTCTGGTATGGTTGAGCCACCTGGTTCTTGTAGAACCGGTTGCTGGCCGATTTCACACAGTGCAGGATAGATCGATGTGCCGTAGTAAACCGACGTGGAGAGTGTCCGATGTTCGTGTTGTAAACCCAGACATAGTCATGTACTGCGTAACATACCCGATCGAGGTACTTTACCCGAAGGTAAGCGTTCTGCTTCGGGTAGTTGATCAGATACATGTTTCCGTCGTCTTTAAGAACTCTCAGAGACTGATTGGCAAGCTCGATATACCAGTCAATGTATTTGTCGAACTCCATTGTATACGAACGGTTTCCATACTTCACTCCAACGTTATAGTCCGGGTCGCCGTATACCATGTCCACGGAACAGTCAGGAAGGGAACGAAGGAGATCCATGACGTCTCCAAGGTATACCCTGTCCAGGTACTCGTCAGGCATCTATACAGCCTCCCTGGTAAAGCAGTGTTCTGTTCACCTGAATCGGTGGATTCATCTACCCCTCCCAATACGGTTTATTCTTGTAATGTCGAACGGTACCGATTACACGTTCGCTTTCACCACCGCTATAGAGAGGCTCCAAGCCGTATGATGGCTACCCGGTGAAGAGACTTACCAGCAGAGAGTATCTCTTTCATTCCATAACTCTCCCCGAACTTTATCATAGCTCCGGCAGCTACATCTGCACTAATGCCAAAGTCTTGAAGTACGGATATGACAGCACGTCGTATCCTGGTTTCGTTTGGAATGCCGCTCGATAGACGCTCCAATACCGGTAGGTCCCTTGGTACTTTCTCATTACCTTGGTGCCTCTGTCCACAAGAGCAAGGAATGCTTCCACAGAATCTGTTGGACAGGCTTTCATAGAACCTGTGGGACAGGACGATGTTCTTCAGGTCAATCCAGTCCAGGAACGCCTCTGATCCATCCGGTAGCCTGTACACGTTAGAGTGTACTATTGGCAGATAACCGATGGGTTCAGAGTACTCACGGAGAGCCATGAAAAGCGGGTACAGAAACCTCTTCACGGAAGGTTTTGGGTTTTCCGCTTGCCGGATCCTTTTCGCTACGGTAACAAATCTTGGAACAATGGTAGGAAAATGATCCAGCCACTCCCCTTCCTCTTGGGGTATCAGCTTCTGTATCAAGTACATTACATCACTATGTATGCTTGGCTCTTTGTAGAAGAGAACCCCGTCTGGAACGTTCTCTCCTATGTCATCCTCCTGGAAGACCAGAGATCCATCCTCAGACTCCGTAACAGATATCCAGAACCCTCTGAGTGTTACAACTGATGGATAGCGAGCGTCTCCGTACGTACCGTATGGAGTGATATGCATAAGAAGCTTTCTTTCGGAACAGGATGGAAGGAGGATAGTATCAACCTGTATACAGGAAGCCCTCTCTGGCGACAACCTGCTGGTGATATCGAGAAACTGTTCCCACCCCGTTTTGTGTATGGAGTATGGCCAACCATGCTGTCTGTAGTAGGCGATGCTTACGCTGTTCGGGGCATTTATTCCATCGGCTTCCAGCACTCCTTCGGACCAGTGGAACAGCGGTTGGAAGGAGGGAATGTGGGTTTTGAAGACTCTTCCAATAAAGGAGATGATCTCTGGACTTACGAGCCGGTAGGGTTGGCGGAAGAACGAGCACATTGCCACAACCGTACCCATGTCGTGGTCCGACACATGCTGCAGACTCGGCAGGATATCCTGCAACCGGCACCGGTCGGATACTATTCCGTTGAGTGGGTTACTCAGAACGTGCACAACGTCTGTAGACTGGTTATATGACCAGAAGCCCTCGAGTAAAATCGGGTCATCATCACTGTCTTCCATAGCCAAAACTTTCCTTACAATACTGCGGCAGTTCAAGATCGAGATGTTCTCAACCCCGAGGAACCGGAGGAACCACACATCTGATATGGAATGCGTGTTCTCCTGCTTATGTCCAACCGGCCGGAATCCAGCAATACTAGGAACTGAAGATTCAATGAAGAGCGGAAACGCCCTTGGGAAGGGAGGGAAATTTTTGACCCCGTTCCTTGGCGGGATCTTAAAATCGCCTGTGTCTGACGAAATTGGAACCAGATACAGACCAAGCTCGCCAGCAATTATTCTGGCTTTTATGGCGGCGTCTCTTGTGTTCCACGTGTACTTATGAATGTTCACTTGTCCCTCCTGGTTTGTAACCTCTAGTTGTTGTCACGAGGTAATGCCAATCTGTGTACGGATAGTTTGGAGCAGGGACTTCCCAGCGGACTGTATCCCTTTCATTTTGTACTTCTTTCCAAACGTTACCATCGCTTCAGCACCGAGCTCCGATTTGATGCCAAACACCGGAAGAACGGCTATCGCCTCACTTCTTGTCCCCTCGTCGTCTGGAATAATCTTTGAAATGTACTCCAGTACTCGCCCTTCTTCGACGTATCGTGCATACTCGGATGACATGGTACCTGATGAACCAGGCATGTTGGCCAGGGCGGTGGTGGAAACATTGATAACACCGCGCTGTACCCAGTCCAGGAAGGTTTCAGAGCCATCAGGAAGCCTGTAAAGGTTAGAGGACGCACAGGGCAGATAGCCCAGACACTGTGACAACTCCTTAAGAGCTATAAACATCGGTTGGAGATACTTACAGGCTGAACAACGGTCCAGTCTACCTCCACTGATCAGATCAAGTAACTTCATAAAGCGCTGAACCGCCTCTGGGTTGGAATCCTTCCACTCATCTTCGTTCAGTTCCGTCATTCTCTGCATCTTGAGGGTCCGATACCCAGGTATATACGGTGATTCCACGAAGAAGAGAATAGCGTCGGGTACTGATTCACTGATATCGGCTTCTTGAATGGCAAGCGAACCGGATGACGTCTCATCAATGGAAACCCAGAAGCCTCTGAACGAGGTTATAGTGGAACCTGGGATATAACCCCTGGTAGAACCAGG
>OGCI01002076.1_pt1 | contig 14436 bp, 13 predicted proteins | sample 1570021 | NCBI WGS metagenome assembly OGCI01 (sample SAMN06264664, study PRJEB24512) | hot springs metagenome | isolation source: Hot spring water | place: South Africa: Tshipise | collected 2015-06-21 | reverse complement strand
ATCTTTCTCCTAAGCTTACCCCTCAGTCTACATTGCCTAATCTCACCGTCAGAGCACAACACTACTGCCCAATTAGATCCTGAGAGTCCTTCCACTCTCCCAAATACCTGTCCCTCCCCAGGCGTTACCAGGGTTTCAGAAATATCCCTCTCGCTGTATACTTTTCTCTTTCCCAAAGTCTCACTAAAACACCATCTCTTCCTACTAATAAACTATATGCTTCTGCTTAAGCACTTCAGAAGTTGAAGCAAGGAGTTAGATATGAACGATCATAATGAACATTACTCCACCTATTTTCTTAGCGTTATCCACCGTCCCAAACCCTTTTTCTAAAACAGTTTTCACAATCCTGTTTCCAACAAGGTTAACCGAGGCAGCGTCTCTAATGCTTTTCAACAGCTCCTCATCATCCACAAGCTTACCCCCATAGAACTTTTCAACCACATTTATCTCTAAACCTGTTTTATCCTTGATTACCTTCCCAAGAAGCTCCCTATCACATGCTCCTATTATCTTAGTGGAGCCAACTGCATGTTCCTTCATGTAGAAATCTTTGCTCATTTTTAAAGGCTTTTAACAGGGGAAACAGCCCCGCAACTCAGACATACGAGTTGAATTATGCCTCTTTTCTCCCTGCTCAGCTTAGTGTCCGGTCTTTTGCAAACAGGGCATTCCACATATGACTTTATGTAATCTGCTATCACGGTGTCAAGCTGCTTAGGGAGAATTCTTCCCTTGAAAACGTAGCGTCCTTCACCGATTTCCGAATAGGGTGCAGCAAGCCTTAAAGTCATATATTTCAACAAATGCTTCACATCCCTGTTAAGCATATCTGTTATCTGATTAAGGTTTTGAACTATCGTCTTATTTTTCTCGTTTATGCATTCAACGCTAGGTATGTTCAACCTATCCTTGCTCTCTGTCTTAGGTACTTTACTGAGTCCACGGTCCAACCATTCCAAGTAATCCTCCTCGCTATCTGTTTCCTTCACTTTCCAGTAGAATAGTAATGGAAACTCTTTAATAATGCTTTCTATCCAGATTACTTGACCCTGTATGAGCCACATAATCGTCGTGGGAAGCACTGGTAAGGATGAGCATTTTAAGATAGGTTCTTTCTACAAGCTGCCTAAGATTTTCTATCCTTTTCTGAAAAAGACTATTCCAGTCTCTAAGATAAGCGAGCTCCTAGGCTCAGAATGGGACAGGAATAAAGTTTACAGTTTACTCAGGTCCAATAGCCTCTCTCCAGCGAAATACAGTTATGGGGGCAGGGCTCCTCATGTGGCCTACGGCGTTGCAAGGCTAGGCGGCAGAGTTAGGCTCATCACCACATTCGGCAGAGACTACGATTCACCCTACCCAGGGTTTTTCAACGGAGGATACTACAGCCATTTGACGAAAAGCAATGTGGGAATGAGGATGGCTAGAGTTGAGGACAGTAGTAGAATCAACACTCTTAATAGCGAGGTTTTAAACGCGGGCGTATGGGTAGTCATGGATAAGACAACCTCAACCATCACATGCGTGAAAGATACGGAAAACAACGAATTTTTCATAATAGATGACGTCGACGGTGCAAGCGGTGTTGAAAAGCTTAGGCCGGTGCCTGAGCCTGAGTTCGAATCAGCAGACTTTCTCTTCGTCACTTCCTCTGAAACAGTCTTCATGAAAAATTCTATTCTGACGGCTAGAAAGACAGGTATGGACGTGGTTGTGGATGTCGCGTCCTACGGTGTTACTGAGGACTATGTTAGGATCATGGTTCCAAACTCAAAAATTATTCTTGGGAACCATATTGAGATTAAGCAAGTTGCAGATCTTCTTGGGCTTAATAGCATGAGAGAGATTTTCACGATCGGATCCGAATATCCTGAGGCAATAGTTCTAGAGGATAAGATGACGGGGCTGATCGAGGTTCATCGTAGGGACAGTGAAATCTCTAAAATAGGCCCAATACGGCTTGAGAAAACCGGGAGCCCCATCGGCTGTTGCGACGGCATTGCTGCCGGAGTTCTAAGCGGTTTGCAAAGAGGATTAACACTAGAAGAATCCTGCAGAATAGGTCTTTTAGAAGCGTTCTCCATATGGAGGGTTGAGGGTGTGCAAGAAGGGATGTTGAGTATTCGGGAGCTAGAAGAGCTTCACCACAGGTTCTTTGCCAAAGAACCTTTCGTATAGGGAAACTTTTTAAAAGACATTAGGGTGGTATGAGGAGTTGACTGGAAATATTGAGTTCGGCGTTAAGAAGATAGACTGGGCTAGGAGGCTAATGCCTGTTCTAAACAGGGTTAAGGAAAGGTTTGTCAGGGAACGTCCATTTGAAGGCGTCGTCTTTTCGGTAACGCTCCACGTCACTAAGGAGACTGCGAATCTGGTTGAGGTTTTGAGAGATGGGGGTGCAAAAGTCTACTTAACTCCTGCAAACCCCCTCTCAACTGATGACGATGTGGCTGAAGCCCTTAAGTCTAAGGGTTTTGAGGTTAGGGCTTGGAGGGGAATGAACATCGATGAATATTTCGGGGCGATCGACTGGGCGCATTCTCACTCTCCATCCATACTCATCGATGACGGAGCTGATTCGATAATCAGGGCTCATGAGAGAAACATCCTGCCGAAGAATATGGTTTACGGTGCTCTAGAGGAAACGACTACCGGAGTAATAAGGATAAGAGCGCTTGAGAAAGCCGGTAAACTAAGGATCCCTGTGTTCTTCGTTAACGAGGCGCAGTCGAAGAAGCTTTTCGACAACCGTTATGGGACGGGTCAGTCCAGTGTGGATGGAATCATAAGGGCGACATCCATACTTTTCGCAGGTAAGAAGGTTGTTGTATGCGGTTATGGGCTGGTTGGAAAAGGTGTGGCAAACAGGGCTAGGGGTCTGGGAGCCTCCGTGATAGTCACGGAAGTATCTCCAGTAAGGGCTCTTGAGGCCGTCATGGACGGGTTTACTGTGATGCCCATCACTGAGGCTGCTAAAGTTGGAGACGTATTCATAACCGCGACGGGCAACGTGAAAGCAATACCCTATGAAGCTGTAGCCATGATGAAGGACGGTGCAATACTCGCGAATGTTGGACACTTTGATGTTGAAATAGATGTTGCAACCCTATATAGGGAAGCGGGAAACATCAAGGAGTTGAAGCCGTTCGTTGAAGAGATTCTACTCGCCAACGGGAAAAAAGTATATCTGCTTGCTAGGGGGAGGGTTGTTAACCTGGTTTTGGCTGAAGGGCATCCTCCAGACGTTATGGACATGAGTTTCTCGAATCAGGCACTTGTTTCAGAACACTTGGTGAAGCACAAGGAGCTCCCTCCGAGTGTTTACCCTGTGCCTGAGGAGATAGATATGCTAGTTGCCTCCATGAAGCTTGAGACAATGAGCGTGAAGATAGACGAGTTGACTGATGAGCAGAAGGAATACTTGTCATCCTGGAAAGCCTAGCGTCTTAAGCCAAGGTTTATTGAAGCATAGTTCTCTTCTTCAAGAAGTTTAGTGGCCTCATCTTCATCTAAATTCTCTTCAACCACTTCTCCTATAAGGAAATTCGGCTTGTAAGACGTTACGTGTACACGTATGAAGCTTCCGATTTTAACACTCTGCCTCAGCACTATCGGCTTATAATAGATATTCCTAGCTATGAGGCTTTCAGGGATTATTCCCTTCTCATCAACCAAAGCCAGCCCCTCCCAGCCAATCCAAGAGGCGGAACGCCTCTCTTTAACTTCTAGTGCGAGTTTAGAAAGTATCCTGCTTCTCTCGGCGACTATCTTGGTTGGGAGCTGCGGCAGCCTGGATGCTGGAGTCCCCGGTCTTGCATAAAACTTTGAAATGTTAAGGAAATCAGGATTCACAGTTCTTACGGCTTCCAGAGTCTTCTCAAAATCCTCACTGCTTTCAGTCGGGTACCCAACTATTACGTCTGTTTCAACAGATATCCTGGGTATTTCATCCCTTAGTTTCAGGATCATCCTCGTAAAGTCTTCAACAGAGTAGTTCCGGTTCATGCTTTCAAGAACCCTGTTGCTGCCGCTCTGTAAAGGTGCATGAATAAACTTAAAGAACTTTTTATTCTTAAGAGCCTCAACAATACCGTCAAGATGATTCAGCACGCCTCTCGGGTTCATCATCCCTACCCTAACAAGGAGCGTTCCTTCAACGCTGCTTACCTTTCTAAGGAGTTCCACAATGTTGCTTCCGTTATCAAGACCGTAAGCAGAGTTGTCTTGAGAGGAGAGCCATACTTCTCTAACCTCTTCTTCAACACTTTTTCCGATTGCTGAAACAATTTCTTCAACATTATAGCTGCGAAGCCTTCCTCTCGCAAACCTAGTTGCGCAGTAGCTGCAGGTTCCCACGCATCCTTGGGAAATCACGATCTTCCTGACGACACGGTTTTCTCTTATGCAGGGGAGGAGATTGTTGAAGCCTTCCCCGTCAAGCCTGATGTATCTGCTTCCCTCCAAAACATTTTGAACCGCCTTAAGAACTTCCTCTCCTGCAGCCGGGCCCAGCACTCCTTTCACATTCCCAGCCTCAAGAATCCGGTTGACTCCAATGATCTTCGGTAAGCATCCGGAAACAACAATCTTCTTGTCTCCACCTATGGTTCTCAACTTGTGAAGTATCTTATTCTCAGTAGGCGTCTTTACCCCACACGTGTTGACTAAAACTAGGTCAGCCTTATCCTCCTCGTCCACTAAGGTAAAGCCCCGACTGGCAAGCACACCAGCCATCGCTTCGCCCTCAGCCCTGTTCACGGCGCAACCGTAGTTCAGCAAGAATATTCTGCTACCCATTCTTCAGACCCCTTCCCGTTTTAACCTTACATCTGAAGTAAAAACAGCCACTCTGATAAACATTTTTCAAGGAGCTTTTGAAAGACAGGGGGAGCATTAAAGTATAAAAAGATGAGCGGCTTAAACTAGCTGGGGCCGGTAGTTCAGAGGTAGAACGCTGGCTTCGCGAGCCAGATGTCAGGGGTTCGAGTCCCCTCCGGTCCACTTTAACTGCATACGGCCAGTCCATTTTTATATCATTTCATATGCAGTCTAATATTTGAAGCCGTGTTTTGTCAGCTGGAGCCTTAAAAAGTTTCAGCTTTACTGTAGTCATTCAGCTCTTGCGTCTTTCTAAGAGTTGATATTACCTTGATGAACAAACTTACTTTTCTAACAAAGAATTTTGCTGTGAAGGATAAAAACTTGCTGAAAACTTAACACATATAACTAGGCCATAAGCCGTCAATTTTGTGGTTCACATGTTTCATAACAGAGTTGAAGGGGATTACTATGAAATGGGGCATAAATATGGTTCCGTATTGTATAAACATGGCTTCAGAATCTCGAAGCAATCAGATGAAAAAATCGATTTTGGAAGGAGGAGTGAAGAAGAGGTTAAACGAGTCTTTCCAGAAATATTGGAGGAAATTAGAGGATTCGCTGATGCCTGCCATGCTTTGTATGAAGATTTGTCAGCCTTTATACTGACTATCGGCGCGTTCAAAGCTACGCCTTCGTGCAGCGTGTTTGCAGTTTCCAATGGCTCTGACGTCGTATTTGGGCGTAACTATGACTTTTTCTACAGTTTCAAGGAATATGTTGTAAGCTATCTAACCTGCCCCAAGAACGGTTATTGGAGCATAGGTCATTCAGACATTTTTATTGGAAGAGAAGATGGGATAAACGAGAAGGGTTTAGCCATCGGTATGACGGGTGTAGAGGGGAAGGTAGTCAAGCCTGGCGTCAGCTTCTGCCTCGCCTTAAGATGTGTTCTGGACAAGTGTGTCAACGTGGGAGAAGCCGTGAAGGCTCTTTTGAGCATGCGTTCCTCTACAGCTTGCAACTATTTACTCGCCGACAAAGAAGGCGGTATGGCGGTTGTTGAGGCTTCTCCAGACAAGGCAATAGTGCGATGGCATGAAGAAGACATCAACTTCATAGTTTGTACAAACCATTTCTTACATCCAGAAATGCAGGAGATGGAGAACTTGGAAGAGAGATCAAAATCGAACTGGGACACAATACCCAGATACACAACCATTTACAACATGCTTAAAGAAAAAGCTGACAGGATTAATGTGAAGAGGGCTCAAAAAATCTTGGCAAACCACAGCGGATACGTGTGTTCTCATCAGGAGAAGATTAAGCTCGGTACATTATGGTCAATTGTTGCCACTTTGAAAAAGCCTAAGATATATAGGGCGGAGGGACACCCATGTAGAGCCAAATACGTGCAGGACCTACGTTTGAGCAAAGCCTTGCGAATACGGGAGAAGCTCAAAGCTTCTAGTATTATTAGAGGTTGTACGGATAACTCATTATAATATCGGCATAATAGCCCCACTGGTTCATCCAAAATTTATTTACTCCTTTTTTCTAAAGTAGGAGTAATCTTCTGGAAGTTAACAATCTTCATATGGTATGTTAAGGGAATGGTGTTCTATGAAAATATTTGAAACAGAAAGGTTGATAATAAGAGGATTTAAACCTGACGATTGGAAGGTTCTTCAAGAATTGTCTCTAAAAAAGACGTGACCAAGTATGACCATGAGTATCCTTCATCAGATGAAGAGTGCAAAAGAATAGCAGAATATTTTTCAAAAGGAGAAGGATTTTGGACAGTATGCCTGAAAAATACAGGTAAAAATGATCGGGCATATTGTAGTAAATCAAAAGGAACCCAAAGAATTCTTGACGTGGCATATTGGGTTTGTTTTTTAATCCTTTATACTACCATAAAGGATATGCTACTGAATCTTGTAGGCGTATTCTAGAATATGTGTTTAAGGAATTTGGAGCGCGTCGCGTTGAGTCAGCATGCCGTCCAGATAACATTCCTGCTCAGAAATTACTTGAGAGATTATCTATGCGACGTGAAGCACATCATATAGAGCTGGATTCATTAGAAAAACATCAGACGACAAGCCTATCTGGTGAGACAGTTATGTTTATACAATACTTGAAGAGGAACTAGCTGGCTGTTAAGTCAAATGCTAAGGACCAAATGTATTTTTATGGCAAGCTTATGAGACCGCTTAAACCCATCCCGTTGGTGGCGGGGGCAAAGGTTGAGGAGGTTGCGGAACAGCCTCGGGTATGCTGAAGAACGCGATTATCTTGATTATGTCTGCTATGAACAATATTATCAGCCCGACGAGTATTATCACCATCGGGGCTCCGATCAGGTATATTAATGCTGCAGTCGAAAATAAAGAGACGTTAAGCTTCTTAGCTATGGAGTCGAAGCTCTTCTTCAAAAATATTGCGGATAGGACTAGGACTATGCAGAGAACGAACAAAACTAGTACTATGCTCAAAAGGACTTGGAACATCCTCCCAGATATGGCAGAGGTTATGCCTGCGGTGATCCCCAGGAATATTGCAACGAACACCCCAACGATCGTCAGGACAATCGATATCAAATAGTTCATGAATATGGCCTCGTCGTTAAGCACCCTCGATATCTTATGTATCGCCACAACTTCAAGTATGAAACCTGTTATGGAGACGATAAACCCTATCCGCAATGGGACGAGGATTCCGAATGTTGAGAGTATTGCGCCAATCCCACCGAAAACTTTAGCATCGCTCAGTTCGGACATCAACACTTTTAATCAAATCTTGTTTTTAAATCTTTTTAAGGAATGAGCTACTCGAATGGGCAGGTCTCACAGGTACGTGCCACAAGAAGTGCTTCCCTTCCCGGAGGAGTTGAACGTCAGGTGACCCTTATAGAGGCTCCATGCTAACAATAAGGCCAATAAAACTATCCGCCGCAACGATGAGGCAACATCTCTTCCACACCCTCTTGAAGGAAAGCGTGACGAAACGGTATATGGGGTCACTGAAATCCATGCCATGGGAAAGAGTTTGGTCATACGGATAGTGGACTACCAGAACAAAATGGTCCTCGTAGCAGTTGTCCGCGATGATGAAATGGAGAGCATGGTTGGCATAGGGAGCTACTCGAGGATCCTGCACACCGAGCTGGCTGAAATTGCATTAGTCGTGAGGGATGACTGGCAGGGAAGGGGCGTTGGCATGGAGCTCCTCAAGTACCTTATCGAGCTAGCTAGGAATAGCGGTTTCACGGGTTTAAAGACATGGGTATTTGTCGAGAACACAAGGATGATGCACCTCTTCAAGAAATGCGGCTATATCGTTAAATATAGAATAGAGGACAATGTCTATGAGGTCCTCGTAGACCTGAGACAACCGGTTGGATACTCGAGAGTGAAACCTCGGAAGAAATGTAGAACATGCAGGAATTCTTTAGGTTAGGTTTCCTCTTTGACAGGCCCTTGCATAGAAATAACGTTTGGACGCAATACGGGTATCATGAGGGGTTTATGAAGTACCAGAGGTTTTTAGCCCCGGGATTTAAACCGTTCAACTCACTGGAGCTAGCCAGGGAGACGGAGCAGATCGTAACTAGGCCTGGGTTCGAGGGCTTGGAGAGGAAATACACCTCCTTTCACTCCGTGCCCGTCTATAGGGGGATTGCCACGGGCTATGCCGTTGGCTGCTGCCTACGTTGTATCTATTGCTGGTTGAACTGGTCGAGGGATTTCCCAGAGAGATTTGGATATTACCACTCTCCAAGGGAGGCCTCCCGGAGGCTTTTCAAAGCCGCTGAGGAAGGGATATCCTACTCTAAACGTTGGAAGAACATAATGCCCAAGGTTAAAAGCTCCGGCTCTCCGGGTGCGAGCCGACCATAGGGAGAGTTTACCTCTTGAGGCTCCTGGGGTATACAGACGCTTCGGAATATCCATCCTCATCTTGGAGACTAATGGAATAATCTTGGGTGCGGATGTTGGTTATGTTAAGGAGCTTGCAAGTTTCAAGGATAAGATTTACGTGAGTTTCGTTTAAGGCTGCTACTCCCGAGGGCTTCACGATGAGGACAGGCGCCATGGGAGAATATTATGGGCCTTCCTTTCAGGCATTGAAGGGGCTTTTGGATGAAGGGGTTTACGCTAGGGCTGCGGCGATGACGGACGAGAGAATAATGGCCAAGGAGGAAAGGAAGCTTCTCATCCAGATGCTCAAAGAAATAGACCCCGGAGCGAGATATGCCGAGACGCTTGAGGAGGAGGTCATGGATGCCTACGACACGGCGATGAAGCGCTTAAGGGCTTTTGCTAGTGAGGGATTTGCAAGAAGGCTCGAGGCCGAGATCCTCGGCCAGATAAGGGAAATTGGAAAAATAACTGGTTCTTACTCGTATAGTTTAACCAAGCTCGGTCTCAGCCATTTCCGAAAGGTCCGTTAAATTGTTTGCCTTGATCTTGCCGCTTGAAACGGTGTATAACGTATCCTCAATGTAGAGGCTTCTCGTAACCTCATACTTCGAATCAAAGTAATAGCCGCTCTTGGTCAAATCGTCTTGGCTTTCGAGGTGCGTTATCCTCCCCCTTAACCCAATTCCTTCCTCAAGCGATATTTCGAAGATGTATGTTCCTTGAAAGACGTATTCGCCATGCGTGTACGGCGGGATATCGCCGGAGTACTTCTCTCGAAATATCTTCGCCTCAAGTATCGGTATCGCCAGAAGGTTTCTCTTCTTATCGAAGAGCAGTGCGTGATGGTCCCTTAGGACGGGCGAATCCGTCCCCCTGTCGCCTATGACCATCTTGCTTAGCTCCCTTGGACTTGTTATGTTCGAAACATCGAACAACGATATTTTCAACCCCTGGTACCATGCGAAGTCTCCCTCCTCGGCCTCAACCGTTTCTTTGCCTATGCCGATCAAATGATTTTCATCGTAAGGGTGAAGATAATCCGAGTAGCCGGGCATCTTAAGCTTGCCCAAAACCCTGGGTTCCTCAGGATTGCTCAGGTCGATGATGAAAAGCGGGTCGACCTTCTTAAACGTTACAAGGTAGCACCTATTGCCCATGAACCTCGCGGAATAGATTTCCTCCCCCGGAGCGAGCCCTTCAAGCCTGCCGGTGATCTCCAGCGTTTCAGCCTTAAGGGTGTAAACGTGGTTCGAACTGGTGGCCTCGCTTAGGAACCTTGCGATATGACCAGTTGTGGTGGCCACTCTAAAATAGCCGTTATGCTCGTCCATAGAAAACTGGTTTAGAACCCTGCCCGGGACCTCGCCACTGGCCTCGTAGACTATTTGCAGACCATCGACACTTATCCTATGAATCTCCGTTGACTCCTTGCCATTCCACTTCGGCATTGTAACGTATATGTTGCTCAACGAAACATACATGCACGCGGCATAGCCCGTCAAGATAGCCCTATATTCCAACCCCTCCCCATAGAGGTCAACCGCAGTTATAATCGTGTAACTGGCTGGGACTTCGGTCTCGTTTGAATAATGAATCTTCTGAGGGGGCATATCACTAACCACACCGTTAACGATTACCTTCGGAAGGACTACTTCAAAATCCTCGTCAAGGTACCTGATGGCTGGCTGGGTTGAAACGATGTAAACATGATCTCCAATCATCCTTGAGCTAACGTAATTCCCCTCCACGGAGAAACTCCTTATCAAAATGGGATTTTCCACGTTCGACAGGGCATGGATTTCTAAGATAACGTTCCAGTACCAGTAGGGAGGGACGGTATAGTTCTCTTTAACTGGAGGGTTTCCGTATTTGATGATCACAAGCCTATTCTCGTTTACGAACAACCCGATGGGCCAGCCGTCAACCCTCATTCTGGAGATTACTCGCATATTCTCAGGTGGATATGCCTCAACTATGAGGGCCTCGTTCTCAGAGATCATGTAGATGTATCTTCCATCCGTTTTAACTGTGTCCACCTCATCCACGCCCAAAACCTGAATGTTCGTGGCGGAGTATTCTTGGGCGCCGATATCTGTTTCAGCCATCAAAGGAATGCCCAATGAGGATTTTACACTGGAATCGAAGTAAATGGGGCTGCCCATGGGCCATCCGATAATTTCGTATAGCCTTTCGTTTCTCTCTGCCTCCTCTATCCTAGCCCTTACGAAGTCCCTAATCTCCTTATAGGAGTTGAAGCTCTTCAACCTTACAATACTATTTCCTTCGTTAATTTGGACAATGAAAGCTGTTAAGAAGGGTGAAACGATTAGGATTAGCGAAAGGGCTGTAATCAACCCTTTTCTCATTAAACTGTTTTTCACCATCGGTTTTCCCCGTCTATAGTCAACCAGGTGTCTTAATTATCCTAGGTTTTAGGACACTCTGTTCGAATATTTAGAACAGAAGGGCTCTTAAAGGGGCTTGAATCGGAACGTTGGAAAATACATTCCGTTGGAGCCTGGTTTAAAGGGTTTTTAAGCATGCCGCAAATTTTTGCTCTCCGAAAGCGGAAATAAAATTTACGCTTGCATAATTCGTCAGCCTCGGCTACGCTGGACAGAAGAAAAAGGGTCTTCGGAAACGCTACGACCATCCTTGGGAAAGAAGGAGGTATGGTGAAACTCCTCCTTGATGGGCTTAGAATCTTGAGAAACGCCGAATTTAGAAAAAGTTTTAGCAGGGCTTTTTCATGAATGCAAGAAAAATTTAGGTAGAAACTATGGATTATTATATAAGAGCATTACTCTACTTCTTTAACAGCAACCTCGGCTCTAGTCTCAATCCTCTCGATCTTACCATCTCTCAACCAGAAAATCCGATCAGAGACATCTATCATTTTCAGGTCATGTGTTGCGTTTATTATCGTTACTTTTTCCTCCGTGTTCAGTGTTTTCAGAAGGTTGATTATTTCTAATCCCGTGTGCAGGTCAAGGTTTCCTGTGGGCTCGTCCGCAAGGACTATGACTGGGTTGTTTACTAGTGCTCTCGCTATCGCGACTCTCTGCTGCTGGCCTCCTGAGAGTTCTCCGGGTTTATGGTCCAGTCTTTCTCCTAAGCCTACTCTCGTGAGCATTTCTTTTGCTCTTCTCAGTCTTTCTTCTCTTTCGACGCCTGTGAACACCATGGGAAGCGTCACGTTTTCGAGGGCTGTTAACACTGGTATGAGGTTGAACGTCTGGAATATGTAGCCTATTTTCTTTGCTCTGAGCCATGCGAGCTCATAAGCGTCCAAGCTTGCTATGTCAACCTCGTCTATGAATACTTTCCCCCTGGTTGGCCTATCAAGTCCTCCGACCATGTTGAAGAAGGTTGTTTTTCCGCTTCCGGAGGGCCCCATTATGGAGAGGTATTCCGATCTTCTGATTTTCACGCTGACTCCATCTAGCGCTCTGACTGTAACAGGTCCCATCACGTAGTATTTCGCAAGATCCTCGGTTTCAACTGCGTACTCATACCTGAGAGCCATTCTGTATCCTCCTCCTACACCTCGTATCTTAAGGCTTCCGTCGGGCTTAGCTTCGCAGCTATGTATGCTGGTGCTAGTGCCGCCAATAACGCTATCACTACGCTTAAAATCATGTCTACCAGCGGGTTAGCTAGGAGGAGTAGCGGGTCGCTTAAATTGAATTCTGTCCATAGTCTAACGGAAATCATCATTATGTTCACTGGGGAGGCTTGTGTAAAGGCTTGCCATGCTGTTGCTATGCCCCATCCTGCGGCAGCCCCCAGTCCTCCGCCTATGAGGCCCAGCAGTAAAGCCTCTATAAGGAATATTTGCAGTACGTGGGTGTTCATGGCTCCTAAACATTTCATGGTTCCTATCTCCTTATATCTTTCTGTCACGCTCATAAGCATGCTGTTCACTATGCCTACAGAGCATATTAGGAGAGCTATAACCGCCATCCAAAGCTGGTAGAATTGCACAGCTACCCCGGAGCCCTCTCCATACAGGATGGAGACTATCCTGCCCGTTGTCAGTAGGAAGGATAGGAAAGATATTCCTAGGACGATTGACGCCATTGTTACGAGTGCTCTTCCGAATCTTCGTTTAATGCTTTCAAGGCTGTATGCAAAGGCTTCTGAAAGGGGGAATTTCACGCTTTCTTCTCCGCTCAATCTACCCACCAGTTGGTTTTCAGTCGTAAATAAAGCTTATTAACCTTTACTCCCGCTGCCCTCTGGTAATGAGTGTAAACGATTTCATGGCTATGCTGGAAACAGTTTCGCTGATTTTAGCGGTGGGTGCTTTAATAGTCTTAATATACTTTATTGCCAGTAAAGTGGTTAAACGCTCGGCTCAGAGGTATGCGTAAATACTCTCCGGGCGATTCTTCTAATGAATCTGAAAACAGGGGAAGACCGAGGCATGTCGAGGGAGGAGCTTATCCGGAGGTACATTGGCACGATCCTTGAGAAGAGGAGAGATATTACTAGGGAGGAGCTTATGCATATGATAGAGGAGAAGAAGAGAAATGCTAAAGTTAGCGAGGCATACAGGGAGGTATGGGCTGTTTTCAGCATAGCAAACGAGCTCGGTATCAAGCTGGAGGAAGTTTCGCTCGAGAAAGAAGTTAAAATAGGCAACATTGTCTCAGGTTTGACGAACATTTCAACGCGTGGAAGGGTTGTCGCAATCCTTGAACCTAAGGAGATCGACTCTAACGGTGAGAAGATTCCGATAACTAGGGTTATTCTCGGGGACTCTTCAGGATGGTGCTACCTATACTTGTGGAGAGAAAAGGCTGGGTTACTACGGGAAATGGGCATCAGGGTTGGGGACGTGATTAGGGTGAGCAGAGCCTACAGTAAAGAGGGCAGGCTGGGGACTGTCGAGATCCACTTGGGTAATGTTGGAAGCGTTTCGAAGACTGAGGAGAGTTGGGATATGCCTGCTAGGGAAGCGTTCTTCAAGAGGGTCGGAGAAATAAATTATGCTGACAATGTTGTTAACGTTAAGGCGGTTATAGCCGGGGTTTCAGAGCTTAAACGGTTCCAGGATTCAAGGGGTGGAGAAGGAGCTGTTAGAAGACTGGTTTTGGCTGAGGAGGATGTTAGAGTACCATTAACCCTTTGGCAAGATCATTCTGAAAAAATATCTGAAAAGGATGTTTTTAACACCGTCCTAGTGGCGGGAGCAAGAGTTAGGAGGGGTTTAAGTGGGAAACTGGAGCTTGAGCTTGACACGCTTGGATGTTTAGAGGTCTTGGGTAAGACGGAGGATTTGGTGTACTCCTCTCTTTCTGAAATAGGCTCCAGCAGGCCCATCAACATTAAGCTGTACACGCTTAAAATATTCAATGGCAACATTGTTTCAGTCGGAGGTAGGGAAAGAAGAGTGATGGATATTATTGTTTCAGACGGTGATTCTTACGCTGTTTTGACAGCGTGGAACAATCTTGCAGATAGGTTGAAGCAGATAGGTGAAGGAAAGAAGATAGCTTTCCTGAATCTGATCCCCAAGAGCTGGGGGAGACAGGTTTTGCTCAGCACAGCTTCGTTTACAACGATAGTGGGGGTTGAGGAGGGTATTCTTGGCTTAAGGGCTCCTGAGAAGGTTTACAGGGTGGGTGAACTTGAGCCAGGCTTGAGGAAGATTCATCTGGAGGGAGTTGTATCTGTTAAGCCTGAG
>OGCI01002075.1_pt1 | contig 14449 bp, 11 predicted proteins | sample 1570021 | NCBI WGS metagenome assembly OGCI01 (sample SAMN06264664, study PRJEB24512) | hot springs metagenome | isolation source: Hot spring water | place: South Africa: Tshipise | collected 2015-06-21 | reverse complement strand
CGTTCACCACGGCACCGCCGAAGACGTGCGGTGGGAGACGCGGCGCCTGCTCAGGAACACTAAGAGGATAAGGAACTACATCTTCTCCACCGGGTGCGACGTTCCCCTGGAGGCCCCGTTGAAGAACCTGGAGGCCATGATGGGGGAGGTGCGTGCCTGGAAGCGCATTCCCTGAGGGGATACGCGGGTGTGAGCCCACGAGGTGTCCGTCGGGTCCTTGCGGCCGAATCGCTTGAGGTCACGGGAATGATGCGTTCGCGCGAAGGCAAGCTTCTCCGCCGTGCGAAGGCCTTGCTCATCGTGGCGTCCCTGCTCGCGGCGTGCACCGCCGCCGGACCGGGGAGCGCCGCGCAGGCGCAGGAACCCGGCCCCTCGCCCCGTTTCCCCATCCTTCTGGCGAACGGCGCCGTCTATCCCTGGGACTACGATCCCGGCGGCCTCCCCCCCTCCTTCCGGATCGACGGTTACCGGGAGGCAGGCCTCTATCTCGTGCAGTGCAAGGGAAGCGTGGAGGAGTCGTGGCTGGGGGAGCTGCGGGAAGCGGGAGGGAAGGTCCGCGGTTACCTCGCCTACAACACGCTGCTGGTGGCGATGGACGGGGAGGCCCGCGCGCAAACCGGCGGGCTGCCCTTCGTTTCGTGGACGGGGATATACCAGCCATATTTCAAGATCTCCCCCGCCCTGCAGCTGCGCCTGACCCAGGGCGGGGAGGCGACGGTGGTCGCCCTTCTCTACGACGGCGCGCTGCTGGACGGGACGGCGCAGGAACTGCGTGAGATGGGGGTGGAGGTCCTGGCCGGCGAGACGGATGCCTGGTGCGGACTGCTTGCCTTGCGCCTGTCTCCGGACATGGTGGACGAGGTGGCCGCCCTGCCGGCCGTGGAATGGCTGGAATTGTGCTCGGGGGGCACACTGGCGGGAGCCCCGACCCCTTCCGCGCGCGGCGCTGCGGGACGGGGTTGCCCCGGGGGGTTCGCCGCCGCTCCTACCGGTGCCCCGTGCAGGGTCGCTCTCGCGGACAGCGGACTGGCGGCGGGGAGCGTGGAGGACCTGCCGCAGGCTCTCGAGGGACGGGTGGCATCCCTCTTTTCCTTCCGTGGGGATGAAGGCGCGGACGCGTGCGGGCACGGGACGGCTGTGGCGGGAGCGCTGCTCGCGGGGGCTTCGCCGTCCGGGAACGCAGGCGATGCACGCTATCCCCTGGAGATAGCCGTCTATGCCACGGGGTACGGGGTCACCCCCCTGCCCCGGCCGCTCTCCATGGCCTCCCTGCTGGGGAAGGCGTACGGTGAGGGGGCAAGGGTGATCCTCAACGGAAGCGTCCCCGAGGGCAGGGAATCCCTGGGAGAATATGGTATTTTCTGCATGCAGAGAGACGCCTTCGCGTGGGATCATCCGGATATGACGATAGTGGAGCCGGCCGGTAACGAGGGAAGCGACGCGGACGGAGACGGGGTGGTCGACAGGGGTAACCTCCTGGGAGGGGCGGCGGCCAAGAACGTGCTGGCGGTGGGGGGCAGCGAGGGCCCGCGCGCGGCGGGGATCGCCTACGAGGTGCCCGCCTACGGGGAACTGGAGGGGATCTTCCCGGGGCGCTTTTCCGCTTCTCCCCTCAAGGAGGACAGGGCGGAAGGGAACCTCTCGGGCATGGCGGCGTTCAGCTCGCGGGGGCCCACCACGGACGGCAGGATTAAGCCGGACCTGATCGCCGCGGCGACCGGCGTGGCCACCTGCGCTTCGCCGGCGGCGCAAGGCTCCCCCGCCATGATCTACCGTGACGGAGATGCCGCCGTGCTCTACGGTACCAGCGTGGCCGCCGCGCTGGTGGCGGGAAGGATCGCCACGTTAAGGTCCGAACTTGCGGCCGCGAGGGGCGCGGCCCCGTCCGCCGCCCTCGTGAAAGCCTTTCTGTTGAACGGGGCCATGGACCTGTATCCCGGCCAGTACGGCGAGGGGAGCCTGGAGGTCCCCCGCGCGCCCAACCCGGTGGAGGGATGGGGTAGGTGCGATTTCGCCGCCCCCGCGGAGCGGGAGACGTGGCTGAGGGTGGTTGACGACACGGAGGGGTTGCGCAGCGGGGAGTCGCGTGTTTTCCGCGTGGAGGTAGGGTCCGGAGAGCAACTGAGGGTGACTTTGGCCTGGTCGGATTATCCCTCTCTGCCCGAGGCAAGACTTCACCTCGTGAACGATCTCGACCTGAGGGTGATCGACCCCGACGGGGCATTCTCTTACCCGAACGGGAGGACCTCCCGCGACCCCCTCAACAACGTGGAGAGGGTGGTCCTGGAAATATCCGGGAAGCCGGGGACCTACACCCTGGAGATAGCCGCCCCCAACGTCCCCATGGCCCCGCAGCCGTACGCGCTGGTGGTGCAGCTTTTCTGAGCCCTTGCTCGATGAAAGGAGCCCTCATGGGAAAGGACGACGCTTACCGCAGATTGCGCGAGTTCCTGGACCGCATGCCCCTGGGATTCCCTGCCACCCCATCGGGGGTGGAGATGCGCATCCTCAAGGCGCTCTTCACGGAGGAGGAGGCGGAGCTGGCCACGCTGCTCACGCCGTTTCCCGAGGAGGCGGAGGACATCGCCGCGCGTGGAGGCCTCGACGCCGCTTACCTCGAGAAGAGGCTGGAAGAGATGTCCCGCAAGGGGTTGATATTCCGCTCGCGGCGGGAAGGGCGCACCCTCTACAACACTGCCCCCTTCATGATCGGACTCTACGAGTACTCGGTGGAGAGGATGGACGGGGAATTGGCTGCCCTCTACCGGGAATATTACGAGGCGGCCTACATGGAGGAGATGGGCGCCAGCGGCGTTCCCGGCTTCAAGGTGCTTCCCCTCGGGGAACGGGTGAAGGCGGACCTCACGGTGTTCCCGTTCCTGGACCTGTTGGACCAGGTAAGGTCCGCGCGCGTGATCTCCGTGGCGCAGTGCATATGCCGCAAGGAAGCCGCGCTGCTCGGCGCGGGGTGCGGCCTCCCCATGGAGACCTGCCTCAGTTTCGGGGCGGCCGCGGAGTACTACATCGAGAACGGTACCGGTCGGGAGATAAAGGCCGCGGAGGCCATAGAGATATTGCGGCAGGCGGACGAGGCCGGGCTGGTCCACGCCGGCGCCAATACCAGGCACCTCTCCAACATCTGCAACTGCTGCCCTTGCTGCTGCGCCTCCATGAAGGGCATCACCAAGAAGGGCATGGACAAGCGCCTTTTCCTGAATGCGGTGTTCGAGGCGGTGGTGGACGGAGAGGAGTGCACGGGATGCGAGGCGTGCGTGGAGCGCTGCCCCGTGGGCGCCGTGCGCGTGGAGGAGGTGGCGGCGGTCGACCGGGAGAGGTGCATAGGGTGCGGCCTCTGCGCCGGGAGCTGCCCGAGCGGAGCGATCACCATGGCGCTGAGGGAGGACAGGGAGGAGCCCTTCGCGCGCATGGTGGACCTGGGGCTGGCCATCCTCGAGGGAAAGGCGGAACGGGCGCCTTACCGCCGGGGGCTTTGAGGCCTGCCACCCAGGCGCCTCTCCGGAGGACGGGCCCGCGCGCCGGGGTCCGGGCTCGCCGGGCGCCGGCGCGGACGCCTTGTGTTAGAATCGAGTCGTACGGGACCTCTGCGAAAAAGCGGGCCGCGCCCCGTGCCGCGCACGCATTTCGGTGCGGCGGGTGCTGCCCGGGGAGGGGTATCGGCTACCGGCAGGCCGGCTTCATACAGCCGCATGGAGAAGGAGGTGCGCGTATGGGTTACCGCATTGTGCAGGGATTTCCTTCCACTTCCAACAACGACTACCAGCTCAACGTGCCCACCATCTTGAGGCACGCGGCACGGAGCTTCCCGGAGGTGGAAATCGCTTCCAGGAACATGGATGGGAGCATGTTCCGCTACAACTACCGGGAATGCTACGAGAGAGTGTGCCGGGTGGCCAACGCGTTGAAGAGACTGGGGGTGGAGCCCGGAGACAGGGTCGGCGTGCTCGATTTCAACACGCACATGTTCGCGGAGCTCTTCTACGCCATTGCCGGGATCGGGGCTGTCCTGCTGCAGATCAACCCGCGCGTCTCCATGCAGGACCGCAGCTACATCATCAACCACAGCGGGGCCAAGCTGGTCTGCGTTTCCGATCTGCTCATCCCCTTGATAGAGCCCATCGCGCCGGAGCTGAAATCCGTCGAGGGATACGTCGTTATAACCGGCCGGCCGAAGGAGGAACTGCAGACACAGCTCAGCCCGCTCTATACCTACGGGGAGCTGCTCGAGGAACCGGAAGCCGAGTTGGATTGGCCGATGATAGACGAGAGGTCGGCGTGCACCGCGTGCTATACCACCGGGACCACCGGCAAGCCCAAGGGGGTCTACCTGTCCCACCGCGCCCTTTACCTCCACACCCTGGCGGTGGTCGCAAACCTGAACCTCAGCATGCACGACGTCATGCTGCAGATCACTCCCATGTTCCACGTGCTGGGGTGGGGCGCCTTCATCACCGGTCCCCTGGTGGGGGCGAAGATGGTCTTTCCCGGCCTGTACACCCTGGAGATGACCAACATACTGGTGGATCTCATGCTCTCCGAGAAAGTCACCGTGACCTGCGGGGCCCCCGCCATTTTCATGCCCATGCTGGAGTATATAAAGAAGATGGAGAGCAAACCGGATTTGCACGGGGCGCGCATGGTCTCCGGGGCGAGCGAGCCTCCCCTGGCCATGATGAAGGATTACTGGGAGCTGGGTAAGGCGGAGATCATCCATGCCTACGGCGCCACCGAAACCACCCCCCTGGTCTCCATCAACCTCCTCAAACCCTCGCTGCAGGGCCTGCCGGAGGAGGAGAGGTGGGACCTCAAGAGAAAACAGGGCATTCCCGTGGTGGGGATAGACGTGAAGGTCGTGGATGAGAGCGGGCAGGAGGTGCCCCACGACGGGAAGTCCGTGGGCGAGCTGCTGATAAGGGGCCCCTGGGTTACGTGTTCCTATTACGACGATCCCCGCAGCGCGGAGTCCTTCACCGAGGACGGGTACTGGAGGAGCGGGGACGCGGCGACCATCGACCCCAACAGTTACCTGAAGATCGTGGACCGCTTCAAGGACCTGGTGAAGAGCGGGGGCGAGTGGATCTCCACGGTGGACCTGGAGAACGCCATCATGGCCCATCCCGCGGTGCTGGAGGCGGGGGTGATAGGGGTGCCCCATCTGGAGTGGGAGGAGAGGCCGCTCGCCCTGGTGGTGCTCAGGGAGGAGCAGAAAGGTTCCGTCTCTAAACAGGACATCCTCGATTTCATCGCGCCCGGCTTCGCCAAGTGGCAACTGCCGGACGACGTGATCTTCGTGGACGAGCTCCCCAAGACATCGGTGGGGAAAGTCGCCAAGAGGCTGGCGCGCGAGGAGTTCAAGGACCACTACGGGGGAGGGAAATAGCGCATAGAGGCGCGCGTCCTACCGCGCGGGGCGGAGGCATAAAGCCCGCCTTGCTGAAATGGTGGTGCGCCCGGAAGGACTCGAACCTTCAACCTTGGGATTAAGAGTCCCCTGCTCTGCCAAATTGAGCTACGGGCGCACGCGATATATTATGAGAGCCGCCGCCTTAAAAGGCAAGACGGGTAAGCCGCATGGCAGGGGACAGAGCCGGCGCGGGAGGCGCGGGAGGCGCGATGCCGGCGCGGGAAAGGGCTACCGCCCCCGCAGGGGCGGTAGAAAGTAAAAACACGTTCCTTCCGTGAATATGCTGCCTTGTTACTTCTTCCCGGAAACCGCCTTCTTTAAAGCTGCGCCGGGCTTGAAGGACACCACCTTGGTGGCCTTGATCTTGATGGCCTCGCCCGTCCTGGGGTTGACGCCCTTGCGCGCCGCGCGCTTCTTCACTTCCCAGGTGCCGAAGCCGACCAGGGTCACTTTGTCACCCCTCTTCAGAGCGCCGGTAACCATCTTGATCATGCTGTCCACGGCCACCGCGGAGTCTTTCTTGCTCATCTTGGTGTCCTTGGCCACGGCATCGATCAGCTCCGCCTTGTTCATGTTTCACCTCCTTCTGACTACCGTTGTACACAATATTTATTCTCTTTCAGAGAAATTTTCCCTCTATTGCTCAAGAATAAACCTAAAAAAGCGCGTTTTTCTTTGGCGGCGCCTTTGCCGCCGCCGGTGGAGTATCTCCGGAAGCGGCATGAAAGCCGGGACGTGCCGGCGGTGCGGGCAAACCCACGTTCCGCCCCCGGGGATTTCAACAGGCGGCCGGCGAAGCGCAGCGCGGCCGGCAGGGCTTGGCGCGCCTTGCGCGCATCCTGGTTTATTCCTGCGAGGCCTCGCTGATGGCCTCCAGGGCCGCCTCGATGGCCAGCAGGACCCTCTCCCGCCCTTCCTTTTCGCGCGTCGCGAGCAGCGGCTCCACCGCCCGCTTGCTGCCAATCCTTCCCAGGGCCTTCACCGTCTCCAGGACGTCGCTTTCCACGTCGCTTTCCAGGAGGGGCAGGAGATAATCGATGGCGCGCAGGGCGTGCATCTCGCCCAGGGCCCGTGCGGCCACCGCCCTGACGCCCGCCGACTGGTCGGCGAGCATCTCGCTGACGGGGACCCACAGGGTGGGCTCGCCCATGCCGGAGAGTGACTCCACGGCGCGCAGCCTCACTATGCTCGCCGAGTCCCCCAGGGCTTCGACGAGGTAAGGGATGGCGCGGCGGTCCCCCAGCTTGCCCAGGGCGCGCACCGCGCTGTAGCGAAGGGAGAGGCTGTGGCTGCCCGTTATCTTGCAGAGATCCGGGACCACGTGCACGTCCCCAATGTCCGCCAGGGCATCGATGATGAATTGCCCGACCCCGGGAGTCTCCTTTCCCAGGCGCTCCAGCAGATGACGCACGGCGCGCCTGTCTCCGATGAGTCCCAGGGAGCGCGCGGCTCCCTTGCGCACGTCGGGATGGTCATGGGTGAGCGCCTCCACGAGGAAGGGGAAGGCCTTGTCGCCCTGGGCGGCGAGGAGGTCCGAGGCGGTCAGGCGCATATAGGGTTGCGGGTGGCCCATGGCCTCCACCAGGCCGCGCAGGTCGCCCTTTGCTGCCAATTTATGTAAATATTCGCGATCTTTCATGGCCCATTCATTTTATCATTTTACCCTACTGCCCGACACTCAGCCTCCGCGCGAGCAGGGAAGGCAGTCCGGCGGCAAGGATCTTTCTCTGCGTGGACGCGAGGTCGTAAGGGAGGAAGCGGAACTCCACGTACATCTCGTCGAGATCGAGGACGGCGAAGGTGGCCGCCGGCGTGCCTCCCCGGTACTGCCCGCAGCTGCCCACGTTGAACATGTAATGCGCCCCCGGCTTGATGGCGAAGCGGTCTCCGTCGCGCACCGCCGTTTCCTCCACCCGCCTGCTCTCCGTGTCGAAGGCGTAGGCGGCGCAGACATGGGTGTGCCCTATGCAGCAGAGTAGGTTGGCGGGGGGAGGATACTCCATGGTCAGGGACTTGAAGGCGTAAGCGGCCTCGAAGGAATCGAAGATGTACTCGTCGGGGTCGGAGGGCGATCCGTGGAAGGCGAAGAAGGAGCCGTCCACCTGGAGCTTGTCGGGCAGGGACACCAGCCATTCCCGGTAGCTTTCGGGCAGGGTCTCGTAGGTGAAACGGAGCGCCTCCAGGGCAAGGGGGTTCATGTTGGGGAGGTGCCGGTCGTCCAGGTCGGCAAGCCCCCGCTCGTGGTTGCCGCGGATGCAGCGCACGCCCCTTTCCCGCACCAGGTCCACGCAGGCGACGGGATCCGCGCTGTACCCTATGACATCGCCGCAACACAGCAGGGCATCCACGCCGAGGCGGTCCGCTTCCTCGAGCACCGCCTGCAGCCCCTCGAGGTTGGAATGGATGTCGGAGAAAACGGCATACCTCAAACCCGCCCCCTTCCTTTACGAATATGATTATATACTCACCGCCATCTGTTGGTAACGCGGGAGCGGCGCTGCGGGAAGGGTGCGCATGGGGCGCGGGTTCTTCCGCGGTGGGCGGTCGGGGGGAGCGGGAGGCCCCTTTCCCGGGTGGACTGACATGACCCGGTAAAGTTATCATCTACGTGAGGAAAGGAGCGGGAAATGAAGAGGATAGCGCTGTTTCTGGTCATGTCCCTGCTGCTGACCGCGGCGCTCGGTTGCGGTGGAGGGGAGAAAAGGGATGCGAGCAGCGAAGACGCCCTCTCCCTCTTGATGGAATCCAGCCAGGCCATGTCCGCCCTGTCGGGGTACCGCATGAACGGCACCATGGAGATGGGAATGGGAAACGCGGATGCCGGCGGCGGTTCCTTGAGCATGGAGATGGCCGGCGAGGTGGACAACACGGGGGAGAGCCCCGCCCAGCACATCACGGTGAAAATGGGGACGGTCGCCAGCGAGGCATACATCGTCGGCGATTACTACTACCAGGAAATACCGGGGCAGGGATGGATCAAGATGGACGTGGCCCAGTACCGCGCCCAGAACGTGAGCATGGGCATGGTGGACTCGCAGCAGTGGAAGTCCATAGCCGAGGCCGCTGAGGATATCGCGATCGACGAGGAGACGGAAGAGGAGACGGTCATTTCCCTGAAGCTGGGGGAGGAGTTCTTCCGCATGTCCTTCGAGAGCTACCGGGAATCCCTCTCCGAGGAGGAACGCGCGGAGATGCAGGAGTGGATCGACTACATGGAGGAGGGCATGCAGGGCTTCAGTGCGCGCATCCGCCTGTGGATTGGCAAAGGAGACCGCCTCGTACGGCGCATGGAGATGAGCTACCGGATGCAGAACGCGCAGGTGGGCTCGATGACCGGAGTGGCGGATATGGAGATTACCGATTACAACGCCGATATCCACGTCACGCTGCCGGAAGGGGCCGAAGGGGCGCGAGAGTTCTCGCCCTCGACCATACTCTGAGAGGGTGCGGCGGAGGGGCCGCCACGGCCCCGCGGCGGTCGGGATCGGAAGCTTGCGCGGCGAGCCGCGGCCCTGGCGCTACGCGGCCAGCGGGAGGAAGGTGTCCGTCTCTTTCGGGCAGGGAGGTCGCATATGTCCGATTACGCGGAAGGTAAGAGCCGCTGGTGGGGATGGGGCAACCTCGACCAGAGGTTCGACGTGGAAAACAGGGAGAACATCATGCCCTTCATGCGGGAGAGCCTGGGCATGAGCCTGGATGGGGACCGTTTCACCGATCCCAGCCTCGAGGAGATCGACCTTCCGGCGCCGCGGTTGGGAGATGACGTCCTCGCTTTCCTCAAGGACCTTTGCGGCCCGGACGGCGTGGCGGTGGACAGGTTCCAGCGCGTCAGCCACTCCATGGGGAAGAGCTACCGCGATCTCCTGCGCTACCGCCAGCGCCGCATCGAGCGCCCCGTGGACGCCGTCGTGTGGCCGCGGGAGGAGAGGGAGATAGGGGAGATACTCCGTCTCGCGGAGGAGAAGAACCTGGCGGTGATCCCTTTCGGCGGCGGATCCAGCGTCACCGGAGGGGTGGAGCCCATGGGTGAGAAGGCGGGCTTCATCAGCCTGGACATGGCGCGCATGAACCGCGTGCTCAAGGTGGACGCCACCTCCCACACGGCGCTTATCCAGGCGGGCGCCCTGGGGCCGGAGCTCGAGGAACAGCTCAATGCGCACGGCTTCACCCTGGGCCATTTCCCCGAGAGCTTCGACCATTCCTCGCTGGGCGGGTGGCTTGCCACGCGCGCCTCGGGCCGCCAGTCAACCGGCTACGGCGACATCGAGGACATGGTCCTGGCGCTGCGCATGGTCACCCCGCGGGGAGTGGTGGACACGCGCAAGGTGCCCTCCAGCGCCGCCGGCCCCTCCGTCCTGCAGCTCTGCGTGGGTTCCGAGGGATACATGGGGGTGATCACCGAAGCCTTGATGAGGATCCGGCCCGTTCCCCGGGTGCTGGACTACCGCGGCCTCCTCTTCCGTGATTTCGCGGCGGGCGTCTCCGCCGTGCGGGAGATGATGCAGCAGGGGCTCGTTCCCACCTGCGTCAGGCTTTCGGACCGCGCCGAGACCGCCCTGGCCAAGGCGTTCCGTTCCACCACGGGACCCAAGTGGAAGAGGAAAGGGGAGGAGGCGGCGCTGCGGCTGCTCGCCAGCCGCGGCTATTCCTTCGACGACGGCGCCTTCATGGTGCTTGGCCTGGAAGGCGAGCAGGACGACGTGGATTACCTGCGGACGGGGATCCTACAGCTCTGCAGGAGGTTGGGGGGCTTTCACCTGGGGACCAGCCCCGGCAAGCAGTGGTACCGCAGCCGCCACGAAACCGCCTACTTCCGCGAGCAGCTGATCAACTGGGGGGTCATGGTGGATACGCTGGAGACCGCCACCACCTGGGACAACCTCCTGCACCTTTACGGAGAGGTCCAAGGCGCCCTGAGATCCGCGCTGGAGGAGGGCGGGGCGAGGTGCATGGTGGCCTGCCACCTCTCGCACGCTTACCCGGAGGGCGCATCGCTCTACTACACCTTCTTCGCCCCCATGGCCGGCGAGGGGGAGGAGGAGGCCCAGTGGGAAAAGGCCAAGAAGGCGGCTTCCGAGGCCATCATGGAGTACGGGGGCACCATCAGCCACCATCACGGCGTCGGCTACGAGCACGCCCCCTGGATGCGCAGGGAGGTGGGAGAGATATCCATCGAGGCCCTGCATGCGGTAAAGAAAGTCATGGACCCCGCCGATATCATGAACCCGGGAAAGCTGTTGCCGTGATGTGAAAATGAAGGAAACGCCCATCTTCGTGTACGGCGCGCTCAAGCCGGGCGAGAAGATGTTCCGCCACATCAGCCACACGGTGAGGAACGCCATTCCCGCCTGCGTGCCGGGACGCCTCTACGAGACGCCCTTCGGTTATCCCCTGCTCATCCCCTCGCAGGGGGAGGAGGAGGGGCTGATCAACGGCGTCATCCTCCTCCCCCTCGAGGGCTGTTACGAGGAGATGGTGCGCATCATCGACGTCATCGAGGGGGAAGCCGGTTTCGAGAAGGGGGAGATGGAGGTCATCCTGGAGGACGGCAACCGGGTTCCGGCCATCGTCTATTTCTACCAGGAGGCGCCCCCCTACGCCCGGCCCTATTTCGGGACGGACTGGCCCCAGGTTCTTTAAGGTTTCGTGCGGGCGCTCCGCGGGGAGGGTTCCCGCCGGGCGCGCGGGTAAGCGGCGTGCCCGAAAAGAGTTACCGGCGCGGCACCGGCATGGGCGGGGCGGGAAGCGTTTCGAGGGCCGTTGCGGGGCATGGTATAATCTGCCAGATAACGCGCCGCCTCGTGGAAGGCCTCTTCGCGGGGCGGCGGCTCAACCGGCTTCCTCCGCCGCCGGCTCGAGGGGCAGGGCCAGGTAGAAGGAAAGCCCCGCCTTGCCGGACATCTCCATGCGCAGGGTGCCCCCGGCCTCCCTCGCCAGTTGGGAGGCCAGCCGGTATTCCATGACCAGGGTTGCCATCTCGCCCTCCGCCTCGGCGGGGGGCCAGCGGTCTATGGCCGAGGCCTTTTCCGGGGGGAGAGCGAGGTTGGGGCAGCGGACGTGCAGGGTGATGCGGTTATCGCGGTGGGCGCACCAGGCGGAGACTATCTTGCCGTCCTGGGAGCAGCGCAGGGCGATGTCCAACAGGTTGTAGAGGAGGTCGAAGAGATGGGAGGGGTCTCCCGAGAGCGCCGGGAGCCCTTCCAGGAAACGCAGGCTCAGCGCGACGCCCCTCTCCGCGTGGATGACGTCGAGCAGGGAGGCGGCCTCGGAGAGCGCCTCCGAGAAGTTGACCCTCTCGCGTTCCGGGCGCGCGGGTTCCCGGGCCAGCTCCAGTATGCGCATGAGGTCGTTGATCATCCCCTCCAGGCGGGACGCCGAGACCCGGATGAAGCCGAGGGACTCCCGCCTCGCCTGATCATCCAGTTTGTCCCAGTACTGGAGCAGGGTAAGCGAGTAGCCGATGATGGAGGTGAGGGGGTGCTTTATTTCGCGGGCCGCGATGCCGGCCATGCGCCGTGTCTCCTCCGCGCGGTGCAGCAGCAGGGACATCTTCTCCGCCATCTCCATGCGCTCCCTCTCGCGCTCGCTCAGCAGCCGCGCCGCTTCCCTGCGGTCCTTCTCGGAGCCCAGCAGGTAGCCGGCGAGGAGGCAGAGCGGGAGGCTGAGCAGCACGGTGATCACGGCGGCGGGGGACTCGCGCAGCAGGCTCGCGGGAGTGCCCGAGGAGATGAGGTAGTGGAGGAGGAAGAGGAGGCCCGCGTAGGCGGCGGCGAACGCGCATCCCGCTACCGCGTAGCGGTACTTGAGACGGCTCATGCCCAGGCCACCCCCTTCCGGGCGATCGCTTGCCTTCACGTGGCAGCGCCCCGCTTCTCCGGCGTGCGCTGCCCCCTGTTTCCTTGTCGCACCCAACACACTTATTACCTTTATTACCCAGGATGTGGGGGCGATTAACCTTCCTCAGGCGTGAGAGGCGGAAAGGCGTGGTTGCTGGCGGCCGGAGGAGGTGGAGGCGTCCCTTTACGGCGCGCCGGGCAGGTCGGGTGGATGCACCTGGGTGTCCACGCCGATGAGCTGTCCTTGCCGGTAGAGCAGGACCGCCTTTTCGTAGACGATGAAGACGTTCTCTGGGAGGAGGCTCTCCTCGACCTCGTGGGTGAAGAGGGGCTCGCCGAGCAGGGCAGCAGCCTCCTCGGGGGTGAGGAGGAGGCTGAAGTCCTGGGGGCGCAGGGAGGTGGGGGGGTATTCCGCGGACTCGTCCTCCACGGGCTCCTCGCCGAAGAGGCGCCCGTTGTCGAAATCCAGGGCCTTGCCGCGCGCGTAGTAGATCCACCTCTCCACGCGGTCCTGGCTGTAGGGGTCTATGGAGATGAAGAAGTGATCCGGGTAGCCATATTCCGCCACGGCGCGGCTCTGGTCGGCGGAGAGGCCGGCGACCGGCTCGTAGGCCGCGCTCTCCCCTTCCTCGCGGAGCGGGGGGACCTGGCGTTCCCCGCAGCCGCACGTGGCGAGGGCGAGCGCGAGAAGCACGGCGGCGAGGAGAAGGGTGGCGAGGGCGAGCGCGGCGAGGACCGGCGACCCTCCGTGCTTCCTACGGCGGCGACCTGCATGCTTCCCCATGCCTTGATTATAGGGAGGTGGAGGGGAAGGGTGGTAGGGATGCGGCCCGTGGAGGGCGACCCCCGTATGGTTCCCCGCCCCTTGCGCTGTGGGGGACGGGCTCGCGGGGGGTCGCGGCGTGGACATCGCTGCAGGCGGAGCGCCCTCGGGAAGGCTTGCAGCCGCGCCGCGTCCGCGCCGCGTAAGCGCGCCCAAGGAGAAAGGGCCCCGGTTTCCCGGGGCCCTTGGTTTCACCCCTGCTCGAGAGTCTCGCGGTCTATTGGAACTGGTACGCCATGAGCCCTATCCACCAGAGGCCGTAAACGAGGGGAGCCAGCAAACCGCTCATATCAAGCATCCCGAAGTTTTTATTGATGTAGTACTTGCCGGCCTGGCCATTGATAACATAATGCCCCTTGTTGTAACCGCTTGGCGGCCAGGTGCACAGCTTGTAGAAGGGACAGGTCTGGTTCCAGCCCCGGGCATCCTTCACCCAGACCCTGTAGGTCCCGGGCTTCAGGCCGCGGAACTGGTAGTACCCCCACTCGTTGCTCTTGGTGGTGGCCACATTCCTGCCGTTCCTGTCGGTGAGCATCACCGTCCAGCCCTCGCGCGTAGGCTCGTAGAAGTCCCTCGCCAGGTTGGCGTTCATGTCGTGCCATACCGTGCCGGAGATGAGGACGGTGGTTGACTGGATGCGGAAGGCCCGAAGGTCGGCGCTATCACCCACCTCGAAGTACCAGCGGTACCAGAGGTTGGAGGAATCCAGCGAGATGATCCGCTCCGTGCTGCCCACCGGTATGAAAGTCTGGTCGGTTATCAGTTCCAGCTTGTAGTAGGTCCTCACGCGCGGGTCGGCCACCACCGGCAGGTCTTTCCAGCCCACCCAGCCGTGTTCGGCGTGCCAGATGAAACCCCCGGCGTGAGTGCTCTGGCTGTCGTAGAGCTGCCATTCGCCGTTCTCGTCCTTCTTGTAGAGGTTGACGATGATGTCGTCAACCCCCTCGTTGCGGGAGTTGGTCTCCTTGGGAAGGACGGCGTCGTCCCACACCACCGCCTCGATCCTTCCTATGTTCTCCACTGGGAGGCAGGAGATGCACCTTATCTTGAAGGCGCGCAAGTCAGCATTATCGGCGACCTCGAAGAACCAGCGGAAGTAGTTGTTGGAGCTGTTCAGCCTGACGATCCTCTCGGTGCCGTTCAAGGCCTGGAAGGTGTCGTTGGCCACCAGCTCCAGCTTGTACTGGGTGGTCGCCCGCAAGTCCTTCACGACCGGCAGGTCTTTCCAGCCCACCCAGCCGTAGGGGACGATCTTGGAATAACCTCCCATTCCGGTCACCTTGCTGCCGCAGAGGTCCCATCCGCCGTCCCTGTTCTTCCGGTAAAGGTTCACGGTGAGGCCGTTGATCCCTTCCGAGCAGGAATCCG
>OGCI01002074.1_pt1 | contig 14450 bp, 13 predicted proteins | sample 1570021 | NCBI WGS metagenome assembly OGCI01 (sample SAMN06264664, study PRJEB24512) | hot springs metagenome | isolation source: Hot spring water | place: South Africa: Tshipise | collected 2015-06-21 | reverse complement strand
TCTGACGCTTTAGCTGAAGCGATGGTCAACCTGATGCGGATGGATGCGCACAGTCGGCGGCAGATGGGGCTGGCAGGACGTCAGCACATCGTGGAGAATTACAGTATCGACCGTGTGGTAGCGATGTAGGGGGAGTTATCCTGATATTTTGATTTCTACGGAGCGAGAGATCAAATGCCGGTGAACAATCGTCTTTTGTTCGTAATTACCGGATTGGCGGTAGGCGGCGCCGAGACTCAGATGACCAGGATAGCCACACGACTGAGGCAACGCGGTTGGATCGTTCGCATCGTCACTCTGCTCCCACCCAAAGCGTATGTACAACATTTGGCACAATCGGATATTTCCGTCGACACCCTGAACATCCGCTATAAGCTGCCGGACCCGTGCCCGCTTTTGCGCCTTGCGCGCATCATTCGAAGTTGGAAGCCCTCCATCGTGCACAGTCACATGGTTCACGCTAACCTGCTGGCGCGTATCACTCGATTCATCTCGCCCATGCCACTGCTCATGTGCACCGCACACAACATCAACGAAGGAGGTCGTCTACGCGAGATACTGTATCGCGTTACCGACCGCCTGTGCGACCTCACCACACACGTGTGCAGGGAGGGAGCAGAACGTTACGTAAGAATCAAAGCTGTCCCAGCGCACAAAATCCGCCACGTCCCCAACGGCGTAGACGTTGAAGCCTTCCGTCCAGACCCCGTCGCGCGCCAGCAGATACGTGCACAGCTGGGCGTGGATGACCACTTCGTGTGGCTGGCTGTGGGACGTCTTGAAGCACAAAAGGACTATCCCAACCTGTTAAACGCCTTTGCCACGGTACGCGCCCGGAGTTCAGCCGGTCTTCTATTGATTGCCGGAGATGGTCCGCTACGCGCCGACATGGAGAGGCTTGCAAACACACTCGGTATACAGGATTGGCTAAGGTTCTTGGGAATGCGCCGCGACATCCCACAACTGATGAACGCTGCCGACGCCTGCGTCCTTTCCTCGTCGTACGAGGGACTGCCGATGGTTTTGTTAGAGGCACATTCCATGGCACTGCCAATCGTCGCGACGGACGTTGGCGGCAACAGTGAGATAGTTACCGACGGTGTCACAGGTCTGTTGGTAGCGCCGCATGATTCTGACGCTTTAGCTGAAGCGATGGTCAACCTGATGCGGATGGATGCGCACAGTCGGCGGCAGATGGGGCTGGCAGGTCGTCAGCACATCGTGGAGAATTACAGCATGGAATTTGTGATAGACACATGGGAGGCTCTATACCACGAGCTACTGGAGGCAAAGGCACGTGGGTCTCGGCACCGGGCATAAACTAGATGGTTTCAGCAGAATACCACACTACTCTTGCGCATATCTTACCGAGAGGGTACGAGAATACTGACGGTCATGGCTTTCAAACTGGTATATACTGCGACATCGCCGCTGTTTCTAAACTTCCTCAGGAGACAGATAGGTTTCCTTAGGGAAGAGGGTTTCCGCATCTGTATCGTCTGTTCGCCGGGAGAGCAACTTCAGAAGTTCGTGGAGCAGGAACAGGTGCCCGGCTACGGCGTCGAGATGCCGCGTCGTATCACGCCCATCAAGGACCTCGTGGCGCTGAGCCAGTTGTGCAGCATCCTGCGCCGGGTGCGTCCGCATCTCGTGCACGCTAACACGCCGAAGGGCGGACTTCTGGGCATGGTCGCCTCTTATCTCTGTCGGGTGCCAGTACGAATTTATCATGTTCATGGACTGCCGTTTATGTCTGCTTCGGGCGGTAAGCGCAGGCTATTGCGCTGGACGGAGAAGATTTCCTGTCGACTGGCACACTCAGTCCTGTGCGTCAGTCACTCTGTGCGCGAGGTCATGGTGCGGGAACGGTTGTGTCCACCCGAGAAGGTCAGGGTGCTAGCGTCTGGCAGCGTGCAGGGTGTCGACGCGGACGAGCGGTTTAATCCAGACCGCTTTCCGGACACCCTACGCCACCAGCTGCGGGCGAATCTGGGCATACCAGACAAGGCTGTTGTAGTTGGCTATGCTGGCAGGATTGTCCGCGACAAAGGCATGGAGGAACTAGCGCAAGCGTGGCAGATGCTGCAGGCAGAGTATCCGCGTCTGTACCTTCTGCTGGTTGGCGACTTCGAACCACAAGACCCGGTATCGGACAGTGCACGCAAGACACTTACATCTGCCCCCAGGGCGATTATCACCGGCTGGGTGGAGGATACCGCCCCATATTATGCCACTATGGACATCCTTACCCTTCCTTCCTACCGCGAAGGTTTTCCGAACGCGCCGCTAGAAGCAGCCGCGATGGGTATTCCTGTCATTGCCACCAATATACCGGGCTGTACAGACGCGGTCGTAGACGGCATTACTGGTACGCTGGTACCGCCTCATGATGCCAGCGCACTAGCGCACGCTATCGAGCGGTACATACGCCAGCCGCTCCTGCGTTCACAACACGGACGGGCTGGGCGTGAACGCGTTCTCACCCAGTTCCGTCAGGAGGTAATCTGGCACGCATTGCTGGACCACTACCGTTCACTTCTGGAGCAGCGAGGCCTCTCTTCTGACGACCTGCTACACGGTGCACCACAGTGACCCTGTTTCGGTTGTGCGGAGACGGCAGGTGCTTTCAGATGTCACGGCGAAGTGTCTGTCCGAGAAGCGCAAACGACCTTGGGAACTCAGATGCTTCAACGTAGCCCAGCACTTAAACGTCTGATGGATGTCTGTCTGGCATCGTTTGCCTTGCTGCTGCTGGCATTGCCGATGTTGTTCATAGCATGCCTGGTGCGCCTGAGCATGGGCAAACCGGTATTGTTTCGACAGCAGCGCCCCGGATTGCACGATAAGCCGTTCACGCTGATAAAATTCCGCACGATGCGCGATCTTCGGGATGCACACGGCAACCTTTTGCCAGATGACTTGCGTCTTACCCAGCTCGGACACTGGTTGCGCAGCACAAGCCTCGACGAACTGCCGGAGCTGTTCAACGTGCTGAAAGGAGAGATGAGCCTGGTTGGTCCTCGTCCGTTACTTATGGAGTATCTGCCGCGATACACCCCCGAACAGGCAAGACGTCATGAAGTCAAACCGGGTATCACCGGGTGGGCGCAGATTAACGGACGGAATGCACTCACCTGGGAGGAGAAATTTGCACTGGACGTATGGTACGTAGATAACTGGGACCTGTGGCTGGATATTAAGATACTGTGGTGGACTATCTGGAAGGTTTTGCAGCGCGAAGGCATCAGTGCACAGGGGTGCGCGACCATGCCGGTCTTCACAGGCACGAAACAGGAGGAGAACGGCAGGACATGAGCCGATCGGTTGCAGTGATCGGGGCAGGCGGACATGCCAAGGTGGTCATCGCGACGCTCCGAGCCGCGGGGTTCACCGTGCAGGCGGTGTTTGATGATAACCCCTCACGCACGGGGTTCGAAGTGCTGGGCGTCCCCGTGCTGGGACCGATTGACTCGCTGGTGAACGCTGGGTTTTCCGTGGCAGTGATCGCTATCGGAGATAATGCCGTGCGCCAACGAATCGCGCAGCGCCTGACGCACATGCAGTGGTTAACCGCAGTGCACCCGAACGCGTGGGTGCATCCGTCGGTAAGACTTGGGGCAGGCACTGTGGTGTTTGCCGGAGCGGTGATACAACCTGAAGCCGTCGTTGGCGAACATGTTATCATTAACACGGGCGCCACCGTCGACCACGAATGTACTGTGCATGATTTTGCACATATTGCTCCCGGTGCGCATCTGGCTGGCAGGGTGACCGTAGAAGAAGGCGCGTTCGTTGGCATGGGCAGCAGCGTGATACAAACAGTACGGATCGGGGCGTGGACGACGCTGGGGGCGGGTGCGGTGGTAACACAGGACATTCCTGCTCATGTGACCGCAGTGGGAGTGCCGGCGCGTGTCGTCAAGCGACATCCGGAGACGATGGAGGACTGTCATGAGTAGCAAGCTGTTACAGGGGTCAGCACCCTCGCGGCAGGTGAAGCCTTATGCTCCATGGCCCCACTTCCAGGAAGATGAGATCGAGGCGGTAGCAAACGTGCTACGCAGCGGCAACGTCAACTACTGGACAGGAGAGGAGAGCAGACAGTTCGAGCGGGAGTTTGCGGAGTTTGCCGGTTGTTCCTACGCTGTGGCAGTAGCAAATGGGTCGGTCGCGCTGGAGCTGGCGTTGTACGCGCTGGGTATCGGCGCAGGTGATGAGGTGATTGTTACTCCACGCTCGTTTGTGGCTTCTGCAAGCTCGGTGGTATTGCGCGGGGCAAAGCCGGTTTTCGCCGATGTGGACCCCGACAGCGGGAATATCACTGCCAGCAGTATCCGGGCGGTGATTACGCCCCGCACGAAAGCCGTGATTGCAGTGCACCTTGGTGGATGGCTGTGCGAGATGGACGAGATCCATGCGGTGGCGCGCGAGTATGGGCTGAAAGTGATTGAAGATTGTGCGCAAGCACATGGAGGTACATACAGGGGACGCCCTGCAGGCAGCCTGGGCGATGTTGCGGCATGGTCGTTCTGTCAGGACAAGATCATGACAACCGGGGGCGAAGGAGGCATGCTGACCACCAACGACCCGGAGGTATGGGAGAAGGCATGGTCATATAAGGATCATGGCAAGAGCTACGACGCGGTATATCATCGACGGCATCCCCCCGGTTACCGATGGTTACACGAATCGTTCGGCACCAACTGGCGAATGACCGAACTGCAGTCAGCTATCGGCAGGGTGGTACTGCGAAAGGTACCGCACTGGGTGCAAATCCGTCGCCGAAACGCGCAGGTGCTCACTGAGGGGCTGAGTGGCGTCGAGGGGTTGCGTATCCCGTCGCCTCCCGCACACATTGGGCACGCCTATTACAGGCTTTACGCCTATGTCCGTCCCGATCTCCTTAAACCCGGCTGGGACCGCAACCGCATCATGGTGGCAATCAATCAGGCGGGTATTCCGTGCACAGTTGGTAGTTGCAGTGAGGTGTATCTCGAGAAATGCTTCGAACGCGCTCACCTGCAACCCTCAGGACGACTGCCTGTAGCCAAACAGCTGGGCGAGACCTCCCTGGCATTTCTCGTACACCCGACGCTTGACGAAGAGCACATGCAGGACACTGTGGCAGTGGTATTGAAAATAATGCAGATGGCGTGCTGTTAACTTTTCGAGATTTGCTGAGTCAGTACCTGACTAGAGAAGCGGGATTTGGAGGAGGACGTCTGACGATGAGCCTGTACCGCACGCTCCACGTGGGAAGGGTTGTCCGCCTTGTCATCGATGCAAGTTTGGTAAACCTGTCGCTTCTGCTGGCTTATCTCGTGGATTATTTGTGGGTAGTGGGCATCACGGGGAGCGTTGCTAATGCACCAGCCGCTTTGCGGGAGTCTACCGTCTCGTTCCTTCGTTCCAGCACGCTTCTTTCTCCTATCGCACTACTGGTGTTCGCGCTCAGCGGTTTCTACACTCATAGCCGACTTTATCAGGGACGATACAAAGCTATAATCATCCTGCAGGCAGTAACGCTGGCGTATCTCTTGACCGGCTTTCTAGCCTACCTTCTGCCAGCTCTTCTCGCCTTCGATCGCAGCACGCTCATCCTTTCCTGGGTGTTTACTCTGGCTTCTGTAATGACTGTGCGACTGGCGGGACGGTTGTGGAAAGTATTGGCTTCGGTCGAGCGGCGCTACCTCGGAACACTTCTTCGCGAGCGTCCTGTGCGCAATGTGCTGGTCATTGGAGGTGCCGGCTACATTGGTTCCGCTCTGTTACCGAAGCTCCTCGAGAAGGGGTATCACGTTCGGCTGCTGGATTTGTTCCTTTACGGTATGGATTCCATAGCAGAGTACGTCGCACATCCGCGACTGGAAATTGTACGTGCGGACTTCCGACAGGTGGACAAGGTGGTGGAGTGTATGCAGGGAATGGACGCCGTAATCCATCTGGGCGGGATTGTAGGCGACCCTGCATGCGCCCTTGACGAGAACCTCACCATTGAGGTGAATCTGGTCGCGACGCGCACCATTGCCGAAATAGCAAAAGGCTTCGGCATCAGCCGTTTCGTCTTCGCAAGCACCTGCTCCGTTTATGGCGCCAGTGATGAGGACCTGGACGAACGTTCCGTGCTCAATCCGCTGTCGCTCTATGCTCGGAGCAAAATCGCGTCGGAGCGGGTGCTGCTCAACCTGTCTTCTCCTACCTTCTCGCCGGTGATTCTGCGGTTCGGTACGATTTATGGACTATCTGGGCGCATTCGGTTTGACCTGGTGGTCAATCTTCTCACTGCCAAGGCGATTACTGAGGGCAAAATCACCATCTACGGAGGTGACCAGTGGAGACCATTCGTGCACGTTGACGACGCCGCCGCAGCCGTAGTGAGGGTGCTGGAGGCACCCTTGCCGCTTGTGCGTAACCAGATATTCAATGTGGGATCGGACGACCAGAACTATACCCTGCAGCACGTTGGAGCGCTGATCCAGCGTCTGGTTCCGGAGGCAGAGCTGATAGTGATGGGTACAGACGGTGACCGACGCAACTATCGCGTTAACTTCGGTAAGATTCAGCGCGTGCTGGGCTTCACACCGCAGTGGACGCTGGAGGCTGGTGTGAAGCAGGTCATCGACGCTCTGCGCAGTGGAACCATTGGCGACTACAAAGATGCCCGCTACAGCAACGTGAAATTCCTCAGCGAGGAAGGTGTCTCCCGACTCATCCGGACCGAAAACGGGTGGGCATCTGAGATGATTCAGGAGATACCGCAGTTGTCCCTGCCCACTATGCCAAATGCAGGTTGACGTACTGGTTATAGGCGCGGGGATTGTGGGACTGGCGGTCGCTTTCCGCCTGACACAATACTACCCCGATTGGCGCGTAGCCGTAGTCGAAAAAGAACCGGACATCTCTTTGCACCAGTCCGGACGGAACTCTGGTGTGCTGCATTCGGGCATCTACTATCGTCCGGATAGCGAAAAAGCATTAACCTGCCGGGCTGGCAAACAGCTCATGCAGGAGTTCTGTGACAGCGAAGGCATCCCATACGAAATCTGCGGCAAGGTCATTGTGGCTGGAGATGAGAACGAGCGGGCTGCCCTGAGGAGTCTGTACGAACGCGGGAAAGCAAACGGAGTACGCTGTCAGTTCATCGATTCGTCGCGGCTGCGGGAGCTGGAACCATCTGTGCGCGGCGTTGAAGCGATCCACGTCGCGGAGACGGGTATCGTAGATTTCCGGAAAGTCTGCCACAGGCTGGCACACCGGATCGGCGAGGCAGGCGGTTCCGTGCTCACTAGGGCAAGGGTGATTAGAGTTGACGAGCGCTCTTCCGAAGTGATCATACAGACTACCAGATGCGATTTTCGGGCTCGGTATGCCGTGAACTGCGCAGGACTTTACTCTGATCATATCGTGCGGCTGAGTGGACAACAACCACCTGCCCAAATCATCCCGTTTCGCGGGGAATACTATATGCTGACACCAGATGCGCACCATCTCTGCCGCAACCTGATATACCCCGTGCCTGATCCCCGCTTCCCCTTTCTCGGGGTGCATTTCTCACGCACCATTGAGGGAGAGGTCGAGTGCGGACCCAATGCCGTGCTGGCATTTGCGCGGGAAGGCTACAGCAAAGCCGCGGTGAACCTCGGCGAGCTCTGGCAAACGTTAAGCTATCCCGGCTTCCGCCGGCTAGCAAGACGTCACTGGCGGATGGCGCTGGCGGAAGGTTGGAGGTCATTGCACAAGCGCGCCTTTGTCAAAGCACTTCAGCGGCTGGTACCGGAGGTTCGGGCAGAGCAGCTGGTGCCTGCTCCGGCAGGTGTGCGCGCGCAGGCGGTGGCACCTGACGGTACATTGCTGGATGACTTCGTGTGGATAGACACCGCGCGCATGGTGCACGTAGTCAATGCACCCTCTCCCGCTGCAACCGCGTCGCTCGCTATGGCTGAGCGTATTGTGCAGCGGCTATCGAGGAGGTTCTAGCCATGCGCGCTGCTTTCGCGGTCCTGTGGATCGGTCTTATCGTTCTGCCGATGAAGGCTGACGACATCACTGCTGTGACCGCACCGGAAAACCTGCTGGTGCTGGCGGGCTATGCTGAAGGTCTTTCCCTCCTGAGTAACCGCGTGTGGAGTACGGACGACTTGCTTCAGATGACGGACACCCTGCCCGTGGAAAGGCGCCATCCCCTGCGCCGGCTTCTGCTGGGCAACCCGGAACCCGAAGCGAAAAGCATTCATGGCTTCGCCTTTCTCACCGCGGAAGACGCGCCGCGCTTGGCATGGCGCATCGGTGGGATAGCCTCGCTGAGCACGGAAGCCGACTTCGTCTTCACTCTGGATACAGCACGTTCACTCTACGAGCAGCGCCCGATTCTCTCGTGGATAGACACCGCGCAGGTGCGCCTCTACACCTCGCTCGGCGAATGGCGCATCGGGCAGGCACCACTGCGCTGGGGAGGCGGTTACTCCGGCGCGATGCTCCTGTCGGATACGGCACCGCCCCTGCCGCACGTCAGTTACCAGAAAGATTGGCATCTGGGAAGATGGCTGGGCACCTGGCGGTTTCAGCAGATAGTGGCGATGTTCGAGGAAGATGGGTCGCAGCGCTACGTGATGGCGCGTCGTCTGAGCCGAGACCTCTCGAACCGGTGGCATCTTTCTTTCTCCGAAGCGTTCAAGTCCAGCAAATTGCCTCAGGGAGCCGCTGCGCTGGTGACCCCTTTCTATCTCTATCAGTACGCCACCATGTGGTGGTACTATGACGGAAAGGACGAGTGGTTCAACTACCTCGCCGACATACAGTTGCAATACCGTTTCGGCCAGCAGCAGGTGTATCTGGAGTTGCTGCTGGACGACCTTCAGGCACCGCGCTGGCTCACGAGGTTTCGTTACCGTACGCCACGCAAATCGGGAGTGTTGCTGGGCTACCATCATACATTCCCTCACAACGCACGCATTACCATCGAAATCGCACACACTGACGGCAACCCGGGCGGCGGAGTATACAGCTATAAAGACCCCCGTAACCGCTGGCGCTACCGCGACTCCGTGCTGGGACATCCAGTGGGAACCAACCGCGACATGCTGTGGATACGCCTCGATACCCCTCTTGGCAGACGGGGATACCTCGCCATCGAGCATGCCAACACCCGTCTGGCGAACGCCTCCCCTGAGGTGCCGGTAGGCAGAGAGTGGACAGTGTACGCATACTACCTGTTGGATGATGCCCTCTTCGCCGGGGTAAGGCTCCAGCGCCACGAGAACAGAGACAGCACCGACACACGATGGCTTCTTCAGGTCGGTCAACTGTTCTGATAGCAGCGGTCGGATGTTATCTCAACGACAAAAACAGCATTCTTGCCAGATTTCGCTTGGCTCACCGACAAGCACTTGACTCCAACCGACACATTCCTCTAAAATCATTCTAACGTTTTGACTGAGTGTCACATTTCGGTTTTTCTTGCAAAGGAGGTTTGTCAATGAGAGGGTTCGCACTGGTCGTTGCACTCATGGCGCTGGTGGTGCCGGTGTTCGCGGGTATTCCCGATGTGGAACCGCTGAACAACACACTGGCGGGCGCTGCGCCAAGTCTCAACTACCCCACACCTTGGGCAGATGTTGGAGTCCTGAGACTGACGCCAAACGACACCGATTTCATCCGAATCTGGCTCGATGCGGGTCACTTCATCTCCGCAGTGACCCACCCGATGGATGACCTGACCGACCCCGACACGGTGATGGCTCTGTTCGACGGGGTGAGCTCGACGGCTCTCGTGTGGAACGATGACGGCGGCGCCGGTTGGGGCTCGGTGATCCGGTGGCAGTCGCCGACCTCAGGCTGGTATTACCTCGCTATCACCGGCTGGCACGGAAGCGCCAACCAGAACCTGCTCAGCTACTATCAGGGAGCCACCCATTCCCAAGACGGTCCCTACATGCTCACTATCGGCGTTTCGCCCGTGCCTGAACCTGCCAGTCTGTTTGCACTCGGTATGGGCGTGGCAGGGCTAGCTGCCGCGCGCAGACGGCGAAAATAGGCAAGGACATCCGCTAATACGATGTAATCTGCACGAGGGTCACAGCAACCGTGACCCTCTTTCTTTACGTGCCGTACAGCCTGTCGCCAAAGTCGCCGATGCCGGGAAGGATGTACTTTGCCGGGTTCAGCTCTCTGTCCAGCGCGGCGGCATAGATGGGCACGTCGGGATGGTGCTTCGTTATACGCTCCACTCCTTCTGGCGCCGCCACAATGCACACCAGAATCATCGCCTCTGCGCCGCGACTGCGAATCGCTGCCAGCGCCTGATCCACCGAACCGCCAGTAGCCAGCATCGGATCAATGAGCAGAACGGTGCGCCCCTCTACCGGCGGCAGTTTCAGGTAGTACGAGTTCGCTACGGCAGTGGCGTGGTCGCGCTCCATGCCAATGTAGCCCACCGAGACATCCGGGTAAAGGTCTACCACCGCCTCCAGCATCCCCAGTCCCGCCCGCAGAATAGGCACCACGACCAGTCTTGTGCTGAGCACGGTACCCTGCGTCTCCTCCAGCGGTGTTTCCACCGCAACTGACTCCACTGAAAGGCTCCGGGTGGCTTCGATCGCCAGAATAGTGGTCAGCTTGCGGGTCAAGGAACGGAAGACTTCAGGGGGAGTATGTTTGTTGCGCAGTTGGGTCAACAGGTGCTGAGCCAGCGGGTGGTCCACCACGTGCAGATTACTCATCCAGTTCCTCCTTTTTCGCTCGCAACCAGCGAATGATTGCCAGCATGTCTTCTGGCGGTTCGCATTCGAACTGCATGTCCTGTCCCGTAATCGGGTGGCTGAAGATCAGACGATAAGCGTGTAGAGCCTGCCCTCCCATGCGTTCGATCAGCTCCTCCAGAGCGCGTGCCTCCGCCTTCCTCCAGCCATACTGAGACGCCGACCGTCCGACTCCATACACCGGGTCACCGACTACGGGATGTCCCACAAACGCCGTGTGCACACGCACCTGATGGGTTCTGCCGGTGTGCAGGCGAGCCTCCAGCACAGAACACACGCGCAAGTCCTCTTTCAGCTCCAGCTCGGTTACTGCCGGACGAGCGTTTGGGTCGTGCAGAGGAGCTTTCACACTCATGCGCGTGCGGTCGCTCTCACTGCGCCCTATCGGTGCATCCACCATGGCTCGCCGAAATCGCGGCACCCCCCACACCAGCGCCAGATAACGCCTTTCCACCAGCCTGCGCTGGATCTGTTCAGCAAGAGCATGATGCGCGGCATCCGTCAGGGCAATCAGTATCAAGCCGGTGGTGTCTTTGTCCAGCCGATGCACGATGCCCGGTCGCTCCGGCGCGCCTACGCTGGACAATCTTCCGAAACACGCCAGTGCCGCGTTTACCAGCGTGCCGTTCTCGGCGCCGGGCGCCGGATGTGTGACCATGCCGCGAGGCTTGTTCACCACCGCCAGATGCTCGTCTTCGTAAAGCACATGCAGGGGTATCTGTTCGGGTCGAGGTTCGACGGGAGGCGGCGCAGGCGGTTCGGCGTACACCTCGTCATCTGTGTTCAGGCGCAGGTTGGGTTTGGCTGGCTTGCCGTTGACCTCCACCATACCCGCTTCGATCCATCGCTGTATCTGCGCGCGCGATACCTCTGGCAGGCGCTGGGCAAGAAATATGTCCAGCCGAACGCCCTCGTCCTCAGGAGAGACGTGATACAGAACCACATGCTCTTCCGAAAGTTCCATCTCATCCCCATTATATCACGGCTCGAATCGTTTCGGGCTTCCGCAAACGCTCAATCCGCCGGTAAGCACGTGCTGGAAAGCCGACTCGCCCGCACCCACTGGATGCCGCCAGCAACCACCATCACAATACTCACCCACTGCGCATCCGATAGCCCCAGAGCCAGCACAGATGAGGTAGCGCCAATACGCCAGAACTCGACCACGAAACGATACACGCCGTACAGGGTCAGATACGCCCAGAACACCTTGCCCATGCAATGCGGCGGTCTCTGCATCCGCGCGAGCAGGGCGAAAATGAGCAGATTGGAAAGTGAGGCGTAGATTTGGGTGGGATGGCTGGGGGGAGTATGCACGTGCGGATCGAACGGGTCCTGAAAGGAACACGCCCACGGCAGTTCGGTTGGCACACCGTAGCAACAGCCCCCCAGGAAACACCCGATGCGACCTATCGCATAAGCCAGCGCCACTCCCGGCGCCAGCACGTCTGCCAGCTGCAGGAACGGAATCCCCCAACGACGCGCCAGCAGCGCCACCGCCAGTCCCCCACCGATCACCGCGCCGTGAAAGGACAAGCCACCTTCCCAGAAGTAGAGCACACGAACCGGTTGCCGGGCGAAGCTGCTCCAGTCCAGCGCAACAAACACGAGGCGCGAACCGACTATCCCCGCCAGCGCGGTGAACAGCACAAAGTCCAGTATCCCTTCCGGGTCGATCCCGTAACGGGATGCGACGCGCATCGCCCACCACACCGCCAGCACAAATCCGACCAGTATCATCACGCCATACGAGCGCACTTCGAACGAGCCAATCTGGATGAGCACCGGATGCATCGGTTGTGCCTGATCGTCCTCGCTTTCGCCGCAAATACCCTGAAGAATTATACCACCGCTCCAGATAGCAGTCTTCCCTAAAGAGGATATCAAGGTCTGTTTTGTAGAATAAATCCGATGGAGTGGCGAGAGAATGTGCTGCGTCACTATCCCTCACACAGGAGGTACCGACATGCGTACACGGAGATGGATGCTGCTCTCCTCAGTGATGCTGGTGACAATCGCCTGGGCGGTAACCGCGAGCCTTCAGCCCGAGACGCCCACCACCGTCGCTACCGCGGAGGCGCAGGAACAGTGCGCCGACTGCCACCCGGAGGTTGCCGAGCCGTTCAAGAAGAACGCACATGCAGGGCTGAACTGCTCACAGTGTCATCCCAATGCGCTGGCGCACCAGAACGCGGACGATCCGACCGCGGTGTTACCTGTGGTGGACTTTCGTTCGGAGACCTGCGGTTCGTGCCACAGATTTCAGTATGAAACTTACATGACCAGCGAACCAGGCACAGCGGGCGAGTTTGGCGGCACTCCTGCAGACCCGACGGAGCATCCCAAGACCAAAGACTTCCCCCTCTACAACAAGATTGTGGCAGGGCACGGTTTTACCCGTGAATACAACGAGGAACGCTCCCATCGTTACATCCTGCGTGACCACATCGACATCAAGCGAGGCAAGAACCTCGCCTGCCTGAATTGCAAGTCCACACAGGTTGCCTACTACTGGGGCAAGGACTGGAAGGGACTGGAGCTGACCAACGACGGCGACGTGGTGGCGAAGTGGCAGGAGGCGATCAACCGCATTCCAAAGGAGATGCAGGACAACGGTGTATCCTGTGCACACTGCCATAACCCGCACACGGCGCAACTGCAGATCATCAACAGGGGTCTGCTGAACGCCATCGAGCGCCGCGGCGTGAACCCCTACTGGAAGGAGCGCAACGTCAACAGTTTCGCCCGGGCAGACAAACAGCACAAGGAGACACTCGTGTGTGCGCAATGCCACGTGGAGTACGTCTGCGGACCCGGCGCCGACAAGAAAACACGCTTCGAGTTCAGCTGGCGCAAAGCGCGAGACCTGGAAGATTACTACAAAGAGCGCCACAACTACCAGCAGGACTGGATTCACGAAATCATCAAGGAGCCTCTGGTCAAGAGCCAGCACCCCGAAGTAGAGACCTTCTGGGAGAGCAAGTACGAGCGTGCGGGTGCCTCCTGCGTGACGTGCCACATGCCTAAGGTCGCGGTGAATGGTCGGTGGCTCACCTCGCACTGGGTGGTGTCGCCTCTACGCTACATAGACAGGTACGTGAAAGGCGAGAAGCTGGGCGCCTATCCGTGCGCGCAGTGCCACAATGTCGCTCCCAAGGTGCTTCGTGAACAGGTGCTGAGGGTTCAGCGCCATGTCAACGAGGCGCAAAAGCGCGTGCAGCAGGCACTGAGCGACAGCATCGACGCCATTGCCGCGGCGAAACAAGCCCGAGCCGACGGAAAACAGGTGAACGAAGAGAGCCTGAAGAAGGCGGTGCAACTGCATCAAAAGGCGCACGTACGCTGGGAGAACCTGGTGGTCTCGGAGAACAGCATGGGCTTCCACAACCCGGAAGAGGTGATGAAGGAGCTCAACGAGGCGCTGGACTATGCCCGCCAGGCACAGATGCTGGCAACGCAGGCTGCGCGGTGACAAGAGGTTAGTCAGAACTCGTGGAGGACGAGGAGCCCACGCGGAGCCGTTCCCTGTCATTGCGAGGAGCGCAGCGACGAGGCAATCCCCAGCGCCCCCGTGTCATTGCGAGGAGCGCAGCGACGAGGCAATCCCCAGCGCCCCCGTGTCATTGCGAGGAGCGCAGCGACGAAGCAATCCCCTTCGTATCCCGTAAGCCGCAGGGGATTGCTTCGCCTGCC
>OGCI01002071.1_pt1 | contig 14466 bp, 13 predicted proteins | sample 1570021 | NCBI WGS metagenome assembly OGCI01 (sample SAMN06264664, study PRJEB24512) | hot springs metagenome | isolation source: Hot spring water | place: South Africa: Tshipise | collected 2015-06-21 | reverse complement strand
TTCTCCCCGTTGGATAAATAATTTAGGTGTTTTGTATGTGGTATCGTTTTGTTCCCATCTTTTTGTTGGTTTTATCGAATATATTTATGACTTACGCATGGTATGGACACTTGAAGGATATGAAAAGTAAGCCCATATTCATGGCCATTGTATTTAGTTGGAGCGTGGCGTTTTTTGAGTATTGTCTTCAAGTGCCTGCAAACCGTATTGGATTCCAATTCCTGAGTTTAAGCCAATTAAAGGTAATTCAGGAAGTGATAACGATGGTTGTGTTTGCCTTTTTTTCAGTCGTATATATGAAGGAGCAAATCCGTATGGATTTTGTCTGGGCGTCTATGTGTTTGGTAGGCGCCGTGTATTTTATGTTTCGCGGAATGTTCACCAATTAGGCGTTTATTCCTTCCCATACGGATACAAACGGAGGTTGTTGGAGAATATCCAGCACCCCCAAAATATCGGGGTAAGGAGAGATATAGTCCGCATATTCTTTTATTTCTTTATGGGCATTTGCCGGGCATGCGAAAAAGGCGACCTGTTCACGAATGGCCTTATCTCCCAAGGTATCCCCAATTCCTACTGCTTCAACACAGGATGAACCCAATTGGTTCAATATCATTTTTATGGCTTCGCCCTTGTTCACTCCGGCCAGTGAGATATTTAAATAGTAATGACTGGGTTGTATCACCAGTTCGGGTCCCCCTTGTTGTTTAATAAATTCATCAATAGCGTCTATCATCCTGTTAAATAACTCCGGCTTCTGGCTAAAAAGGGAAAGTTGAGCCTCTTTCCCAAATTGGTAGATGATTTCAGGCTGGTTGGGCAATAGTTCCTTTTCTATGAACAATCGAAGATTGCGTAACCCTTTAATTTTATCGGGTGTTACACCTGGACCAAACCGTGAAGTATTATCTTCTAAGGTATAAATTACCGCCCCATTTTCACAAACGAGAGGGGCTCGCAAGTCAAAAATCTTTGCCCACACTTCTACATAAGGTTGGGGACGTCCCGTGCACAAAATAAGGGGAACAGGATAGGCTCCCTGTCCCTTTCTATTCTTAAAAAATTCTGTCAATCTTTTAAAGGTATCCCAATCCCATGCTTTGGAAGTCTCCGGCGTAAGACAACCATCAATATCACTTACAATCCAACGATAACTCACAAAGATACTCCTTCTACATTCGATTTGATTGTCGATTTAATTAATACGAACCGTTTTATCTATTCTTGCTGACAGAAGAGAAATGAAACCCACGAGCATAAATCGTTGAGTGTTCCGGGTGTATATAATGATACGATGTGAGGTATGATTTCAAAAGGCACATCCATACCATAAGTATCCATGACAATAGTTTGGAATGCATAGGTCTGCACTACAAGGGTAAAGAACGCATCGATAACCCCCTGAATTTGTGGTTCCTGGTCCGAGCGGAATGTAAGCATGGGCGTAATGGTATAACCGCAGAGCGTTTCAGATGTTTCTTCTGTATTCCAGTTGCTCATCAAAGATAGCCAGTAAAACCATATCACAGAGTATTCTTCTTCGCTAACCTCCTTACAGGTAGTCTCCCGACTAAATTTCGCAGTCCATTCTCCAATTGGAATAGGGGTATCCTGTATGGAAAGATCTATTACACAAACCGTGCCCTCAATGTTTACAACTACAGCGTGATGGTACGGCCAATAAACACGCAAAGGCTCATCGGGAAAAATGATCTCATTTGTTGATACAAGATTCTGAAACACAATAAGAGGACCTGTAATATTGATGGAAGCCACATCAACGGAAGGATGGGAAACAACCTGCTCAATATCCTTTTCGGTCAGTTGGTTTGAGTCAAGAACAATCTCTGTATCGGGGATAGGGTCTGGTATTGACGCGATTAGATACTGTAAGAGAAGACTTCTATCCTGGCAGGCTTGATTAATCATTGACCAGGCGATTGGGACAAGTGTCCCATCATCGGAACGAATTTTTGCTTCCCTTACATATCTTGAAATTTGAGTGGCTTTCTCACGCGTAATCGGGCGGAGTCCATAAGGGTCTGTCGAAGGTTCCTTCCCTCTGGAAACAGTAATGTTAACCTTACTTCCGCATACTACTTTTGTCCCATATTTGGGTTCCTGCGAAACAATGTAACCTTGTGGATAAACAGCAGAATATTCCCTTGAGATGTCCCCTACTACTAGACAATACTGGCGAAGTATTTCAGTTCCATCCTTTAACGATATTCCAATGAGATACGGAACGCTAACCTTGTCTGATCCCCTTGAAATAAAAAGGGTAATGTTTGTCCTCTCGTCAACTTTTGACCCGGCTGGAGGGTCCTGCCTGACCACACGATTTTCAGGGACTTCATCTGAATATATATAAGAGACCGAAACTGTATAGAACCCCGCAGACCGAAGTTCATTCAGTGCATTCTCCTCTGTATAGCCGATTACATCAGGGACAATAATACTTCTGGGACAGGCAGAACAGAAAGATAAAAAAATCACCAAAAAGATTATTCTTATATATGTTTTCATAATGGAAAGTTTTTGATAGTTTTTTAATTTGTGTGATTATATTCTATCTAATTTTACATACACAAAGGTATAATAAGAGTAATGATACAACGACATGGACTCTTAAAAATATTAATTTTGTAATGAATTTTTTTGGTAATGGAAAAATCTCCATCTCGCCCAGAGGAAGTCTTTATATAGGTAGAATTACAATGCAACGGAAAGGTGGAACACCAGACCCAACAAAGTTGCAATTCAAAATAAAACCGTGTGAATTGTTTTCTGCGGAGAGTTCCTATGGAAATTAATAAAGTATACCTGGGTGATTGTATCGAAGTCATGAAGGGATTTCCTGATGAGACGATGGATTTGATCTTTGCGGACCCACCTTTTAATATAGGAATTAAATATGATATTTATAATGATAATATGTCTTATGAGGAATACTATGAATGGTCAAATCGCTGGATAAAAGAATGCTACCGAATATTAAAAAGGAGGGGTAGTATCTATATTGCTATCGGCGACGAGTTCGCTGGTGAAATCAGTATCATACTGAAGAAAACCGGCTTCTATTTTCGTAATTGGATTATCTGGTATTACACCTTTGGACAGAATCAGAGGAAAAAATTTAACAGAGCTCATACCCATATTCTCTACTTCACAAAGGATAAAGAACATTTTGTATTTAATGATAAAGATATAAGAATTCCTTCTGCAAGACAGACCGTTTACAGAGATAAAAGAGCAAACCCGATAGGGAAAATTCCGGATGATGTCTGGGAGTTTTCAAGGGTATGTGGCACATTTAAGGAGCGGATAGGACATCATCCCTGTCAAATGCCCGAAGATTTATTAGATCGAATAATAAGAACCAGTTCCAATATAGGTGATATTGTATTAGACCCATTTGGAGGGACAGGAACAACCTCCGCTATCGCCAAGAAATTGGGACGAAAATACATCACTATTGAAATTTCAAAAAAGTACTATGACATAATTCTCAAAAGATTAAATGGCAGAATCTCTGAAATGAAACAAACCCGGAGTAATAATACAACCCATCAAAACCTCCTTTTTGATATAGATAATTTCACCGAAACTCAGTGAAGACATAACGATATTATTTATTTTCTTTTGTTGTAAACAAACACTATTTGTTCAGACAATTTGTTGGAAGACAGGATTCTTTCTGAATCTAATCTTCACTTATTCATAATTAAAAAATTTTTCAATAAGTATTTTTAAAATATGCTATATAAAATGAATTAAAGAGGTCCTTATAAGAGCAACCGATGAAATTTCAACTACCTTTGAACTTTTTTAGTAGAAAAAAAATGAAGCAAAATCATGTAAAGAGACAATGAAAATGAATAGACAAATCTTTATATAATAAAAGGAACAAGAAAAGGCTATACAAAGAACCCTATTCTCCCTGAGATGTAAAGAAACACAAAATATCTGAAAAATAGTTATTAATGAAATTTTGATTGGTAAATATACTCTTTTTACCCTACATAAGGCTTATATACCTCAATTCCGTACGCCTCATCTCCAACCGCTCACATAACTCTTCCCCATTTTACTGTCCTTCTTTTCCTCCTCACAGAATAAACCCTGAATACTTATACAGAGGTCCCATCTATTAATTGTAATATCAGACGACTATAGTATTACAATAATTTAAAGTATTGTTTTTCAGATAAAAAACTTGCAAAAGGAAAATTATGGAATGTTCTGTATGTAAAAAAAATCCGGCTGTGGCAAAATGTTCATTTTGCAGTGTAGTAATATGCAAAACTTGTGGAGTGTTATGTCCATCCTGTCAGAAGCCAATATGCAGGACGCACTTGACCCGATTGCCCGATGGGAAGATTGCGTGTCGCTTATGTGCAGTTCCAAGACAAAATGCAACGATTCCAAAAAGAGTAGAACCGACAAAAGCTCCGAACACAACTCCAGTCCCTGACACAAAAAGAGAAAAAATTTCTTTAAGTTTTGAAGATTTAGCATCTGAATTAGGGGATATTCGCATTAAAGTTTCGGATAGAACAGAAACAGAAAGGGAAGAGAAAAAAGAGATACAAAAAACTATAGAAGAAATAGGAAATGAAACCGTAGAAAATCCCTTTGCCATAAGTAGAGAACCGCAAAATCAAGAAGAACTCCCTGCGGTTGGATATAAACACTTAAAGCGAAAACCCAGTGATGACCCCAATGAATTCCGCATACTTACCGCAAGTACACCAAAACCAACACCCATGTGGATAAGTGGATTGGTCAGCGCTCTACTTGCATTTATACTTTCTATTCCCTTATTAAAAAATATTTCTTTTCCCCCGCTCTTTGCCTATTCTATTCTCTTGTTAGGAGGAGGTTCTATCTTCTGGAATGGATATGGTTTTTTTCAATCGGAAACAACTTCTTTCGGTCGTCTCATGCATATTGCAGGGATTTTACTATCTTTGATTGCAATCGTAGTAGGATTTTTCTTCGGTTTAAGATAAGGAATTATTCATGGATATTGGACAAATTATTCAGTTCATTATTGAGCATAAGTGGACCATCGCGGTTTTAGTACCTATTATCCTTGTTATCATTATTGTTAAAATTCGTGGATAAAAATTAAAATATCATATTGCCAAATACATAGAACTTACGATACTCTCTATTTTTTTGTTATTCACGATATTTTTGTTTTACAATCAATCGATTGTAATTGTCGAAAAAGAAGGAGAGCCTGTAAATGCAGAATTTCATTATCGCAGTTATCATAATGGCGTGCTTCCTGTTGGTATGTTTATATGGTGAATACAAGAAAAAACCCCTCTTACGAGCCATTGGTAAAATGATGTCATCGAACTGTTTTTTGTACATCGCCCTTTATTCATACTTCTACTATGATTTGCCTAATTATCTTAATTCCACAATGATATGGATTATTATAGGCCTTGTATGTTCCTGGTGGGGAGATTTATTTTTACTGTCACGAATGAACATAATCTTTTTATTAGGACTGGTTTCCTTCTTTCTCGCCCATGTATGTTATATCATTGCCTTCGTCTTTGCACAGGTGGATTGGTATTTAACAATTTCTGCAATGGGTATATCGATTGTCCCCGCGGTAGCCATTTCCTTCTGGCTCAATCCAAACCTTGGCTCAATGCGAATCCCTGTATATACATACATGATTATTATCAGTTGTATGGTATCATTAGCGATAGGAGCGTGGGCCTACGGCGGGTTATGGAATCTATCCGTAGGAGCACTTATATTTTATGTATCCGATATATTCGTCGCTCGCGACCGATTTAAAACTGCAGATAAATGGAATTTTCTTATCGGTGGTCCTTTATATTTTATAGGTCAAGTATTCTTAGCATCTACCCCTATTTGGGCCAATTAATCAACATAACATCAAAGAAAATGTATAGAGGAGAAAAAGCATGCGTATTTGTGTCGCTGGTGCGTTAGGTAAGATGGGTCGAAGAATTTTAGAAGTCTCCGGCTGGGAAGATGATATTCAAGTATGCGGAGCCTTCGATTTACCCGAATTTGCAGGAAAGGTTATTTCCTATGGCGGAGAAAAATCCTCCTCGAAGGAGATTTCATTAGGAACAGACGCAAAGACTGAGTTGGAGAAAGCAGATGTGTTGATAGACTTTACTCAACCCTCCTCTTCGATTCAGCATGCAGAAATTGCATATGAATTAAAGAAAGGTATCGTAATCGGTACCACAGGTCTATCCAGAGAGCAGGAACAAACCCTCCAAAAATATACACAAGAAATACCCATTGTATATGCTCCCAATATGAGTGTAGGAGTAAATTTACTATTCCGTTTAGTCAAAGAGGTATCCGAGTGCCTGGGGCTGGACTATAATGTTGAAATTGTAGAGATACATCATAATCAGAAGAAAGACAGTCCCAGTGGAACTGCTTTAAGGCTGGCAAAAGAAGCGGCGGAAGGGCTGAACCTCAACCTCCAGACACAGGCTGTATATGGAAGAGAAGGAGTTATCGGACCGCGTAAGAAAGATGAGATTGGCGTGCTTGCAGTGCGTGGAGGAGATGTTGTCGGCGAACATACCGTCTATTTTATTGGACATGGTGAACGAATACAATTAACCCATATCGCACATAATCGAGACAACTTCGCTCGCGGTGCTGTTCGTGCAGCACGATTTATTTACAATCGCCCCCCCGGTCTCTATGATATGATGAATGTCCTCGGCTTTAGATAAGAAGTCTTTTTTCTCTATATATATCTACTCTACTTGGAATATCGCTTATAATTTTCACTCTGAATCCAAACATAAACAGGATATATTTCATTAACATACCTGTAAGAGCCCGGTCCACTTTCTTTATCTATTTCAATTACTTCCAATTCTTTCATCTTTTGAAGAAAATTATGGAAAACCTTTTTCTCATTTGAATTTAGACGGTCCTCAATCTCCTTTTTATTAAACTTTGTCGAATTCGTTTCTCCCAGTTTTCTTAAAATCGACCTATATCGTTCACTACGGAGTGCTCTATAAACTTTAGGGTCAAGGTATTTTTCACCGACCTTTTGTGCCGCGATTATAACACCTTTTTTTGCATCCTCTTCGGTAATTATATTGTCATCATCCACCCAGAATACCGCATCACCTATTTCATGCATAAGGAGAGGAAGTCCCCCCGAAAAATGAACCATTATCCTCATAGCCTTATTTTCAACCTCCATAGATACTTTTGTGAATGCATTTAATAAAAACTTTTCGACTTCTTCATCAGATAGTTTTGCAATTTCGACAACTCTAAAAATTCTCATCAAAGAACTCTGAAGGGATAAAAGAGCGTCTCTCTTTTCAGGAAGTCCTATCAACATAATAAAAACAGGAAAATGTTTGAAATGCGTTGCAACTTCATCTACAAAACTTTTATACCAATTCGCAAAATCTATTTTTTCCGTCAAACCATTTATATCATCTAAAACAATAAATAAACCTTTTCTTTGCTCCTTTATCTTCGTAAGCAAATTATTTATTGCCTCAGGAAACTTTTTTACTAACTCTTTTAAGTCTTCCTGGGGCGGTGCAAAAGTTATAGAGATACCAAAGAGTCCTACTTCTTTAATATACTTCCCAAAAAGTTTTATTAGAGACTGAAGACTTGCCTGCTCATTTACTTCTTTTAAAATTTTATCAAAAATAAGCTGAACCATCTCCTCCAATGTGGAGACCCTTCCTAAAAAAACATGAACTCCCAAAAAATCTGTTTTACTACTTACATAATAGCGGAGAAACGATGCTAACGAACTTTTACCAATTCCTCTTCTCCCTATAAGAAATACATTTTCCGGTTTGCCCGTAGTAGAGGTCTGTCTAACATATTTTATAATTTCTTCTATTTGTTTAGCCCTTCCCACAAAAAGTTCAACGGGAACAGGATACCCCGGAGTAAAAGGACTATATTCTTTCATGTTCATAAATAATACCCTCTATTTAATCAAAAAAAATCATACCATTATGATAAATTATCCTTTACCTTTATCAAAACGAACAATAATCTTCATTTATTATAGTCCATTATATGATATTTCAACTGCTAAATAAGTAGTATAACTTATATAAAGGAAAAGTCCTAATATACTCTTCTATTACATCACTACACTACACAGTAACAACCTAACCATTCTCGTATACAGGCAGACCATGTAATATTGAATAAAAATTTCCCATTAATCCTTCTTTTGGACTGGGGGAATAATCAGTTTCTGACCTATTTGAAGGGTTGATTTTGAAGTTAATTGGTTGGCTTCCAGTAAAGTCTCTAATGGGATACCGTATTTTTTGCTGATGTTATAGGGATTATCACCCTTAGCGACAATATGAGTTATCGATTCTGCAGTTTTTTGCTCTTCAGAAGGAATCTCCTTGGGTTTCTCTTCTTTCTGCTCTTGGGTTTCTTTCAACTGTTTACGGTCCCCTTCCATTCTCGGGGATGGTATTTTTAATTCCTGACCAGCCCGTAGTTTCGTCGGGTCTTTTATATTGTTATATTCCATCAGCAATTGCACAGGGATCCCAAATTTATTGGCTACAACTGCGGGTGTATCTCCCGGATTTAATTTGTAGGTGATAACCTCCTCTACAGTCGTTTTCTTTTCTGTCTCTTTCTCTGCTGCTTCGAGAGGTGAAACTACTGGTTGTGGCTCGGATGGTTTTTCGGCGACGGTATCCTTTGCAGGCGTAGGAGTTTCCGCTACTTTTTCCTCCTCAATCGGTTTGGCTCCGGGAACCTTTAATTTTTGCCCTATTCTAAGCACAGACTTTTCCGTTAAGTTATTTGCTTTAAGTAATTCCGATGTAGAAACACCTACTTTTTTTGCAATCAACCCCGGGTAGTCCCCCGGTTGAACGGTATACTCTGCTCCTTCCCATTTCGGAGTAGGTTCAGAGGTAGGTTTTGTTTCCTCTGATTTTTGCGTTCGAACTATCTGAATTTTATATATTTTCCCCGCTTTCAGAGTCGCACCCTTACGAACATTATTCCACGAACAAAATTCATCTTCAGTAATGCCATATAGTTTACATATAGAAGCTATGGTCTCTCCTCGTTTCACAGTATGTTCCAGGGGACCTGCAGGTTTTGACGCCTTTTCTTTTTCTGTGGGAACTTTTGTCGATTCTTGTTCCACCGTTCCCGAAGGACTTGCTGCAACAGGGGATAAAGAGGTTTTCCTATCTTCTTTTTTTGCCATTATAGTTGGGGTAGGGATGTCGGTTTTATTGGTATCCGTTTTTGTTATGGGATTTTGTCTCAGATATTCTAAGGCCTGGGCCCGACTCTCCGCCAGATAGGCTAATCCTACCGATTCAATCCGCTTCCCGCTGGATGTCAATTTTCCTGCTCGGTCAATCAATCGATGGACCTCTTCCAGTATCCAATTGGCTCGAAAATCCTTTTCTGAAGAAGATGAAGAACCGGTAAGGTATTCTGTAAGTTTTTCTTCACTTCGGGCGATAATATCCAGTAGGGGTTCTCGGAAAGGTTCGCCTCGGTACTGTTCTGTAATACAGATATAGCGCAATAAATGAGCGAGTTTAGCAACAAAAAGTCTTTTCTGTGCCTGAGCCACATAGGTATCTACCTTTTGTTCTTCGATACGAGGCAATTCACGAAATAGATTTAATATATGCACACGATTCTGACTATTCTTCGGGTCCTGTGTAATTGATTTTAATGCATCTGTCATCACAGGATTCCTAAGAAAAGAAAAATCATCAAGATTCATTTCCCCTGCTATATTCTTTAACTCATTGACCGCAGTAACATATAGAACTTCATAAGCATTCCCTATTAAATACTGGGGAGAAGGTTTGTCATCCAGAACAATCATATTCTCATTCACCTGTGGAAGAGTTGAAGGATTCCCACAACTATCAAAAAATTGAGTAGTTGCCAGACCTTCGCCAGAAAGTTTAAGAGGTTCTGTACCCCAGAAAACTACAATCCAATGAGTAAGAGCCTGAAAAACAAAAGCATTTACTGTTTCCGAACGGCTATACCAACCTAAGGGTTCTGCCTCTTCTGTCCATACACGGGTAGTTCCACATAAAAACGATAACAATTGGGAGATTTTGCCATCATTTACCAACAAAGAATAAGGTATGGTCAAAGTTCGGGCACCTGCACATTTTGCAATCCATATTTGTTGTATCTGTTCCACGGGGTCGGAAGAGACACGCTCTGTATGAAGACAATACGAAAAAGGCATGCCCTCTCCTTTATATAAGATAATGGTATCTTTCAATTGCTTCAAATCTTCTGGCGTACCGGAATCTCCACTCCAGGAAATTTCATGGATTATTCCTTCAGGAACAGAAGTGAGAATCTTTGGTAAGGTCTCAATATTGGAAACAGAAGCACGAAATACCGCAATTCCTTTTGTTTTCCGGACCCGTTCAAAAAAAGTCCGGAGTTGCTCAGATGTATAGTTCCCCTTTATTTCCCACGCACTTATAAAACCACCAAATTGATTGTTCAAATCTTCAAAAATATCAATCGGTGATGCAATAGCGTCCACATTGAAAACGATTGTAATACGGTATCCGAAGGACACGGATTTTTGTACCAAATTATTGAGGTCGGATAAAGTACTATCATAAGATACTTCCTTAATTCCCAAGATCTCTGCAATATATAAACCTGTCTCATCAGGGTTATGCAATATAAAAGGTGGTGTAATTGTTTTACTTGTATTTCTATCCATCCTACAAAACGGGATTTGCCATTCCTGTGTATCATTTTTATATTTAATCGATACATTTGAAATAAAATACCCTCTGGAATTGGGCAGGTCAGAGACTGCAACCCAATACTTCCCATTTAAATATGTAAATGGCTTGTTGGGTCGCAATTGCGTAAGGATTTCACCATTTGGTTTCATTATCGAGATGGAAATATCGAAAGCACTATTGGGAGGACCTGAAACACTTACAATGAGAGGCTCATTTGTATATGTTATCGGCACAACCTGGTCTGGTGAGAGAGTTACATCAAAAGGCACCCCTGCAGAAAGAGCCAGTATGCCTAGCATAAAAAAAGAAGCCATGAATTATTCCTTAATATTCACCTACGAAAGGATTGTATTTTCGTTCCTCTCCAATTGTAGTTGCAGGACCATGACCCGAATATACAACGGTATCATCTGATAGCAAAAACAATTTATTTTTTATTGATGATATTAATGTTTCAAAATCTCCACCCGGCAAGTCGGTTCTACCAATCGAGCCTTGAAATAGCACATCCCCTACAAAGACCAAACCATCTCCAACCAGAGATATATGTCCCGGCGCATGTCCCGGCGTATATAAAACCTTCAATGTTAAGTTCCCTACTTTAATCTCATCTCCTTCTTGCAAAAAATTATCCGGCGGGGGCGACGCCTGGAATGGTACACCAAATAATAGAGCCTGTTGTCCTAATGTTTGCAGAACAACTTCACTTTCAGGATGCATTAACAAAGGCGCTCCCGTAGCACGGCAAACACTTGCATTGCCGCCACAGTGGTCAATATGGCAATGCGTGTTTATCACCGCCTTTACACTTAACTTTTCTAGGTCCTTAATAAGCCTAAGATTGGACTCACCCGGGTCAATGACAATTGCTTCACCATTATCTATTAAAACATAGGTATTTACTAAAAACGGTGTAATCTCATAAACTTTAATTTCCAAAACAAAACTCCTTATCATTAGTTATTTTCGCTTTATATTATATTGAAAAAACAAAATCAATATAAATTCAATATTTTTAAACCTCTTTGCTTTCTGTGGTACACGACCCTCACCTAATTTAAAAGATTGAAAGGGGATGTCACATGAATAACATTGGGAAAGAGAGGATTTATGGATTTTTCGGGACAACACTCCCCTTCTTAATTATAATTCCCTACCTCGGTTTTCTACCTGCTTTAGCCGGAATCATTCTGTTATTAATTTCGCTCTATAAATTTTCAAAAAAGTTTAATGATAAAGAGGTGTTTAATAAATACCTTATTGGCTGGATAATCTATTTTATAGGACCAGTTATTGCTTTTATTCTTGGATTAGGCTCTTTTATCCGGGATATTTTAATGGCAGTACTCTTGGGCAATGAATCAGGGATGGCAATGCTTGGAATGGGGGTATTTTTAGCCATCTTAATTTTTTATGCTACATGGGTAATTAGTTGTTATTTCGTTAAGCAAAGTTTTGAACGATTGGGGAAGCATAAAAATATCAATCTATTTAATTTAGCAGGAAATTTTATCTTCTGGGGGGCTGTTGCAATTATACTGTTCGGACTGGGTTTAATAGCCTGTTACGTAGGTTGTATTTTACTTGCGGCAGCATTTTATGCCATCCTTCAAACGGTAGAAAAACCTCCTGAATCTGCCATAACCCCGACCCCTATAAATAACCCTTAATCAGCGATACTTATCTTATTCAGCGTATTTATTTTAATATTCTCGATTCCTTTTTCCCCTCCAGGAGTAATTAAAAATAGGGGTGGCATCTCTTGGGCAGAACCCAAACCAAAGTAGAGACGATAATTCCCTTGATGGGAGCGTGAGTGTTCCATTTCACCGACAATCCGCAGTTTTTGGCTGTTATCACCCATTTTACAAAGGAATTTTTTCGTATAACCGTGAGGATTCCCCTTTGGTCCTTGAATTTCTAATGCGAACCCGTTCCCGGCATTGCTTATGTTTCTCAAAAGACTTAAATACCACCAATCACCATAACCAGATGGATTATCCCCCTTTATCCGGTAGCCCAGCATTACATCCTGTTTTCCATCATTATCCCCATCAAAACACTGTATACGGGCATCACTTATTTCTGTTTTAGGGATATGTGTAAGGGCAAGCAAATCTATTCTTTCAAACATCTTTCCCTGAAGGTTCAAATATACTCCCTCCGGAACAGATAGAAATTCATCATAGCCATCATTATCAAGGTCTGCCCAGCATGCCCATAGCGAAGTTTCCGGCAAATGATAATCTTTCGGATTTAGCCATTCAAATTCAAGTCCCTCTTTATGTCGAAACATGAAAATTTGGTATTCCGGCTGGGTAGCAAAAACAAACTCTTGATTTCCATCATTATTAAAATCACAACTTGCAAGAAAAACAGGTTTAAACTCTACCTGTTCGTGCCCGCGAACAATATGCTTCTGGAATTGTTTGCCATTCTGATTTACAAAAATAGCAGGTTGTTTATTGCTAAAAGATAATAAGTCCACATAGCCATCATCATTTATGTCAAGCCAAAAAATCGGTTGGTCTCCTAAAATATCTAACCCATAATTTAAAGAACATTCTGTATATTGGCCCTCTACGGCTTCTTTTCGGAAAAGTCTGCACATTTCATCACGAGCACAAATAACAAATAATTCAAGGTAATCGTCATTATCAATATTTACCCAGCAAGATTTCCGCGTTCCACAACCACAATTGATTAGCCCGGAAGTCTCATATACATTTTCGAACCCATTTCCATCTCTATTTATAAAAAGTTGGTCTTTCATCTGTCTCCGAAGTTCTTCATATTCCGGACTACCCCGCAATCCGCCCCGGCCGGAAAACAAATCTACTTTGCCATCCGTATTTATATCGGCCCAACTATAACTATGTCGGTCAAAAGTATTTAATGTAAATTGGTGTCCCATCGGGGATATTTTGTAGGGTCCAATATAAATCCTATTCAATGGGAACGCCTTCGAAATAGAAAACTGCACCGGAATAGCAGGGCGGTCCACATCTATTACAACAAGGGCTTCGCGTTCCATACTAAACTTGTATCTTGTTTCGCCAATACTTTCCATCGTTTTCTTTTCTACAATCTGAGAGACACCTATTCCGCCCCTTGTATCAATAACTTGTGTTCGTGTATGAGGGACAAGAACATCAATGTCTAATGGGGGATGCACATTACTAGATAAGGGCAAATAGTAAATATGGACCTTATGCCAGAGATAATATATAGAGAGACCGGCTTCTGTAATCTGTGGTGGACCCATACTACAAGCAAACCCGGGCAAGTCGGGCTGTAATCCTAACTGCAGATCAATCGTAGCGTTCTCGAATAACATTTTACCTTTATTCAACAAAACAGTAGGGAGAAAATTGCAATTGCTGGAGAATAAATCCAACAGACCATCCTGATTAACATCCGCTACCCCAAAATCAAACAACTGATAACGATGTATCGGAACAGCAACAGATTCAAATCCCAAATGATTTTTTTGAAGTGTTGAAAAAGATAATTCATATCGGGGCAAACCTGTTTCATTCAACAGAGAGGGAGGTCCTAATAAAATCTTTGGATTTAAAAGCTCTTCCTTGTGAAAAATAGAGAGAAAGCTTCCTTCAAAAATAACAAAGACTCCTATCCCTATAAAGAAGATGAGGATCGTCGCCACAAGAAA